>OKAF01000020.1_pt1 | contig 45976 bp, 68 predicted proteins | sample 1612971 | NCBI WGS metagenome assembly OKAF01 (sample SAMN04436826, study PRJEB24849) | human gut metagenome | biome: human gut; feature: NICU; material: stool | host: Homo sapiens | place: USA: Saint Louis, MO | collected 2011-06-21
TTTTCAAAGACACTACGTAAAAAAGCTTTATCACGAATATCGCCTTCATAGAAAGTCGCTTGTTCATGAACTGCTGAACGATGCCCCGTTAATAAATTATCAACAACCACAACGGCATATCCTTTTGAAATTAATTGATCGACGGCATGTGAGCCGATGTAGCCTGCGCCACCTAATACTAAAATAGACATAAATACGCTCCTTTTTCTCTCTAATTTCTTTTTCTATTGTACCATTAAATAAGGTTTACTTCTGAATTATTTCATTTTGTAAACAGGATTTAATTTGGCCATTTCTCCTTATTCATTTTTCCTATCAAAATACAGAAAAGACTTGGTAAATTTTAACAAATCTCTAAATTAGTCGTAGAGTTTATGAAAAATCATTGTAACTATTGGATTTTTTTGCTTTTTTCCGTCATAATAGAAACAAATACAATTTGAAAGAAGGAATGAACGATGAAAAAATTTGTATCAGGTATGTTAGTCGGTACTGCTATCACAGTTGCTGCTTTAGCCGGTGTGGCTACAACTATTAAAAAAACAGTCATTGATCCAATTGAAGAAAAAGAAGATATGATTGAAGAAAACCGTAAAAAAGCGATGCGTAAACGTATTGCACGTTAAAAAATAGCTGTGACGTTGAGATAAAAAATCTAACGGCAAGAAATCAACAGGAGCGCTTCTGGCTCTGTTGATTCTCTTAAGCATAACAAGTGGTCATCCATCGCTTTGATGGATGACCACTTGTTATGCTTTTTTTTTACCAAAGGAGCTGACTATTTTTCTTAACTATTAAAAATAGTAGCAGCAATCCGATCCATATCACGCATATTCCAAGGATCCACACCAGGACGAGCTGCAGCGGCTGTTAACCAATGAATACCTTCTGTTGGAATACCACAACTAAAAAGGCCTGTCGCCACCTGTCCACCTTTTGTGATGACTTGATTCGTGGCAGGCACAATCAAGAGTGCGCCTGTTTTGACTATTTGACCATCAGCTAATGCCAGTTGATGGAGCGTAGCTAGCTTATCGGCTAACAACTGCCTCGTTAAAGGATTCAAACTTTTTTCATTATTAACTTTGGGAATGCGTGCTTCAATTAAAAAGTGACTATTATACCGATTTTCCGGAAACAAATTAGCATAAGTAATAAATTGACCCGCTTTCATTTCGACACGCATTTCTGGCCCCAGAATCGTGACTAATCCCAGTTCAACTAACGTCTGTATCTCTTCTGTTCTTTCAACAGAAGGTCCCACTGACAAAAAGGTATTCAACGGGGTAAACCAATGCCACAACCACTTTTGACTCTCGTCATTCGTTAATAACCCCTCATCCAAAACAAAGCGAATCTGATCTCTTAAATCTTTTAAACTGTCTAAAGCAGTGGTCAAAGGACCGCTAAGATTGCCTTTCTCTGCTTCTTGAATATCCCATTTTAAATACTCTAGTAAAAACGAACGAAAACTTTCATGAGTGGTTTTCTTTGTTTCAGGATGTTCTAACGCTTGCCAATCAAACCAATCTTGTTTTTCAAAGTGGGCTAAGCTTTCCGGCGCTCCCTTGGTTTGAATAAACAGCTGTTGAAAGGCCTCTTTAGAAAGATGCGGATATTTTTCTTCGATTAAGCAAGTGTAATACACATATTCCACTTCTTTTTTTAAATACCCAAAAAACTCTGCGCCTGTAACCTGTCCTTTTTTACGACATTCAGCTAAATACGTTTCGGTTAAAAAAACAGGCTGATAGGCTTCCCCGTAGCCTTTTTGATTAATCCCTCGAGGATGAGAAGGAAAACCGCGACCAGAACCAGCAATAATAATAGGCTCTCTTCCAGAAGTTTCATAACGTAAGCGGCCATTTTGACGAGAAAAAACACCCCCGCGGCCAATCGTCAAGGCAGATAAATAGTCAAAAAATGCCAAACCTAAGCCTTTTAACACAACGGGTTGTTTTGCAGGTATATTGGCAAGTGCCAATAAAGCATCCGCCGCATTTTTAGGAGAAGAATAAAACAAACGATACTCCTTGGCGTAGTCCGCAAGCTCTTGTTCAACAGTCGTTAATTCATTTTCTTGGTGACCCAAAGCTAAAATTACTTTGTCTGCCGTAAACTCAATGGATTGAGTATACACATAATAGTTATCCTCTCCTGCCCGCACAGCAGTTACTGGCTCTTTAAAAAACGTCAGCGATGTTTGTTCGTTACACCTCGTGGCTAAATACGTATAAAACCATTTTTGGTACATGCCATAAAAAGCCCTCGAGCAGTGATCATTCGGTCCAAGGCGATGACATTCTTTCAACAACTCAAGATAATTATAGGGTTGTTGCTGTTGAATGTACTGCGCAGCTTCTGTTTGGGTCCATTCATAGAGAGCGGGGCCCTTGACAATTGGTCCTTCGCCACTAAAAGATTCATCTGTAAATAAAGTGACTTGACTAATCACGGTGTTCATTAATAAATAATTAGGTTGCTCTGCTCGCCAAATTTTCCCACCTGGACCGTATGGATCAAACAACGTGAGCTGAACATTTATTTCCGTTTTACGAGCCCATTCAATGACTCGTTCTGCAGCTGATAAGCCTCTGGGTCCAGCACCTACAATTGCAATTTTCATCCAATCACCTACTCTATTTTTCTAATAATTCTTTTAAGACAACCGCTTGATTATGCACTGTATCTTTCGCCCCATAGACCAGCGTGACTACTGGCTGATTTTTTACAATCGTCTGTAACTGCTTAAACGCTGTGGCAGTTGGCTCATGTTTCAATTCTTCTTGGTATTTTTGTTTAAACTCGGGATATTTATTTACTTCATGATTAAACCATTTCCGTAGCTCTGTACTTGGGGCCACTTCTTTGAGCCATTCATCTAACTTTTCAGATTCCTTGGATTTTCCTCGTGGCCAAATACGGTCAACTAAAACACGGTAGCCATCTTGCTCTGTCGGTGCTTCATATGCTCGCTTGATTTGAATCATCTGCCTTCACCTCTTCTCTTTATTGTAGCTCAAAAAGTGAGGACTGACAAAAAGCAACATCTCTATTAAGCTTTCCTATACAAAAAGAGTTGGTCTCAATGAAGACCAACTCTTTTTGTTATTAACTATTTCTCTTTTTCACTTTCCCAGTCCAGCCATCATAGCCGCCTTTTAAAATATAAATATCAGTATAGCCATTTTTGCGTAATAAATTAGCTGCTCGGATACTTAAAGCTTTCTTCTGATCATAAAGATAAACAGGTTGATCCTTACGAAGAGAACCAATTGTTGTTTTTAACATGCTGTATGGCATGCTGCGCGCCCCTAAAATATGCCCAGCATCAAATGTATCTTTCTCACGAACGTCAATCACTTGTGCTTTACGCATTGTTTCTTTAAATTCTTCTTCCGTCAGCATTTTTGCTGAACGTTTCACCATAATTTTCAAATATAATTCATTGAATACCATCGCTAGTACAATAACTAGCAAAATGCCATTGATTACCCATAAAATACTCATTCTAAAAAGCCCTCTCTATTTCTCTTTTGAAAATTGTAATGCTAGTGAAGCGGCACCAATGACGCCGGCCTCATTACCTAGCTCTGCTAATTTGATTTTTGTACTATTTCGAACTTGTGGGAAAGTAAATTCTTGGAAATATTTTTCGACACGACTACGTAAAAATTCTCCTGCTGCAGAAACACCTCCACCGATAACCACGCTATCTGGATTTAACGTGTTACCTAAGTTTCCTGTGGCTAAGCCTAAATAGAAACAAACACGATCCACAACCATTAAAGCAAAATGATCGCCTTTTTCAGCAAATTCAAAAACATCTTTACTCGAAACATCTTGTCCATCATCAATCGCTTGTTTCAGTTCAGAGTCACCTGCAAATTCTTCTGATAAATGACGTGCAACACGAACGACACCAGTGGCACTAGAAACAGTTTCTAAACAGCCACGTTTCCCACAGGTACAGTCAAAGCCGTTAGGATCAACCGTCACATGCCCAACTTCACCAGCACAGCCAGCAACACCGTGGAGCAATTCTCCCGCTGCAACAATGCCTCCGCCGACACCTGTTCCTAAAGTAATAAAAATCACGTCGGGATTGTTTTCCCCCGCGCCTTTCCAACGCTCACCTAAAGCGGCAACATTGGCATCATTATCTAAGGCAAACGGAATTCCTAAAGCAGATTCGATTTGTTCTTTGACAGGCTGTACAGTCGTCCAGTTTAAATTATAGGCACCTACAACAGTTCCTTTTTCAATGTCGACACTTCCTGGTGTTCCCATACCAATTCCTACAAAATCTTCTTTTTTCATATTATAAAGATCTATACGGTGACGAATACTTTCAATAATTGATGGCACAATATGCTTGCCATCTTCTAAAATATTCGTTTCAATACTCCATTTTTGTTGAACAACGCCATCGGTTGTTAAAATAGCAAATTTGATGGTCGTTCCACCTAAATCAATCCCAATAATCTTCTTATCCATTTAGTCGATTCCTTTCTGCTTCCCTCTAGATTCTTCTATTCGATGCTCTCTTTGCAAAATATGCCGGGCCTGTAAATACGTATCTCGGTCTACCAATTGACCTTCATACAATTTTTTTAATTCAATCATCATTAACTCAATATCATAAATCCGTGCACCGACATAAATATACATCCCAAACTGTTTAAAAAGTTGTTGTACATCATATAACGTTTCCATACGAAAACACTTCCTTATTATACAGGTAAACCGTATTTTTTAAAACCCAATAACAGACAAATTACGACAAGAAAAATAAAAATTAACGTGGCCATAATTCGCTCGTGCTTATTAAATGCTTCTTCACGATTTGGAACAGCAAAAGCCGTCGCGACTAATAGTCCACCGATTAGACCGCCAACATGACCCATCATATCTACAGAGCTACTAAACAAGTTAAATAACAAATTAATCACAATAAACATTGAATAGCGTTGCACCATATACATAATCGCTGGATTGTCTCTAAAATGGCGTCCTAAAATAACAAATGCACCAAACAAACCAAAAAGCGCTGTACTAGCACCCGCTGAGACACTGTTGGGTGTCCCAAAGGCAAAACTGGCGATATTTCCAGCAATCCCACTCAATAAATAAATTCCCAAATAGCGCCAATGCCCATAAATTGCCTCAACCTGTGCGCCGATATAATAAAGAGTAACCATATTCAAAATAATATGCATAAACCCAATGTGAAGAAACATTGGCGTGATAAACCGCCAGTATTCATGATTTTGAGCTACCAGTGGACGAACCATTGCTCCCCAATTAACTAGGTTTAAAATATTTTCTGATCCTCCAGTTAATTCCAACCCAAGGAAAACAATGATTGAAATACCTAAAAGGGCATACGTAATGAACGGCTGATTTTTTAGCCGGTTCAATTTCATTTCTGTTTGATAATTCATTCCATTCCTCCTATTGTATAAATAATTGTTCGATTGGCTGATCAAACGCTTCTGGTTGCCATTGTTCATGGAGTTGTTCACTAAAAACTAAACTACATGAATGGCCCGAAAAATGTTCCAAATAACGATCATAAAAACCACCGCCGAAGCCTATTCGATAGCCAGCCCGATTGAAAACAATCCCTGGCACAATCAATAAATCAATCGCTGTAGCTGTTATTTCTGCCGCTGTTAACGGAGGTTCTTCCACGCCAAATGCACTGGTGTCATAAACCGTCTCTGGAAAAACTTGATAAAAGTACATTTTGCCTCCTTTAAATGTTCGCGGTACCGCCACTTGCTTGCCCTCTTGCATGGCCCGTTCGAAAATTGGCTGTGTTGATAATTCTAGCGGTAACGACCGAATCATTCCGATTGTTTGTGCTTGTTGCCATTGCTGACTAGCAAACAACTGTTCATAGAGACTTGATTCTTTATGTTGTTTAATTTCTGGATGTTGTTTTAGCCATTCCAGGGCAGTTAAGCCCACTTTTCTCAACTTGTTTTTCTCCATGTACACCTTCAACCCCTTTTCTGTTAAGTTTATAGAAAGTGTTCTTAAAAAACAAGCTGATTCCCCTTTTCTCTTTGAAAAATCCCGTTATTTTTCTAACGTTTTTGACGCTTCTTTAAAAAAGTCAACAACCAAATCCATTGTTTCTCCTTTCACTAAATGCCGCTCACCGATTTCCGTTATAAATTGCGTATTTCTCGCATACGTTTTCCCAGACACTAATTGTTCAAAATCAGCCATGTCTTCATAGGGAATTTTTTCATCTTCCGTTCCATGCCAAAACAGCATCGGTCGTTCTTGTAGTCTTTCTGGCGTTTGTGATAAATCGTATTGATGCACCCAACTTAGCAACAGTGGCAAGTCTTTAGGTACAAAAATAGCAAATTCTTTCGCCCGTTGAATCACTCGCTGAATATAGCGCGCCGGATAGGGTGTTCCCATTAAGCAAGCAGCAGCTTGAATCTCAGGATGTTGGGTCATAAGAGCGCTAGTAGTAATACCGCCCATGGATACACCACCCACGCCAATCCAATTTTCTTTAATCAACCCTAATTTATGAAAATGATGGATAATTACTGGAAATTCAATTAAATTATATTGAATGCTACTCCAAAATGTAATCGAAGGAATCGTGGAAATAGGTCCTGTTTTTCTTTCTCCATGGTTCATGGCATCTGGTAAAATGACCCGAAACCCCTCGTGTGCTAATTTTCTTGCTTGTGTTAAAGATAATTCTTTAGCTGATTGCCAACCATGATAGTAAACAATTAAAGGTAATGCTTCGTTTTTTTGCTCTTCTGTTGTCACTTCTAATGCTGGAATTTTTGCTATGTAGCGATGTCTAATACTGATTTTCATTCATGATTCCTCCATTATAAAATATCTTCTCTTATTTTACCGTTTTTTGATAAAACCTGCTCTTTATATGATTTATCAAAAAAATCACAAAATATGCGAATTCGCATTTTCCTATTTTATTACTTTCCGTTATAATCATTTTATTAAATACAAAGGGGTGTTTTTATGGTTAAAATTGAGGAAAAAGGTAAAGTAACATTTGGACAAGCTTTTAAAGATTATTTTCGTGGATATGTTGATTTTAAAGGTCGGACCACACGTGCTGGTTATTGGTGGATGACATTGGTATTAAGCATTTTAGCACTTATTTTTTATATTGCCATTGTCGGCAAAGCTGTGTCAGCAATTTTAGCAGCTGAATATTTTGAAACCTATGATTTTGGGAACTTATTACCGTTGATGCTTTTTGCACTTGTTTTATGGTTAGCTTTATTATTACCAACGTGGGCAATGTGTGTCCGTCGTTATCGTGATGCTGGGATGACAGGTTGGGGCGTGCTTGTTTTATATCTACTTTCTATTGCCTGTAGCTATACACAAGTTTTCTCTGTTATGTCAACACTGAAATATGATGTTCAAACAGATACTGTGATAACAGGTGGCAGTCCCGTCTTCTTATTTTTCACTCTTGTGATTAGTCTGTTTTTCTTCTTACTAACAGTCTTACCGACAGATAAACTAACAACAACTAGCCAAAATAGCGTCTTACGCTTCTTCTTCCGTTACAAAGAAGTGAAGTAAGGAAAAGTTTTAAGCCTTTCTTTTAAAAGAAGGGCTTTTTTCTTATTTTAAAATCTTTATGATAAAATAAGAACTAGTCTAGCTAAAAAAATGGAAGGAGAAAATATGGCTACTTTTAAACGGATTCTGAATCTAGAAAATTATATTTTTACTTTTTTTATTTTATTTGTCTTTTACGGCGCAATTAACTCTCCCTATTCGCTGGTAAAAATTCTTTGGGAAAAGCCTAAGCACTTGCTTGTTTTACTTCCTCTATTAATTATTCTATTGTTGATTATTTATAAAAACAAAAAATTTCTTTACACTAAGATTCAAGCGCTCTGGCACTTAATAAAAACCCATGATCGTGTGGTTATTATTGGTAGTTTGATCAGTTTATTTTTACTACAACTTTTACTCCTGACGCAGATTACTGTGCCGATTGGCTGGGATGTTTTTGACAACTTTCATAGTATTACCACTGAAAATAGGGATTATTCAAAAATCGTACTTTCTTTAAACCCCAATAACGAATTTTTCTTTTTCATGATGTATTACCTTAATAAATTTTTGCGTTTCATTGATGTAACAGGGAGCTGGAGCAATACTTGGTTTAGTTGGCAAGTGGTTAATTGCTTGTTTATTAATAGCAGTTTATTTCTCTTTTATCATGCCTCTAAGCGTGTCTTTAATCCATTAACGGCCTTCGTTGCTTACAGTTTATTTTTTCTTTCTTTCGGATTGTCTCCATGGTTACTCACGCCTTATACAGATACGGCCGTCTTATTGTTCATCAACCTAGTCTTTTTTGCATATAGCCTTTTTGACCAAGTTTCCCCTCCCTTCGTAAAATATTGTTTATTACTGTTTATTGGGATTGGCCTAGCTTGGTGTTTTTTAATGAAACCTTCGTCTATTATCTTTTTTATTGCATTTAGTTGTATCAAAGTGCTGCAACTTCTTTTAGTAAATCGGAACAAACAGTCTATCGTAAAATTAACCGTGGTTGCTCTCTTTTTACTGACTGGTTTCGCCAGCGCATATTATAGTTTTCAATTTTTTGTGGAAAAACAAACGATTACGGAAATCGATAAAGAACAAGCCAAACCTTGGACACTTTTTGTAATGATGGGTTTGACTGGAACTGGCGGTTACAATGATGCAGATACACAAGCAGTAAATCAGTTGCCTACACAAGAAGCCAAAAAAGCTTATACCATAAAAATGATTCAAGACCGTTTAAAAAATAAAGGATTCTTCGGTTATCTCCGTTTTCTGGCTCAAAAAAATCGTCATAATACTGCCAATGGTGATTTTGACTGGGGTTGGGATGGCGGTGATTTAATTCCAGAAACACCTTCTAAAAATCGTTGGCAAGAACACTTGCGGTCACTGTATTATCCGCAAAATCAAAAAAGTAACTATCTACGAATTTATATGCATTTTTTCTATTTACTCACATTACTAGGTCTATTGTTCAGTATCCCTCTAAAAGATTCAAAAAATAACTACGCGATTTTAAAATTAGCTTTCATTGGAGCTATTCTGTATTTATTGCTCTTTGAAGGCGGCCGCTCTCGCTATTTAATCCAGTTTATGCCGTTTTGGTACTTGTTATCAGCGAGTGGTTGGCTGGGGTTGAGAGAGATTCGAAGATACAAAAAAACAGTAAAATAGAAAAGAGGATTGAATTAAAAATGAAAAAAAGTTTACTGGGGTTGATTGTTTTTTTATCCTTACTGAACCTTACTTCTTGCAGAAATAAAGTGACCACAAAAGAGCTAATGGCAAACGAGTGGGCCGTAAACTCCAACGTTGATGAAGTAGTAATGATTGTATCATTCAGCGAAGATACCGCTACTTTCAAAATCAATACAGATGAACACACATCAACTGCAAAAAATGATTTGGAAAAAGCAGGCGAAGAATTAGGTAAACAAATTGCAAATAAAATAGAATACAAAGTCAAATACCATCTAAAAAACAATCAAATTCGTTGGAAAAATGAAGGAAAAGAAGTAGCTTACAAGATAAAAAAAGAAAAGCAAAATCTACTTTTCACTCCTACTAAGACAAACAATTCTGATAACCAAACAAAACTAGTTTTGAAACCTTACACAAAGAAAAGTATTGATTCTTCCACTCAAAAAGATAAAACGGAAGAAACCAGCTCTAATTATCAAAACGTCTCATCTGAAACAAACCAATCTACCTCTTCATCTACTACTAAAGAACCGCTACCACAAGTTAGCTTAGCTGATTTTATAGGCGGTTGGGGTATTCCTCAAAGTGATAACTTATTTTTTATAAATGCTGACGGAACACTCACTAGCATAACTCAATCGAATGTTCCTCTTCAAAATGTAAGTTTTTCTGTGGATGAGAATGGTAATCAAACAATGACGTTTCTTTTGAATAATACGCCCCGAACAGTAACGAAAAATAATGATGGTACTTTAACTGTTAATGGACAAATATACACTTATCTAGGTAATATTACGTTGGAACAATTAATTGAAAGAAATACTCAAACTCAACAAGTTTTTGAACAATCTGAACAGCAACCACCACAAAACTCTGATTCTCGTGAACAAATACAAAATTCTAAATCAGACCAACCTATATACGATACGGTACGAAGTGGTGAAGGTGGGCGACAGTTAGCCGAAAGAAATGGTTTAACCTTAGAAGAATTATTAGCATTAAATCCAGGCATTGAAACTTCTGTTTTTTATCCTGGTCAGTCATTACGAATTAAATAGAAATTTAGGTATACTAATAGATAATAATCTATAAAAGTAGAACTGGACCATCTACCATTTACTTTGGGATACCAGTTGATGGCAATAGGTTTGACGAAGTGGAACTAGACCTTGTACCTACTGGCTCAGCAAAAATTGCGACATTTGATATAGCAGTTGGGCATTGATTAACAGCATGCATATAATTTGATAATATGGAATATAAACAAAAATGTCTAAGGAGCCTAACATTCTTTCAAGAAAGAATGTTAGGCTCCTTTTATTCAGACAATTTCAGCCACTCCTTGCGATTGCAATAGGACATAGTTTTTACAAAGACAAAATGATAAAGCAAACCGTAAGCTAGCCCCAACATATTTAACAAAATTCTTAAGTAAAGACTTGTTTCTAGCCCAAATATCATAGAAGCTGCCATGATAGCACCAACACAATTAAAAATCGTTTTACTTTTATAAGATGTGCATAAGCCTAAACAAAGTCCTCCTAAAATACCAAGTAGGTTCGTTGGTATATAAAATAACAAGATAGCCGATACTAGAGAACCAATAACGACCCCTATTATTCGTTCTTTTGCTCGTTCAGACAATTTAAACGTATCATACCCAGAAAATAATGACGAACTAGCAAATGTTGCCCACATAAAGCGGTCAATCTGAAGGTGCGTTCCTATAAAAAGTAATAAGCTAATGCCTAAAGCGTAATAACCAAACCAAATATTTCTTTGATTAAAAAAACCATTTTCTGTAACCATCTGTATAAAAGTAATCTCTTGATCCAATTTTTTATGTTTCACATGATAAACAAAAGCTAAAAGTAGATAAGCAAACACTAATACAAAGAAAGTTTGTTCTAATTGCTGAAACGATTGATAGTGAACCGTGCCAACTAAATATAAGTAGGAGAACGTATACAAGCCAGGATTACCCATTTTAGGGTTTTTACCAGTTAAGAAAAACAATGCCAGCAAGCAGATAAAATGAAGGCCCAATTGTAAAAATGATACAGAAATCAGTGAAATTAATGGACTAACACCTAGAATTGTTAACACGATTCCTAAACTAAGCAAGGCCTGTTTTTCCCTGTAGCCATATGAGACGAAACGGATACTCAACAGCAAACAAAATAATACAATTGAAAAAGGCGCTACAGCTTTTCCAAAGAAAAAAGTAATCGTCGACACCCATAAAATCGCAAACGAAACTAATAAGATATCCCTTATTAACAAGGCGCGCCAAAAATATCTCCGCTGTTTTTTAGTATCCGCTTGATGAATTTTTTGTTTTAAAATAAATGGATCTAACTGCAATAATTGATAAAAAGTCACCTAAAATCATCTCCTAAAAATCGACTCTTCTCAATTCATTATTCCAACTTTTCCTTCTATGAAATCAGAAGAAAAGTAGTTGTGACGAACATTTTACTACAACTTTTTTTCTGAATCAATACATGCTTTATTTCTTAATTCAATACCTCTCCCGATACGATTTGCTTACTTCATAAAAAATAAGCCTAGAAAAAATCAAAACGATTAATTCTAGACTCAAACTTAAATAACTGTTGAACAAAAGCTAGCGCTTTTTTACATAAACTTTTCCAACAGATCCATTTCTTTTTCTAATTCTTTTTCATCATACTTGTCATACTTACCAGCTTCGTGTGCAATTTTTTTAATCTCATGAATGGCTTTTTTTTCAACAATCCATTTCTTCATACTATGTTTTTTTGTATCCTCATCTAGCGAGGCCAACTCTTCTAAACTTGCATCCAATTTGTTCAAAACGTCGGCAATTTTTACTAATGCTTGCGCTTCTTTTTCTTCATAGTTTGACATAATAGACACCTCTTCTTAAGTATTTTTCTACTTTAAGTGTACGTCTCTGTCGTTTTATTTGCAACTAATAACTCAACTGCTTCTCAGTACGGAGGATAAGGGATTCGAACCCTTGCACGATGTTACTCGCCTAACGGTTTTCGAGACCGTCCCCTTCAGCCAAACTTGGGTAATCCTCCCTCTACATTCCATCTACAAATGAACATGTAATGAATCAAAAGATAAAAAGCCTAGACCCTTACACAACAAGGATTCTAGGCTCTATCTAAATAAATTATTTAGTTTCACGGTGTAATTTTTCTACAACACCATATTTAGACAGACTAGAACTCACAAGGGTTTGCGTAATATCATTTTAATTCAAATTAGCAAAATAGACTATAACAACAAGATAAAATCTACATCAAAAAATAAAAAAAGGCAAGCGAATAGACATGTAAAATATACTGAATAAACAAAAAAACCCTACCTCTCACAATGAGAAGTAGGGATTTGCTTATTTCTTAATAATTTAATGTTTGACCAGGATAAATCAAGTTAGGATTTGCTAATCCGTTTAATGTAGCTAAGGCTTGATAATTAGTGCCGAGTTTGGCTGCAATACTAGATAAATTATCGCCGTATTTAACCGTGTAGACATTGCTTGTTGCCGATCCATTGACTTTCAAAACTTGACCAGGATAAATAAGATTTGGATTAGCCAATCCATTTAATGCAGCCAATGTTTGATAATCTGTTCCGTATTGATAAGCAATGCTGGATAACGTTTCACCGTATTGTACCACATGAGTTGCTTCTGGTTGCTTATCAGGAACGACTGTTGCGTCTGGCAATAGTTCAATATCACCTTTGCTAATCCATGACAAAATGCCTTCTAGCAATACTCTGCTTCCAGTTACTTCTTGTACTTTATAGCTGTTTCCTTTTACCCATTGTGGAATGGCTTCACCAGTTGCCCAAGCATCAACATTAAATTTCACTTTGACCGTATCGCCAACTTTAACATCAGAACTTGGTGTTTTTTCAATTTCTTCGCCTGCATCTGTTGCTGGCGTATCCGTTTCTGGTTTATTGGTATCTGTATAACCACTATCCGTAATTCCTGTTAAATCTACGTTACCATCTAAACCACCTGCAATATAAGCGGATGTGAATTGCCAAATACCAATACCATCCATGCTTGGGAAATAAGCATACAATGGATATGGTGACACACCATCGATAGGATACGCAGCAATCCATAAAGAGTTAGGAAACTCTTTGATGATTTGTTGATAGTTTACATGATTTAGTGTAAATGGCTTATAGCTGTAATACATTGGAGTATAGCCAGCCTGTTTGATTCTGCGCATACCATACAAAATAGTCTCTGTATTTGCTGCTTTTTCGGCATCTGAACTTACATATCCTCCATATCCATCTGGAACACTAGCCAACGCTCCATGTTCAAAATCTAATGCAACGATGGAATTTTTAGGCGTTTGAATACGTGGCAAAAAGTAATCCATTGTTGTTTTCGCAATGTCCATGTTTCCCCAAGTGTCATACCAAATATAGGTATGCGCACGTTTACCTTGTGCAATAGCACTTGCTACTTGCGTTTTATATGTGTATTGTTCATAAATACCGCTAGCATTGTAGCCACCAATCTGAGCAATAGCGAATTTATCATGTGCATAACCAAAACGACCCTGTTCGCCTTGATAAATCGCCCAGTCAACGCCTTGGTCACCTTTTGCAGCAAATACATTTAAAGGCATAAAAAATAGAGCGACAAGCGCTCCTACTAAAATTTTCTTTTTCATTTTTACTTCTCCTTGTCTTTTAAATTATATGCTGACACACCTGTTACTACTCCTAAAAAAGTTGCTATGGCATTAATAGTTAAAACAGCCATATCTGTTTGCTGCCATCCATAAGCTTTACCTAGCGTGGCAACCAAAACAGAACTTGCAGGTAGCACTGTTAGCACGCCCCATTTGATAATTTTGTAATACTTGTCTGGTAATATCATTTCTAAATCCCTCCTAAGTATTTCGTGATTAAATAAACAGCAACAGAAACCCCAATTCCTGCAATTGTTCGCCACGTCCACTTTTGATTCTCTTTTATTTCCGCAATATCGCCTTCATTGTTTTTGGCCATTGAGAGTGCTATATCTGCTTTCTCTCTTAATTGTTCATGATTATCCAACTTTGTTTCAATCCGTGCCAAACGATCGACGATTTCAATTAAAGGATCATCTTTCAAGTTATCGTCTCCATTCCTGTAACAAAAAACCGCCTAGCTTTTGCTAAACGGTTTTCCTGTCATTTTTGTAAATTCATCTTCTGTTATACAAAGTGGTACAAACTCCATTACTTGTTCAGGAGTGAAACAACCCCAATCAAACATCAGTTTAATGTCATCATATGAATACATTATTTTGCACCTCCGATTTGTTCTTTAATCGCATCAATTTCTTTTGAATTTTGAAGCGAAGTAAGCATAGTCTTTGAATTGATTTGAGCTAATGATTCTGCTTTAGCAGTTAGTTTTTCATTTGCTTGTTTTAAAGCAGTGTTATCTGCTTCTAATACTGCTGAAAGGTTTTCTAACAGATTTAATTTCTTCGAATAATCTTGCGTGACCGCTTCTTCCCATTTTCGCTCCGAGAAATTAAAGAATTGTGATTGTTCATTTGCTAAACCTTCAAGTGGTTTTTCTTCCACGTATGGCAAAGCAACGTTGTATGTGTCATTTACTTCTTGTGGTTCATAGCCCACAGGATACAAAACTTTATAAATAGTTTTCATCTATGTCATCTCCTGATTATAATCTGTTTTTAGCAATATAAGCGATTGTTCCCCAATACCACGTGTTTTTTGCGATGGTTGTTTGAGCTGATATTCTAACACCACTGACAAATTTAACAATTCCGCCACTCCCAACACTATTAATTAACGGAAATAGTTTGTCTGTGTTCGGTTGAAATTCATCTGGTATTCCCCAAACAATCGTTTGATCTTTTGCAAAATCTTTATCGATTCGCGTTTGAATCGTAAATTGAACAGTTACAATGTCACCGTAACGTTCAAAAGTTACAGATCCACCTTGTAAAGAATCAAGATCAGTTGGCGTAAATGATTTATATTTTAATCCATTTTGAGTTAATACTGCGTTGCCTTTCGAAAGAGCTCCATCTGCAAAATCCTTAGTACCTAGAATAGTTTCATTTCCAACAGCCTTTACTAATTTACCTTCAATACCATCGATAGCATCTGCGTGTGTTTTCATATACTTTACAGTGCCATTTTCTTTTAATTGAACAATATCTGTTGTCATTACACTTCCCCTACCTTTTCAAATGTAATTGCTGGCAATCCATCTAGCTTTGTTTTATCTTCTTTAGACATCAAGCCATTTTTTATTGAGGTTGCAACGTCTGTCGTTGTAGCGTTTTGCCCTGCTGGACCTTGCGGACCAACATCTCCTTTATCTCCTTTTGGACCTTGTGGACCAGGGTCTCCCTTTTCACCTTTTAATACTTCCGGTTTCCCTTCCACGGCATTCCAATGTGTTTGAGGAAATACCTGTATTCCTCCTTGTTTTAATTTAACAATGTCTGTCATTGTACTTCGCCTACTTTCTCAAACGTAATATCAGGTATTCTGTCAATGGCTTCTTGAACTTTTTGGTCGACATATTGTTGATTCACTCCGCCGCCATCGCCGCCACCAGTTGCTGAAATCACACCATCTTCTGAAATAGAGATATTCGCTCCAGCAGTATAATTTTTCAGTTCTTCCAGTTTCAATTTTAGTTCAGTGGTGAAATTTTGATCTGTTTGTTTTACCGCAGACAACGTGCCGTCTTCTGCAATTTCTAACAGTTGGCCAACCTTTATTCCGCCCAGTTCGTCTGTGGTAGCGATTGGAAGAATATACACGCCTCCCTCGCCATTTGACAATCGTTGAAACATTTCAGAAGTGATAATACCGTCTGTTTCTTCTGTCGCATAAGGAAGTTCTGTCAGTGCATTTTCTAAGCCTAAATCTGCTTTAGTGATAATTACTGCCCCAGTATATCCATTAACAGATAATACTTTTGATTGACCCGCAATAATTTTTTCTAATCCTCGAACAGCGGATACATGTGTAATAGGATAAAACTGACGTTCCACGCCATTTTCTTCGGTTTCCATCATTCGTTTTACTTTAACCACTTATTTCACCCACTTTTTCAAACACATAAGCGTTCTGTTTTGTATCATCAACTGTTGCGATAACCAATGCTCCATCGGACACAGGATAATCAACAGTGCCAACAATTTCTGTTTCATGATTTAGCGAAAAAGCATCATCTTGTAAAATAATCAAGTCACTTATTTCGCCATATTCTAACGTATATAAGCGTTTCTCTAATTTCTGATACAAATATTCCATATCTGCCAATAAACGTTCAGAAATTGAATTATGGCGCACTCCTTGAATGTCTACACGTGCATCCATTAGCTCGGCTAACATCGTACCGCCAGGATCAATCGTTTTTAAAATATCTTTGATTGATTCAAACCATGAAGTGAAATCTGTTTTTTGCGCATCTCGCCATGCTTCGAACTCTTCTTTTCTAGCATTCATCCAATCAGTAAAATCGCCCTTATTTTCGTTGATAAAAGCGGTCATGTCCGCGATTAAATCTTCAATGGACTGCCAATAAGAACCCATTTCACCTTCTGTTTTCGAAGCAGCATTCACTACAAAGTAAGAAAAGTTTTGCGTTGCACCAATCAGGTTATCACCTTTATGAATACTGAAATATGCTTCTTGTCTGTGTAACGACTGCATAGAATATTCGTCAAAGGTATAGTGAATAATCCCTTTTTTGGCATTCACAATTTCTGCTGAACGTTGAATTGGATATTTCTTATCAATAACCGATTCAAAAAAAACTTCGCAACCTGTTAAATCAAGTGGCAAAGCATTTTCAACTAGTATGGCTTCTAAGACTTCTGTGTTTCGATTTCCTTGTCGTACATTCTGAATCCCAATGTAATTGTATGGTTCGGTTGTACTTAGCGTTGCTTGCCATTTAACCATTGAAAAATCCTCCTTTCGTTATTTTGGTGGAATAACAATCGATTGAATAGAATTAGCAAAATATAATCGGTCATATTTTGCGACAATTTGTCCTTGCTCGGCATTCTGTTCTATCGTTTGGATACGTCCGTTATTTAAGCCGTAAATCACGCCCGTGTGACCATATGTTGGGTCTACTGTCCAACCTGTTCCCCATTGGCCACCTCGTCTAATATTGACGATTGCTCCTACTACTAAATCTTGATACGTTGGATTTTGGATTACTCGCCAACCTACCGCATTCCAATCATATGCTTCACCAATATCTGCAGCAGATGATGTATCACCAATTACATGCGAAAAGCCATAAATTGTTCCTGCGCCTAAACCACAGCCGCCCATAAAACCAGAATATTCGGCTGGAACGGCATAACATTGCCCATTACCAAGCCATTTGCCCATTAAGGTCTCCAAATGTTCTATGCCAGCTTTTCCTGTTGCAGTAGAAGCTTTCAAATCTTTGAATTTGTCATACCATACTTGTGCATAGGTTTGTCTTTCTGGATGTGCTGCAGCTGGACGTTCAAAGTTTAATTCAAACGCATAAGCAGCTGTTTTAGGCGAGCTGACAACTTTAAATTCATCAACTGTTAATGGACTTACTTGTCCTAACCATTGCCCATTGAACATACACCAATTAATTAATTGAGCTTGGGCTAATGACGTCCTATAGTCTTGTTTGATACCTGCAGCTGCGATTAAGCGTTGTACATATTCTCGGCCATTCCAAGTTGGTGCGCCTACCAATGGATATGCTGAACCATCCCATTGAACCCATCCGTAAGCTGGACCGCCTATTTGCTCGGTATCTGGGTTCATACTTGGACCAACTTCTCCTTGTACATTTCCAAGGATACCTGCAGCAGCTGCTTTGCTGTATCCGTTAGCTAATAGGTAACTCCATAAGTCCCAAGCAAATTTATCTGCATCGCTTGTAACTTCTGATGGATAACCACCTGTACCAGCTCCAGAACCGCCACCACCATTTTGACCAGGTATAACTTCTTTGCCGCCCACAATCAATCGATCAACTGTCAGAATTGCTTTACTTCCATTCGGACCAAAAAAGTTAAAATTATTTCCAACAAAAAACTGTGTAGGACCAGTAATTAAATGTCCTGTTCCTGATTGGTTAGACAAACCAATAATTTTTTGGGGATTATCTGCGACTAATAGCAATGAATTCCCATCAGAAACTACAGGATTTCCATTTTTATCTACTACCCCTGGAAAAGGATTTCCTTTCGTACCAATTGTCCCAATATGACTAGAGCCATTCCAAAATTCCATCCCTTTTTTAGTCAATTCCATGATTTTTTTCTTATTGTTCCAAATTTGCAAAGCACCAGCTACTAATTTTAGTACATCGCCTGTTGCATTATTAAAGCTTGTTTGTAAAACATTCGCGTTAATAATGCCCACTTTAATAAAATCAGCAACGATTTCTCCCTTAGAAGTCATAGCAAGTTCGAACGGACCATTCACGCCGTTGGAGGAATAACCCAAACCATTTAAGTTCCAGCGCCACACACGTTTTGCAGTAGCTACTTTGTTTTTGTCCATGATAAGAATTTCAGACGGGGCTTTTTCTGGACGAAAAACGACATGTCCACCACTGTTTCCAGTAATCCATGCCGTTGCATTTAAAACATTTTGTACTAATGTTTCTGTCCGATTATCAATTTTTTGTTTTAGCTCTTGAGTTTGATTATTTACTGTTGAGGTGTAAAGTGATAAATCATTCCCCAAAACAATATTTTTAAATTTGCCTAAAGTCGGAAACCAAGTATATTCCACCATGCGCTCCGTTACTTCAATATCGACTTCTTTTGCTCTAACATGTACTACATCACCAAAATGCAAAGAAGAAAACTCTTCGTACATGTCTTCATACTCCAAAGTGTGTTCTAATGCTACCATGCTAATAGTGTGCGTTACTTTTGGTTCATGAATGCGGTCTTTATCAAACAATGACTGGCCCCATTTTTTAAGCTCATCAACTGTTTTACATTCCGAATTTTCACGTTTTCCAATTCTTCGGTTACTATCATTTACACCAGCAATTTCTAAAAAGCCATACGTGATTGGCTCTTTATCTTGGTCATAATCATTGTCTGGTACGCCACCGATAAGAAAAAGACTGTTTATAATTGATTCGTCGTCATAGTCCTCATCTATAGCTTCCAAATTAATTCCAAAATCAATTCTAAAGCCATTATCTGCTCCAATTTGTTTTACTAATTTCAAATTAAAGTTATCCATCTCTAATTCTCCACCAGTAACACCTGTTAAATTTTGGTTGCCATTGTTAGAACCAATAATTGCATCAATTGGTCCGACTTGTTTTGCTGTAAATTGATGTGTAGTACCGACATTCGACAAATAGTTAAACCGTTGCTTAAACGTTAATGCAGCTTTTAAATTGTTCATGATTTGCGTGCCATTTCCGTTAGCAGTGAACGAATCAATAATGAAATTCTTATTTGCCATAAAACCAATGTGTCTCGCTGTCACTGAAACTGACTGCAGATTTTTTTTAATATTGTAAATCTCAAAATATTGATATGATCCATCTTCAACTTGTACCTTTAGAAAGTTTCCTTTTTTTAAGTACGAGCGATACTGACCATCTCTTGCATAGTTACCATAGAATCGATACACACCATTTAACACACGGTTAATTTCTGGTAAATCTTGCCAATCTGGCAAAGCCATTCCGTTATCGTTTAAATTTTCAGGAATAGCAGTATAAGCATAAATAAAATTTTGTGTCATAAATACGCGCTCCTATTCCAAAACTTAGCTTCTATAAAATTTCCTGATATATTTAATGTATTTTGACCAGGAATCGTTTTTATCCAACTACCACGTGTAAATAGTGGATTCCCTTCTTGTATTGCTTTTCCCTTTTCGGTATCAATAGTGACGATTCCTGATTGTGTACGCAAAATCGTTAGCGAGTTACTACCAATGTTTAACGTAATATCGCCACCTTTTGAATTAATTTCGATATAAGGAAAAGCAATTTCATCACCGTGATCAGTAATTTCAATTGATTTTGTTTTAATCACTTTTGGTTGTTCGTTTACTTTTCTTTTGAACGGTTGACATCTAAATTCAATGTTAAAGGTATAAAAAACACCCCATTCATTTTTGAATGAAGTTGGTTTACTCATTGTACAAATAGCATCTAAATATTTATCTTCATCATTGTGAGTAATAAGTTTACTTTTACCAGTTAACCATCTTTTGACTGCCGCTAAATTTTCATATGGAATAGTTACATCTTCAATTTCATAATCAAAGGGTTCATAATCATTGAACGTTTCATTAAATTCACCACTTCTTCCGATAATAGAATACGTTTCATATCGTTTATTTGGTAAAACCTCTGACAGCTCATTTTCGATAATACACCCCATATCACGAACTGCATTCAAATCTTTCCAAATGAAATTGGGTTCATCAGGATTCATAAAAATCACGTTGGAACACCTCCTAAGTCATAGAAAGCTTGCGCACTTGCTTTATAAAGCTTGCGATTCATTCGATCTAACTCACTCGGATTATTTGCATCTACATGACCAATATGAACATGTTGTTCAATAGTGTTACCACCTTTCAAAGCACCACCAATTCCACGAGCTTTTTCTTCTGGTGACAATGGAGTTACTGTTGTCTTGCCGTTTTTAGCGGTTAAAAGTTCAGGACCAGCTTCACCAACAATGGCTTGACCATTTAGAATAGTTCCACCTTCTGCTAAATAAGGAATTTTTCCAATATGAAATCCTTTACCGCCAATTCCTGGCACCCATTTAGGTATTTTTATATTGTTTAATCCACCAATAAATCCATTGATTAACGTAATCATGGCATTGATTGGAGCTTTAGCTACTGCAGCGATACCTTCAAAAATACCACCAAAAATGTCAACAACACCTTGCCACGCTCTTGACCAGTCTCCAGTAAATACTCCCGTTACAAAATCAACGATACCGCCAAAAATACGCTTAATTGCATTTACGTAATCGCCAATAATTTTTGCAGCCCCATCCATGGCACCACCAATAAATCCTGTGATGAAATCAAAAGTAGATTTTGTCGTATCTTTCAAAACATTAAATACTCCAACCACAATATCTTTAATTACTTTAAAAGATGTATTGATAAAATCCCTAAACCAACCGATTTTATTATATGCAACTACGATTGCAGCTACCCAAGCGGCAACCGCCGCAATTACTAAACCAATTGGTGACGCGATAAAAGCAATAACTGGAATCAAACTACTAATGGAACTAGCAAGTGTTCCTAAAACTACTAATACTGGACCGATAGCAGCAACAACACCAGCTATCATTAATATTGTTTGTTTTGAACCTTCATCTAATGAACCAAACCAATTTGAAAATGCAGTTACAAATTGAGAAACTTTTTCTGCAATATCAGCTACTATAGGTATCACAACTTCCCCAACTTGTCGCATTGCATCAGCAATTCTTAGTTGCGCCTTTTCCATTTTTCGTGCTGGTGTATCATCCATTTTATCAAAAGCTTCTTGAGTAGCACCTGCTGAATCATTAATTTGTTTTAAAATTTCATTGTATTCAGAACCCTCACCTTTTGAAAGTGTTAGTGCTGCAGTTCCTGCTTCAACAGATCCAAACATATCATTTAATGCTAAACCATTCTTATGAGCATGTTCATTCATCAAATTAAGAACATCAGATAAATTATTCCCTTCATCCATTAATTGTTTAAATGATTTTCCTGCAATCTCTTTCAAAGCTTTATCAGCTTGACTACCAGTTTTTCCTAACTCATTTAACATGGCTTTTACCATAGTTCCAGTTTCTGCTGTAGCAATACCATTTTTTGTCATAACAGCATAAGCAGTTGATAATTCATTCATCCCTACATTATTAGCATTAGCTATTGGAATTACTTTCCCCATAGATGAAGCTAACTCATTTACAGTTGTTTTACCTAAATTTTGAGTAGAAATTAAATAATCCGAAATTTTTCCTGCATCAGTAGCTTTTAAATTATATGCATTAATCGTTGTTGTTAATAAATCTACCGCAGTTGCAGTTTCAGTAAAACCACCCTTAGCCAATTTAACTGCATCACCCACAAAATTAACAGCATCAGCTTGATCAACTGATGCTGATATAGCTGAATAAACTGATTCAGAATATTCTTCAAAGGACACACCCATTTCTGTTGCAGTTTTTGCAATTTCATTTTTATATTTTTGAAAATCAACTTGACTTGAATCTAAAAGAGTAGAAACTTTAGCAAATTGTGTTTCTACTTCTATTGCTTGCTTAGTAGCAAAACCACCTATTGCCATGATAGGTACTGTCACACCTGCAGTTATTTTAGTACCTACTCCTTTAATTTTTTCGCCAGCTTCGCCTATTTTTTTTATATTATCTGCAGCAAATTTTGAAGCTTTTTCTTGCTCTTTAAGTTCCTTATTGGTTTTGTCCAACGCATTTTTTAAATTATTTTCGGCAGTTTCGGCTTGTAGCAAACGATCATATAATTTTTTACTTTCTTTTGAATTTTCACCAGTTGCTTTTACCGATTCCTCATACTCTTTTCGTAACATTTTTGTACGTTTTTCAGCTGCTTCTGTTTGCACTTGTAGCTTTTTTTGTTGAGCTACTAATTTTTGGGTTGCAGTAGCATCATTCCCTAATGCTGAAATATGAGCCTTGTACTCTTTTGCTGCGGTATTCATCACTTGATTAATTTCTTTTATAGTTTGTGCATATTGTACCTGTCCATCCATTTTAAATCGTAAAACAACATCTGATTCATGCTTTGCCAAATTCTCACCTACTTTCTAATTAAAAAATGGTGTTTGATCCATCGTATAAATCCTATCATTCTGTTCAAACTCGAACGCATCAGGATTATTTCTACGCAAATAAAAAATGAACTGCTTTAACCAAAAATTTGGCGTACAGTTCATAAAAAAATTTACATCCCAACCAAACAAGTCCATTGCTACATTTAAATAAAAATCCCAAGGTACTTCTAATTCTTCCGTTTCTTGTGATTTCGGTTGTGGTTGTTTCGATTTTTCGGTTGCTTTTTTACCGTTTCTAAATCTTTTTGCTGAAAGTTTCCATTCATGAAAACACCCATTACTGTTTCATAAGCACTGACAATTTCATTGATTGCAATGGCCCCTTCCAATTCTTTAATCGTGCATTCAGTACCTCCTGCTCTTACCATTCCATACATTAACGAACGAATAAGTTTTAGTTCATTACCTGTTAACAGCACTTTTCCTTGCTTCAACATATTGTTTAGATCACGTTCAAAAACAGGGTATGGTTTTCCATAAGCTTCCTGAATAAAATCCAGCGCACTCATTGAAAACATGATTGGGATTTTTTCGCCTTGAATATCAATATAATCAACATTAACATCAACATTTACTAAATCACGTAACTTCGCCATTATTCAGTTCCTCCTGTTGGTGGTGCCGTTTCAAGTTGTGCTTCGTCATAGATGACTTCACTCATGAATTTTTCAACCGTCATATCGGTAACTGTAGAACGAACAGAATTATAATCAGATTTAATAACATCATTCATTAAAAGACCAGTTGCAGTCATTGTTAATGAGATATCTTTCACGTCAATATCTTCCGTTGTCGTCTCTAGCTCATGTTCTGTTGCAATTGAAATTTGCACCTTCGGATACCAAAAGGCGCTCTTTTCACCATTGGATAATGGGCCAATCGCACCTAATGCAAAGTAGGGCATCTCTTTCGGTGTCGATTTTGAAAAGGCAACACCATTTTTGCTGGCCATGCCTTTCATTTGATCCCACAGAGCAACTGGGAATGACACGTGTGTCAACGACAATTCATGTTGCGTTTCACGACTCACGCGAGTGAACAATTTGTTTGATGCCCATTTTTCCTTAGTGGTTCCGTTCCCTTTAATTCCTAGTTTTACAATATTTGGTAACCGCCAAATTTCAGTATCAAATACTGGTGCTGATGTTACAGTTTCTGGCTGTGTCCACATCGCAATGAATAAGTCATCTACGCCGATTGGATACAATAATTGTTTATCTTTGTTTTCAATAGTTGCCACACTATTCACCCTTTCAATTCATTCATAATTTTTTTAGTCATGATTGACTCAATTTGATTTTTGTATTGTTCAAAAGTACCACTTGCAAAATTTTGCGCTCGTTGTTTTGTCGTTCCGTTTTCTGCAAAGCGCCAATAAAATTTTGTGTTTTCAAAGAAAACTTCCACGCCTTCGGTTGTCATTTCGATTTTTATGTGGTCCCGCATATGTTCTTTCTTTAAAAGTGATTTGGGAACTTTTGGTAGAAGTTTATTTAAATAAAACGTTGCAGCTTCTTCTAATGATTGTTGTGTTACTTCTTCTGTCACTTTGGCTATATTTCCTAAATAATCACTCATATCCGAAAAACCGTTATTCTCCATACACCGACACCTCAGTGTAAAAATTAGTAATGGTATCGTCATTCTCATCACCTTGAATTGAACTAAATCCATTGAAATGAACACCGTTTAACTTAAAACTGTTTTTTAATGGTTTCAAATCTTTTTCGGTACCATCGGTAAAAAGCGACACTTGATACAATGCTTTAGTAGCGATAAACGTATTAGAAGCCCACTTTTGATTCTCAGCAAAATAGGAATAAACTAGGTATGGATAAGCTGTTTCACTCGGTGCTTTATCACGAAAGAATTTATAACCTGAATCAATTAATGATTTTCTGAATGTTTCAAAATCAGTCAACATAAGCCAAACTCAACTCCATTTCTCGTTTATCCATATTTGTGTAAATACGAGTGATTTTATAGGTCACAGAATCGATTCTAACAGCGCTAAACTTTTCTGTGATAGATTTATCCAATCTCACTTTAATCCGTCTGACAACGTCTGTTTTGGCTTGCTGTGAAAGATATTTTTCTTGTGCAGTTACTCCAATATCTTCGTACCATAAAAGCCTGTTAAGTTTATAGGTTGTAACTACTTTATCGTTCGAATCTGTTTCTTCTTTTACATTTAGTAAGTCTGCTTTCCAACGAAACCTATTCGTCTGCCTCTTCGGCATGTTGAATCACTCCTTGGATGATAAATGGCGTGATCGCATTCAACGCCTTATCTAATTCATCTTCTGAAACACGATATTCATAAGCAATACCAGCAACCATCAAAATTAAATATTCTTCTTGCCCTCCAGTTGCAGTTTTTACATAATTTTTTGCCATATTTAAATAAAAAGAGAGCATGGAATCATCCATCCCCTCTTCAAAATGAATATGTGCTTTGAATTTTTCTTCTAAAGATAATGTTTCAGCTTCGTTATTCACATTAACCACCTACTGGTTTTGTAATTTCATAACGATAAACAGCTGGCTCGAATGGTGAGTAAACTAATTGGCCATCTAACAAGTTGTAAATTTGGAACCCAACTTGATTTTTTCCAGAGAATTTTTCAACCAATTTTTGAATTTCTAACGCTCCAATAACTTCTTGAATTTTGAAAGCAGAAAAATCACCAAAATATAATACTGGTGTATCTGGTTCACCTTTTTTATCTGCTGCATCGGTCCAATCAACTGGATAACCAACTAATTGATAACCAATACCACCTTCTGCTTGCGTGAATGGTCGTAACAATGGGAATCCATCATCTGTTTTCATTTTTTCAATAGCAGTTAAAGCTGCACGATTAATAATAAAACGACCTTTTTTCATTACTTCTGTTACTGGTGTATTTTTAAATTCAATCAATGCATCATATAATTTTTGACCAGCACCTGCAGCTGTTAAATCTACAGGTTTTTCAAATGCAACAGCTTTTTTAGCTAAAGCTCCTGGGTTTTCATTTCCTGCATCGTCGCCATTAAACATATAATTAATTTCTTTGCGAACATATGCTTTTTTCAATTCTTCTACAACAATATCTTCTACTGGCACACCAGACATTTTTAATAGTTTTTTCGTTACAGTTGCCAATGCATCAAATTCTGCTGGATCAAGTAAAATTTCGTCAAATTGAATCGCTGTTTCAGCAATATCTGTCGTACGTTCTTTTTTGTTTACATTAGCCTCTGCTTTTTTCACAAGAATTGGATACTTCACATCGCCAGCCGTGCGAATCACCGTTCCGTATTTACGCAATAAGTTTTCTTCTTGAGCATAAGAAATCACTTCGGATGCAATCACTTCTGGTACTGTCACTGAACCATTGCCTGTTTCAATACCTAATGAACGTGCTTCACTTTCTGAAATATTACCAATAACAAAATCAGCAAATGCTTTACGAATTTGTTTTTCACGTTGTTCATTAGACATCGCATTTCTAGCCTCCATTCCTTCATGAATTGTGCGTAACAAGCCATCACGCTGTTCTTGACTAATCATGCCGCCACGATTTTCTTCGTTTTTATCATTGTTATTTTCGTTCGTATCTTTTTCACGATCTTCTTTATTTTCATCATCATTATTATCGGATTTAGCGGTTCCATCATCGCCTTTACCGTCACCAGATTCTGAATTATCATCCCCTAATTCAGCTTTAATGGCTTTTAATTCATCGATTAAACCATCAATTTCTTCATTAACTGAATCTAAATCTGCTTCACGCACTTCTCCAGATTCAATTTTGCCTTGTAAATCACTTAATCGTTTCTCGTGACGAGCTTGTAATTGACGCAATAATTCTTTGTTCATAATAAATTCCTCCTACGCTTCAAGCGCTGTTTTAATTTTTTCAATTAATTTTTTTCTAGTTTTAATATCTTGCTTCATTTCTTGTTTGTTTCTTGCTAGTGCTGCTTCTGTATCTTCGTAAGCAGGCAAAGAAACAATAGAAACTTCATACAATTCGACTTCATGGATAGTTCTTAAAACTGGGTCTGAACTATAATCCCAAGTTTCTTCCGTTGGATAAAAACCAAAGCTACACTGATTAATGTCCCCACGTGACATTGATTGAATCAAGTCATTGGCAACAGTTGTATTGGGCAACTCAACTTCAAATCGTAGTCCCTTATCATCTTCTTCAAGTTTCAAAGTTCCACTTCTTGTGCGCCCTAATACTTTGCCCCAGTCATGATCGAATAAACAACGAACATCAGAATTTGACAAAGCACGACTGAAAGCTCCAGGCTTAATCACTTCATTTAGGCCTTCCCATAATTCTGTTGGACTATTAAACACCGCCGCATAGCCAGTAACAATCTGTGTTTGACTATCTTCTTCGCTTCTTGTTTTAAGGTTTGTGATGTCAAATGTCCGAATTTCCTGTTTCTTCATTCTTACCACCTCCCTTCAAGTCATCCTCTGTTGTCAATGAATTATCGGTAGCATTCTTTTTGCCGATTTCCGTTAAATCATTTGAAATATAGACGGCTTGTGTTGCTTTAGTATTTTGTCTAGGAAAACCAAGCATTTCTGCCACATTATCAGGACTGGTAATACCAGTTCGAACAATGTTGTACCCAATATTTGTTTTGGTGGAATAAGGTACAAAGTCCAAAATATTAATTTTCCATTCCACTCGATAACCAGAATTAGGCACAAAAAAAAGAGCCGAGTAATGCTCGCTCTTATTTTTTAATATTGGTTTAATTGCTTTGTTGTGCAGATACATCATTGCTTTTTCAATATCTGTTCTCATTAATGCTTGATAAGTATTTACATCTATTCCTAAAAATTTTCCTAGGTCTTTTTTGTAAACACCCAAATAATTAAGAATAGCTGCATCATCAATTGGGCTTTTTAAAGTATCAATTGAGTATCCTTTACCCAAAGGAATCATTTTAACTGAATGACTATCATTATCTTGCGTTTCTTCCAACTGATTTAAAATAGCTTTTACTATCTTTTGTTGAGCGCTGTTATTTGGATTGATATGCGCATCCAGCTTTAACAAGAAAGCGAGCAAGCCGCCTTTCTTATATTTTTCTGTCAAAACCTTTTCAGCACTTAAAACACCTTCTAGCGTGCTTTTTGCAAGATCAATAATTCCAGCACCTTTTAAGGAATCCACACCAATATTTTTTATATGACGAATCATACTCCCTGGTATTGGTTGGCCATTCATTGAAAATTTTTCAATCAAACGATCATCTAATTTCGTTTGAACACCATATCCTAAATGTAACTGGTCATTATCTGTAATAGGAAAAGCTTCTCCATTGATTAACAATGTATTTGTTTCAAGCTTTGCAAATTCAAAACCAGTTAAATAATCATTAGGATTTTTCAATATGTTTAGCAAGAAATGGTTTTTGACTTCTTCGCCATCAGGGCCAATTACTACTGGCTCTGCTAGTGCAACTTGATTAGAAATATCTTGTACCAATTCATAAACATCAGACGATTCCATAATAGAAGAATCGTTAACAAAACGTTGTGAATATCTTGTTACATTGCCATAAATATCTTCAATCCAGCCACGCTTTTCCAAAAATCCATATACTGCATTTGAAAGTCTATCTCTTAGCTTCAAAATCTCACCGCCTTTCTATTATCGATAGATAGAATCTAAATATTCATCCATATCATCTTCGTTTACATCAATCATTTGATCCATTGTTTCCTTATGCGCACAAAGAAAAGCAACAAATCCATCGATCTTTTTCTTTGACTGGTTTTTACTTGGTACTTTACGACCTTGAAAATCCATTTTGACAACCACATTTAAAGCGCAATACAAAAATAAAGGATTATCAAACATAATCCTTTGCTCATAAAATAATCGCTCGGCATCTTCAAGCGGCGAGTTCAATACTCTTGCGTACTGATCAACTTGCACACATTCCAAGCCTAAATTTTCCAATTTTTCAACTAATCGGTCACTCATTGCTGGATCATAATTGACTTGTTGAACATCATAAAAATCCATGCAATCTTCAATAAAATGAAATATTTGTTCTTGGTCAATTAACTTACCATCACAAAATTCAACAAATCCTTGTTCTGCTAATTCAGAATACGGCACATTATCTTCCTTTTCTCGAAAATCAATATTTTCACTAGGAATAAAATATAATTGTTTTACTTTGAGTATCGCTCTTCCTTCGGCATCCCATGTAGGAAAATTTAATGATACGCAAGTTAAATCTCGGCTTTTAGATAAGTCCAAACCAATCCAACAAGGCTCCCCACTTAAGTTTCCTAATTCATTTGTGGGAACCAAACACGGTTCCACTTGATCTTGTTCAAAGAAATTATCTGCACCATTCACAAACACATCTAAATGCTTCGTTAAAAATTCAGCTTTAGAGTGAGCGGAACGTTGCGCAGTTTTAAAGGCTGATTCTAAAGCAGACAAATCAACAGATATTCCCCAGTTAGGATTGCACATTTCCCAAACTTTTTTATCTGTCCAATCGTATCCTTTATTTGGTTCATAAATCAAAACAAAGTTTGAATCATTATCATCACGCTTCAAGACTTCTTTTGCTTCTTTATAAACACGAATACCAACCGAACTACTTCCTTTACCAGCTGTAGAAATATTAAACATTAACGGCTGTGGCAATGAAATTTGTGCAGATTTAAAGTTATCGTACTGCTCCATTTTCTCTTGTTTATGCAGCTCATCATTTAAAACAAAATATGGATTGGAACCTTCTATGTTATCAATGTTTTTTGTCTGAACAATAAACTTATTTGTATAAGCCATATCTCCATGTAAATAGTCATACGTAATACTTGAAACGGTGCCTTTTGGACCTTTAAATATTTTAGTCCCATCTAATAGCACTGGATTATTTAGGATAGTAGCGGCAAAAGGCTTAGCAGCATACTGAGCTTGCGCAAAATCAGAAGCACATGCATAGCAATCGACAGATAAGGCACCTTCGCCATACATAGCATACCCCAACGCCCCTACGGCTATTAATGTTTTCCCATTTTTCTTTGGTATTTGTACGTATGCCTCACGAGTAACACGGACTACTTGCCCTTTTTCATTTTCTTTTACCCAGCCATAAATCCAAGAATAAATGAATTTTTCCCATGGCTCTAAAATAAATGGTTTACCTACCATATCGCCTTTTGTATGAACAATAAAAGATTCTACCCAGTCCATCATTTCATTTGCACGATCAACATCAAACCAAATATCTTTTCGTTTCTTCCATCGATACCAACGATCTATTGCTAAACGAACCGTTTTTGGATATTTCTTAGAATGCTTTCGAACTTCTTTCGCAAATAAATCAGCATAATTTACACCAGGTTCAATCATGTTTCATTCCCTGCCTTTTTACGCCATTTTTTCCGATGTTCTGCCAATTCATCTACAGGCTTTTCTTCTGGCCGTTTCATTTCTTCATCTGCTCTAGCTGTTGAACCACCAGTAATTTGTCTGCCTGTTTTTGACTTATTGGTCAATCCTAATAAATCCAATGCTTTCATTTTTTTATCGGCCCAAACTTCGACTTGTTGCGCTAGTGGATGCTTGCTATTGTTAGTAGCTCCAGCCTTGTTTGTTGTTTTTTGGGTTTCGGGAAATCCTTTTTCTTTCCACAGCATGTATTTGTATTGGTAAACTTCAAAAATATCCAAGTATGATTCAATCAATGGATCAAGAGTAATAGTGTATAAATCAGACTTGCGCATAATTTCTAAAATTCGCGTTTTTTCGTGATTAACTTTTTCATCAATAATCGCTTTGCGTTGCGCTTTTGTGGTCATTTTTTATACACCCCCCTTTTATTTTTAAAATTTTTGACCTAACGACACGCGTGACTGCCCCCTACCCTATCCCCCGACAAAAATTTTGAATCAAATTTGATAGGGGGGCTTCATTTTTTAAAATAAGATGGAAAAACTTTTTTCTCATCTGCTTCATTTTCTTCAATCACATGACACTTCGGACACAACAAACGAATATTGTTTGGATCAAGCTTGAGCATTTCGTTCTTCTTGATTGGAATCACATGATGCCGATGTGCTTGCCTTCCAAATACAAAACGGCCACATCTTTGACAGCAACCACCTTCTCTTTCATAGACAAAGTCAGCGACATCTTGCCATTCTTTTGTTCGATAAAATGATTTGTTGTCATGATGATAAACATTGATTGGCTTTTTCTTTTTTCTTGACTTCCTAGCATGTTCTGAACAATAAGCTCCTTTTTCTGTTGTATTAGAGCAACCTTCAAACTGACAATAGCGCATTATTTAGATTCTTTAATAATATTGAGAATTTCACCTTTTGCACGTACAGCACTTGGAATCTCAATACCTTTTCGTTTTGCATATTCACGCAATTCTTTTACATTCATTTCTTCTAATACAACAGATTCATCATCAGACGGAACAAGCTCATCTTGTTCTTCATCATCAGCAGCACTTGCAGTTGTTAATAATCGTTCGCCTTTAATTCCATCAGTATCAATCGTTACATTCCCAACAGTAATTGGTAAACCACCAACATATAAATCAGCTTCTTTACTTAGCATTGATTCAGGATTTTCAGTAACTTCAAAATCAGGTTCTTGGCCTTTAGGAACAAACACATTTCTTTTTTCTTCGGTATCCCAATACTCTGAACCAGATGCTGAACTTCTAATTAATACACGCATTGTTTATCACTCCTTATACATAATAAAATTTAAACTTGCCATTCGAATCAAAAAGCGCATAACCTTTTTTATCAATCACTAAATACTCACCATTGCTATACTCAATGATCAATCGATTATTTTTTATTTTTGCACTTAAAATAAAATGCTTGTTTCTTTTCTTATCTAAATACCTAGGTCTATATACCACGACCTCACCACCTTTCTATCAAACAATTTATAATTTCATGTACTTCTCTATATTCTCTTGTATATGCTTATCTTTCCAACCACCATAACCACAATAAACTAGCTTGCACGCATCGATTTCCTTTGGCGTAGCTTCTCTCATCATTTTGACAATGGATACATTTTCTTTTATCAGCACAGACAGTACAACACGCATTGAACCAGTTGAGCGGTTCGACTGTGGATATTTATGTGTTAACGATACATACCAATAGTTTTGAATCATGTTTTTCCCTCCTAGTTGTTTTTATGTACTTGATTCAGTAAATCACTTCTTGCTATACTATTCATGGGTAGCAACTCCTTTTTGTAAATAGCAATCAACAAAAATTGTGCACGAATGCTACCTAGCCACTAGAACCCATAGTCTAGTGGCTTTTTTATGTACGAAAAAAAGACCACTCATTTACGTTGAGTAGTCTGCTTTAATTCTTTTTTCAAACGATTTAGTTTTCTTGCATCTTCCTGCTTAATTATTTCAAATAACTTAAACACAACAATTCCTCCAAACAAAAAGAGGCACTTGCAAGCTAGTGCCTCACGTGAATGTAGCAGAAACATCTATTGACGATTCTTTTATTTAAGTAGCAAAGCTACCTACTGGAACAATAGGAATCGAACCTATACCGACGGTTTTGGAGACCGTTGCTCTGCCGATTAAGCTATGCTCCATTAACTCTCGCAAACCTGTAGAAAAAAGAGAGAGGAAATCCACCTCACTTCTTTAGTTTTATAATTGGTGGTTTGCGAGAGAATCTAAATGAGATCACAAGTGACTAAACGAAGAAAGTAGATTTTTTTACTTCCTTGTAATCTCAAATCAAAAAAATAAGTAGGCAATCGTTCCGTTTAAATTTTGTGTAAGTGTGTCGCATTTCTTATTTTTTTGACACTATCATAATAACTCGTTTCAAAGGTATATGAAGTGTAGATAAAGTGTATAAAAGAGGTATAAAAAGTGTAATAAATGGCTACTTAAAAGCAACCAGTTCCAGTGCCGAAGCAAATTGAACAATGATCATATTAGATTCTTGTTTCACTGATTCTTCACTGATACAGTTTCGTTGTGCCGCTAGATAGATTGGATTGCCGTTGATATAACGGTCATAGAAAATTCTTTTTCTTCGCTCAGTAACATCTGGTTTGTGCGGATGCTGAATCGCAGAATAACCTCTAACGAAAAGCTTATGCAAATAATCAAACTCTTCTTGAGCTTCTTCTTTCTGGATTAACATTTGCTCGGCTTCAAAAGTGTTTTTGGCCGTTGATGGTGGAACCAAAGAGAATGAAGCTGTTACTTTTGGTTCCCTCGGCTGGCCAACACGACATCTAGCAGCAAGATAGGCAGATAGGAAAACACTGACGTTATGTTTCGTTTGTTCCATGTCTACATCTTTTGCATCTGGTGTTTCATATTTCTTTACGTCAAAAAGTACCATCCTTTGATTCCCCCGTTTATGGTATAATATTCGTGTCGAGAATATTACCAATGGTCGGAGGAATCCGGCTTTTTTTATTGGCAGCTTTCTTTACTCATGATAAAATATTTTTATTGTGACCAATGTTTGGGGCAAAGTAACCTCACATATCACAAGCTACCACTTTTCTGGTAAAATATTCTTCTTAGTCAACCAGTGGTCGGTTGGCTTTTTTATACTTGATTTTTTATAATGGGTTTGGTATAAAAATAAACTTAATATTATTTCTTACAGAACTACCTAGCGGAAACTAGGTAGTTTTTTATACTATCGATTGTAAAAACTAAAATACATTGGTTTCAAAACTATTTAAACCCACTTATTAAACGACTAAACCAGTGTCCAATTAGTTCTGGATGTGAAATAAAATATCCGATTCCCACAATTGAGACAACCCAGCATATGCCTATAATCACACAAATAATTGTTAGAGGTGAAAATTTCTTATATTTCATCTATTCTTACTCCACCTTCACAGCAAACGGCCAATAGCGCTCATCAATTGCTTTGATTTGATTTTCTGTTAACGTATCCACCTTTTCCTTACATATCGTAAAATCAATTGTTCCCGCTAAATTTAAAAAAGTATATCCTATGTTGGTCGCCCCTTTGTCTGGTAATAAAACATGATATAATGGTTCCTTCTCGACTTCGTAACCGTTAGCTAATGCATTAACAAATAAATCTCTGTTCGACTTAAACCACAAAGAAAATTCATCATCGGGCATTGCTCTTAAGAAAGAATCTGCGGAACTGATAATATCAACTTTATCAGAACCCATTCCTAAACTTTCTTCAATAAAATCATCAGCAGTTTTAGGTAATATAACTTTTTTCGGTTCGTCTAGCTGTTTTGCTAAGCTAATTGCTCTTTCGTTGGCATAGTCAGCACCTCTCAAATAATCAAGGCTGTCTGTAGAAACTTCTATGCATTCTAACTCTTCAATCAATTCTTGTTTATTCATCGCTGTTCCTCCCATTTTAATACGACATCTCCTTCTCGCTCATAGGTGTATATCCAGCGCTGCTTCCTATCGCTCATTATGCAAAGTCGCAATGGATAACCCATTTCGTCAAATTGAATAACGTTAGAACGCTCAATCACATGTGTGATTTCTTTTTTTCGTTTAAAAAAATTCATTCCGCTTTCTCCTCAATACATTTAAGCAAGCCCTCTGACTTCTTTAATATTTCTCTTTCCCTTTTATATACATTTTCTTCAAAGAAAGCTTTTGCTTCTTCGTTATTGCTTATGTCAATTTCAACATATTCATCCTTGAAAGCTTCTTTAAAGCTCATTCTGCTCCCTCCAATTCCCACGGAAAAGGCGTTCTAATGGACCAAACAGGCACAGACCTATGACCACAATCTCGCCATTCTAACCACCAGCAACTACGGTTCTCATTGTCTTCGTCTACTCCGAAACGATATCTAACAAATGCATCTTCAACAATGTAAGGTGTGTTTTCCTCAAGCATTAGTTCTGACCGCCATTCCTCTATTGCTTGTTCCCTGGTATATTTTTGTTTATTGAAGCCCATCCAATTATTGAAATCTCCATTAAACACTTCAAAGTCAAACTTGCTTTTTCCTTTAATCGCCATTTATTTAACCTCCAATAGTTCTGTATTTTCGTGAATATTTCCGATAATACATAAATTTCTGTAATATGATAGGAAGTTGCTAGCATCGTTCTTAAAACAAAATTGCGCATATTCTACATCGTAAACAATTTCGCAAGCTTCAAACGTTTCCCACGTGCCATTTATATTGTCATCATGTTCGACTAAATCCCCCTCAAAAATCTCCACGCCATTCTCGTCTTTTAGTCCTGTTGATTGCATGAGCGCGGTCTCAATCAATGGTATATCAAATAATTCATCATATTTAGGTAAATAAGGAGCCAAATCACAAGTTGTTTGTTCTGGATCGCCCCAAAGGTCAATTTTAGCCACGTACCACATTTTTTCGGCATAATAAGCTCTAAACTTTGGAATCATCTTCTTCACTCGCTTTCTAAAATAATGACAGCTGTTCTTCAGTTCATATAAATAGCCCCATTGGGATATTTGACAACATTTTTTCCTGAGAAGCTTCATACATCTCTTTCTTTATTTCAAAACCATAAGCATTTCTATTAAGTTCTGCAGCCGCTCTAAGCGTAGAACCACTGCCAGCACATGGATCAATTACAACATCCCCATAATCTGTAAAAATTTCAATTAACCGTTTAATAACGGGTATCGGTTTTTGTGTCGGATGTATTTTTGGGTAGCTGTTATCCGTTTCCCATTCAAACCAATTTAGAACCATACGGCCGTCGTTATTGAATTTCGGAAGTTTTTCTCTATAAAGAACGAGCGCATATTCTGTAGCTCCCACAACTTTCATATTCGCTTTTAATACCTGAGGACTGGATTTCTTAATAAAAACTAGTGGAATATGATTGTTAAAGCCGTACTTTTTACCATAATCAATCACCATTTGAAGCTGTTGAAAGGCACAGAACACAATCATAGCTGGCGCTTTCCCTACTTCTTTCGGTTCTTTTTTTAACATTTTTGAACAAAAGTGCATAAATTCTGATATTCTGAAATTTTCATCGGTATCAAAAAAACTTTTATTCGCTTTATCCGATTCTCCATTTTCAATTTTTCCACCCTCATACCATGCAGAACTGGATGCATAAGCATTTTTACCTAAGTTGTACGGTATGTCTGCAATAACTAATTGTGCTTTCGGTATGCCGTATCGTTTATAATTTTGAAAATGATCGTTAAATAATTGTATTTTCGGTTCTCTCTGCATAATTTCAAAGGAGTAAAGAATTCTTTGTGGTCGACCAAACCTCCACTCCCTTCTATAAATTCACTGGCTCATTTTTATAACCAGCATCAATCAAAATACTTTCAATCACATAAAGGTCCGTTTTCTGCTTTAAACTAGCCTTAAATTTTTTGGCAATATTTCTAGCTGTTTCTAAAGAAACGACTTCATATGTTTTAGCCAGGGCATCCGCAATTATTGCGGATGTTGGCGTGTAATAAATCTCAAGCAAAATGAACACTCACTTTCTACGAGATTATTCTTCGATTTCTTCTTCATCATCTTCAACTGTCTTTTCTGGGAAAATGATGTTCTCTTTATTTTTGCTCCAAGAATCAGCAAACGGCGCAAAATGTTGGCGTGCGATTTCCACTTGATTAATTAGATTCTCAACCGAAACCTCATGATCAGCCGCAATTTCTTCTAGCGCTTCCCCTTCATCGATCCGATGCAACACACCACGAACGTTGATTTTTACTGATTCTGGCCATTCGATAGTCGTTGCTTTCTTGATGAATTCGTCAATGGTTTCTTTCGATACTTGCACAGCAACTTCTTCGACTTCTTGCACATCATCGCCCATTTCTAAAGAAGTTTGTTCTTCTTTTAGGACTTCAACTGTCCCGTCGTTATTTACAACATATTCGACATTCGGCTTATTGGTCTGCTTGTTTACTGGTACCTTGTATTCTACTGTTTCTGGCTCAATGGTCGTTGATACTGTTTTGCCTAAAAATTCGTTTAAACTTTCATATTTTCCTTTTAATGAAGCGTTGCTAACCACTAATAGCACTTCGATATTTCCGTTTGATTTAGATGTCACTTTTTTCACTTCTGGTCTGAAATTTACTTGTTTTGTCATTTTATTTTCCTACTTTCGTTTAATAATTAGTTGCATCTTTCCATTCGTAATCGAAATTATCGGTTATGAATGGTCTTTTTTCGTTTAAAGGCTTAGTTACACCTTGTGTGATCACTTTAAAATCTCTAGCACGAACAACAATCGCTTCAACTGGATGACCATATCGAAGGGCAAATAGACGAAAACGAAGCTTAACGGATTGGTCAATACCATACACGCCAAAAGAGTTTTTAATATCAATGACATGTCTCCAACTCCCATCTAAGTTTTTTATGATGAAATCAGGTGAATAAGCTATCGCCGAAATTTTGCCTATACCATCCGCAGTTGGTGTAAGTTCGGTTAGTTTAAAACGCGGATGAACTTCAAAAGGTAACCCACAATTTTTGACAAACTTTTTATAAAAGTTAGCTTCCTTCTGGCTATCAAATGTGTAACAATCAATCGTGACTTTATTTCCTCGCTTATTCAGGGCTGTTGGGGATTGCATTGTTTCAACTCCATTTCTTTGATCTCGGTTTCTGCTCGAACTGCTTTTCCATCTTTATTGCATTCAGGACATGGAACGGGCGTTGCATAATTAAATCTATCTTTTCCCCAAATCACACGCTGATCTTGACATCTAACACACTTCATTCTTATTTAGCCCCTTTCATCCAGGCTTGATTACTTTTGGTTGCTTTTTCGGTTAGTTCCTTCTTAGCACCCCGTTTGATAGCTTTTCCTATATGTTTCTTCGATTTTTCTGGCATTATAATGGCTTCCTTTACTTCTGAAACGGTTCCGCCAGATACGATTGTTGCGATAGCTGCTGTCTCTTTTTGCTCAAATAGCACAGCATCTTTTAAATTAGCTACTGGCCAACCATCTTTACCAAGATAGGCTGAAATTTTTACTACATACGGCATTGAATGATTCCCCTTTCTATCGATTTGTTTTTAAGGCTTTAAAATGCGTTTTAAGCCGTTTTTCTTTCTTTACATCTATTTATATCCGCTTGATTGTAAAACTGTCCTACGCTGAATATATTCGCTAAAAATAACATTTCAGATGCCTGCTACTCGTTTGTCTGATGTCCCTTCAATTTTCATCACAAAACCTTGTGAATTACTCATGATGCGAGAAAGGATTCTCTCCCCATAAGCTTGACTCATTTCTTTACCTGTTAAGTTCGTTGTAAATACTGTTGCTTTATTCTGCCGAGCCTCTACAATGCGATTTAAGGTGTCATTGTTAAAGTTGGTACTGTCATTCCCTTTAACTCCTAACTCGGCCCCTAAATCGTCCAAAACAACTAAATCAGCGCTTTTTATCTCTGCCATTAAGGTTCCTGTTATTGTCTTTCTGGCTTGTTCATCTTTCATCGCAAATTTTAGTTGTTCTAAGAGTTCCGCATAGCTAATGAACAGGCAGCGTTTATCATAGTTTGATTTCTCCAACACTTCCCAAGCCGTTGACATAGCTAAATGACTTTTACCAACACCGCTTTTGCCTGAAAGAATCATATGAATTGGTTTATTCAAAAGAATTTCAGTTGTGGCACGATTGGCAATTTCAAAAGCAAGCTTGGTTTCTGTGTCTACTGTTTTGTAAGTTTTAAAACGACAATTAATTAAATTTTTGTCGGTATAAAGCGAGCTATATTTCAGGTAATTAATCGCTCTAGCTTTCAAACTATCGTTAAACATTTTTTCTGTTTCAAGGTCTTCTGCTTTTTTGCGTGCTTTATAGCCACATTCCATGCAAGTTGGCGGACATCTATCGGACCCATCTTTGTTTTTTGCACGCCAAGCATAAAGATTTCCTCCGCACTCTGGACATGGATCAGGTGTGATATAAAGCAACGTTTTAATCATTTTTGAAAATCCATCTGATGCTGACTGCATTCTTTCACTTCCTAAAATCCAAGATCATCGTAATCCGAATGACCCGTGTTTGATTTCTGTTGCTTGGTTGTAGTACGTTCTCTTTTTACGGCTAATGCTTTTACATCATCTAAAGTTTTAACGCCTTCTTGTTCCCAATTTCTCAAAATACTTTCAGTGTATTTGAAATTTCTAGCATTTGATTTTGCGGAAATTTTTAAAGCTTCACTTACTAATTCAGTTGATAAATCATTACACCAGTACTCTAAATTTTGAGTAGTGACCGAATTTAGCATTCCAAAAATTGATTGATAAAGTTGAAAAACTGACTGCTGCTCTTCTACTACTACAACATTCTTTTCATTCTTATCATTCTTTTCATTCTTGTATGTGGACAACTGTTGGACACTTGTTGGACGGTTGTTGGACACTTGTTGGTCATTGACTTGATAGTCATCCCAATTATTTATTGTTATAACGCTGTATTTCGGGGTTGATGAGATGGACAACATTTGCTCATTTTCAAATTTTTTTAACCATCTCCATAACGTACGCCCGACAATCTGTTGGTCACGTGGAACACCTTCATTGAACTCTTTCTCAATAACGGCGCGCCCTGTGACGAATTGACCGCTGGACACGGCTATCTCTTGACCATTAAAAATAAATCTACTTTCTTTATGGCTCGCCTTCATTAAACATAAAGACCAAAGTTTAAACATATTAGCGTTGGTCCAAACGAATGAATTGGTAACTTTTCTATACAATTTTATATATCCAGTATTCATTCGTTATGCACCTCCTATAAATCGTCCATACTGGTAAAATTGGTAATTTTGTTGTGTCCTCTACAATATTCACAAGTTCCACAACTAACTGGTTCTTCTTCGCCGTTTTTCACTCGCATAACATGCTCGATATTTTCTTTTAATTCTTCTAATTCGTAAATCATTTTTTCTTCGCTAAGAGTGATTAGTTTTGCTTCACTAGGTGTTTGTTTTGAAACGGCTGCAATGAGAGGAAGAAAATTTTTGTCATATTGTTGCCGAAGCAGTTCGCAATAAACAGCCATTTGTAACACGTAACCGAAGCGTTCAATGAAGTTTGCTTTTCTGTTTAAACGTTCATCCCATTTCTTCTCATGCATATCTTTGGTTGTTTTGATGTCTACAAAATACTTTTCTTCTAAATTTAAACAATCGATTTTCCCTTTCCACATTGCACCGCCAATTTCACCTGTGACGATCACTTCTTTTTCGCCTTGATAAATATCTAAAAAGGCTTCTTCTTGTTTTAATCTTTCAATCATCTGCTCGGCAATTTGGAAATCTTTCAGTAGCCCAAACGGCTTTCTTGAAGAAAACATCTTGCTTTTATTTTCTTCTTTAAATGCTTCATGAATTTCTGGTGATTCAAAGTAAGAATGAACATAATTACCAACTAGCAATGCTTTTGGATCACTAACTGGTATCCATTCGCCTTTTAACTTTGCAAGAGCTGCAGCTTCACATTCAAGAAATTTTTTATATTGAGAGACAGACATATAAGCTAGGTCCGCTTCTTGTGAATAATAATTTTCATCAGAAAGGATAATCGTCTTCTTCAATCGTTGAGACATCAGCTTCACTCTCTTTCTGATTGTGTTCATAACCAGCCATCACATCTAAAGTTTCTTGTACTGGCTCTTCTAAAATTCGGTCCGCCACTTTCGTTAAATCTTCTTTTTCAATTGGTTTGGCTTGTTCAATATTGTTTTCTTGCTCAATAACTTTTTTATTGTTGGCAAATAATTTTTCTTCGAGTGCTATTGCTGTATCTGCAACTGGTTCTGCTTCCTTACGTCTGTTTTCATCATATTCGTATTCTGTTGTTCTATTAATCGCATCTGTCAGTAAATCACTATCATCGCTTGTATTGATAAATGTTTTAGCGGCTCGATTGATTACTGTACGTTTAGCCATTTCTCCTGGAAAATCATTTTGAACATTTTTTGTTTTCGCTTTGCTCCAAGATTTGTCAATTTCTTTTTTTGTCATAACGGTATAAACACGTTCACCATCGTTTTTTTCAATTACTGCAAAAGCACCAATAATTTCATTGTCTTGATTTGCGAAGTCTGGCTCAAATTCTTTAACGACTGTTCTGCCTTTTTCACTGCCAATCCTAAACACATCACCTTTGTGAACAACTTCCGCCCAAATATCTTTAACATTTGATAAACGTTTCAAAACGGCTTGTGTTCCAAAATATGATCGTTGCATTTGTAACTCTTTTCCATAAACAACAAAATAACATTGGGTTTTTGCTGGACTTAGGCCTTGAACAACCATATCTAATAAAGTATTAGCAACAGATTCTTTGGTAACAACTTCTAAAGCAGGTCTTTTATTTCGATCTTGTACTTTTTGGATTGCAAACCATGCTGATTTTAGAGCATTCGATGCATTGTAATTAGCTGGCAATTGTAAGCCATCCTGCTCTAAACCTTTAATTCTGTTAGAAACTGCATCAGTAACGTCTTTTTGTAAAATAATTTCCCCCATCATTCATTCTCCTCTTCTTCGTCATATTCCCATGTTGGCTCTAAAGCTTCTTTTTCTTCTGGTGGCTCTTGTCTAGCTCCTAATGAATCAAATTCATTCGTGACAATCTACCTCCAATTTACTAATCGATTTTCTTAGTTCGTCTTTCATCTCTGTTATCCTGTCATTTACAGCCTTTTCAACTAGTTCCTTGACGTCCGCTTGAATTCCAACTATCCCTAAATCTTCTTCTAGCCGAACTTTGTGCCAACGATTATGTCCTTCTTCTCCAAAAAATTCAGACGCCATAAAGTGTGTAGGGAAACCAATTTCTATATCCGACATCACTTCTTTTTTATTATTTAAAGCAGGGTTCTTTATACTTATTAGATACTCCTCCGCTTCTTTTATCTGGCAAATCAATTTTTCTAAATACAGAATCTTTTTATTCGCAACATCAATTACTCCCATTTTCACCACTCCCAAAACAATTTTATTTTGCCGTCTTCATCGTCTAAGTGAAAAACTCCTTCTTCTTCTAACTGCATCAAAAACGGTGCTGTAGCTCCTTTTTCTTTAACTACTACGCTTGTTTTTCCTGCGCTGGCAGCGTTCATGATATCTTGAACAATTTTGTTTTGAGCATTGATCATCATCGCTTCAAAAATTGAATCGCTTAGTCCGTTTACTTCGATCATCGCAACTCACCTCGCAAGAAAGCTTTTAATAATACATCGAGCTCAGTCTCATGATTTTGTTTAGTTGAAGAAGATTTTATATCGGCAAAAGCTTCTTTAATTTCCTTACATTTCGAACAATCACAATCATGGGAAAGGGCTGTCTCTTTAAAAGTTTCAAGTAATTGATTAATTGCTATGGCTTGGCCAGGTAGAGAACCCGCAAGTATAACTCCTGCCCCTTCAACTTCTGAATCAACAGCTACGCAAGCAAGGTTGATCTTCTCTTTTTGACATTCATTTGCTAATTCCATTAATAAACTTTGAATTTTTTCGTTCATTTTGATATACTCTCCTTGAATTTGATATTTGTAATTGACCTACTTTGATGGCCGTCGAAGTGGGTCTTTATTTTTGTTTTTTTATTTCTCGATCTTCTAACGCTAAATCGTAATAGAGCAACCAAATGATAAAAGATGCTATATAAACGTTTTGGATTAATGGTCCAACATTGCCACCTACTAAAAGACCCAAACCAAAAACGATTAGCAATGCCGCTATACGTCTTAAGTGATAGATTTTTTTCATTTCATTTCTCCTTAAATATGCATTCTATTTTGAATCTCTAAGTATCTTAAAAATTCTAGTTCTTTTTCAATTTGATATGCTTTTCCTTCGGTCAGTTGTTCTGATTGTCTAAGCGCTGCCCTATCATCTTGTAGCTGTTTACGCTCTTTTTTGATTTGGTTGAGTATCCAACTTTCTTGTTCAGTTGTATAAGCCATAATATTCTCCCTATGCTATGTCGTTTAAGTCAAAACTCATTTGTCTTACAACTGTTTTTGTGGCTGTGGACGGTTCCCAATCGTTGATATATTCAATTACCATTGGATAATGTTTTTCTCTTAATTGTGATCGGGTACCCACACCTGTGATTTGCTTAATACCTGAATTAATATCTTTGTAAAGCTTGCCACGCTGTTCCTTTGTGATTTTCCCAAATCCTCTTGCAACTTCTGCTACTCGTTGATGAACTCGACGTGATAAGTAGCCATAATCATCTGCACCGATTTTTTGATTGTCTTTTAAGTCGGCTACTTCTTTTTCAATTACATCTACACGCTCATTTGTTTCTTCATTTGCTGATAAAGCAAGCATCGCCAATTCTCTTTGCGAGGTTGGAAGTTTAGGCTGTTGAATTTCTTTTTCCATTTGATTAAAAGCTTCAATATATTTCAGTTTGAACTGCAATGCCTTTTGACCTGTGAATCCCATTGCTAGTAGTGTGAATCCGTCACGGTTCATAATTACTTGGCGATAGGATTGTTTGTTTTGTGGATGAATATAGGTATCTTCGTAAAATAGGTCGGCATAATTTTGTGCCACCCCCTCTTTTAATTCATCAATGGCTTTTAGAACAACTTTGTGTTCTTTTCCGAAAGTTTCTGCAACTTGTAAACTACTTGTGACCGCTTGTTGGTCTTTCATAATTACTAAATTTGTCATTTTGATTATTTCCTTTCTGGTATAATTATTTTGAAAGTGAGGTGAAAAATATTATGGATTACTCAAAAATTGTCTTTACATTAGAGTTATACGATGATAACGCTAATTCTTCAGCTAATGCTTTACTTGAAGAGGGCTGGCTACTAATTAGTGTAGGTCCTAAGTTAATTGATATTGTCAATGGTCAAGCCTACTACAATACTTCTTATGTTGTTGGAGCAACAAAAGAACAGTATGAAAGTTATTTACAAGAGGACCCATCCAGCCTTATTTAGTTTCAATAATTTCAATGTAAAGCTCTTTATCTGCCAGATAGAGGGCTTTGTTCTTTTCTTTATAACTTAGGTTGCTTTTTGAACAAATATCTTTAATTTTATCTGCTAATTCATTCACTTGTTTTGACTGTTCTTTACGTCTAATATCTGATGGCATCCCATCTGTTAATTGAATTCTTTTCATATGACACTCTCCTTTTTCTAAATCATTAAACATTTCCACAAGTCTGTTCCTAGCTGGATTAACATACATCCAACAGCTATACCGAGAATAAAGATGAATGCTTGAACAAACAAAGATTCTTTATATCTATTTTTCGCCTTAGTATCTTCTGCCAAAGTACTAAGGCTGTTTGCAATGCTTTCCAATGCAATAACTGTTCTTTCATCCGTATTCATATTATTTCCTCCCTAAATTTCGCTTGCCCAAGATTTATCTTTTTTGTGATAGAAGCCATCTGCGACACTCTTCTTTGTCGTAGAACTTCCCTTGTTTACTTACTGATCCATGCGGAAGCCCTAGCTTCTCCCATTCCCTTATTGTTGTTGTGGAAACATTGAAATATTTTGCAATCTCTGTTTGATTTAAAACTCGCTTATCAATCGAGGTATCTCTTCGTGCTTTTTCTATTTCATCAACAATAATTCCATGTACAAAATCCCTTAGAGAAGCTTCATTTTCTGGAGTTAAAATCACTTCCATTTTTTACACCTCCTATCTAATTTTGTAATAAGCAATAATATCGGTCATTTGTTTCAGATGTTTTTCTGGATTGTTTAGGATTTTTCGTAGATATTGTTCTGTAATCCCTAACGCACTCGCTACATCAGGAATTTCCCAATCGTTAGATTTAAAATGGTCTAAAATTTTTTGACGTGTTTCTTGAATATTTGCCATGTTTTTTCTCCTTTCTCTAAATTAGTAAACAAATTAATCAACTATTTTCTAAATTCAGTTGACACAAATAGAGTTTTATTCTATAATCAAACCGTAATTAAATAAGACATTAAAAACATTGATTTATAGCTTTCTTGGCGGTTAGCGTTTATTTATCAATATTGTTTTTTTGTTGTCTTTTTAGTTGATTAACTTGTTTACGAGATAAAGTATAGAGCTTTAACTCTATTTTGTCAACAATAAATAGAGTTTTTTTCTAAACTTTTTTTGTAAGCATTCAGAAAGGTTGTCAAATCAATGAATACTTATGAAATAATAAAAGAGTTGACAAAAAGGAAGAAAATGTCTATTCGACAATTAGAAATTACTCTAGGTTACTCAAATGGATATTTTAGCAAGTGGAAAAAAGTTTCTCCAAACTCAGAAGGCCTACAAAAAGTTGCGGACTACTTCAATGTATCGGTAGACTACCTTCTTGGAAGAGAACTCAAAGAAGCTCCAAAAAAAGTAGATTTATCAGAAGATGATACTGTATTTTCATTTGATGGAAAAGAAATTTCAAAGGAGACAATGCGTAAAGCAATTGCTATTGCTAAAGCTTTGGAAGAAAACGAGTAATTGGAGTGGTAGTTGGTATGTATTTAAAACTGAAAGAATTGCTAAGTGATTATAATTTAAAATTGGTTTATATGGAAATGGAAGAATCTGGATTCTACTATCCTAAGCCAAGAATCGTATTTTTAAACGAAAAATTACATGAGGATAGAGCAGAAGCCTTTCACTTAGCACATGAGCTCGGTCATTTTATCGCTTCACACTATAAATATACAACGTTATATGATAGTCGCTCTAATACTTTTCATTCAAAATTTGAGGCAGAAGCTAATAAAATAGCAATTATAATTCTATTAAACATTTTTGTAGAAAATGAACTAACGGAT
>OKAF01000035.1_pt1 | contig 31659 bp, 41 predicted proteins | sample 1612971 | NCBI WGS metagenome assembly OKAF01 (sample SAMN04436826, study PRJEB24849) | human gut metagenome | biome: human gut; feature: NICU; material: stool | host: Homo sapiens | place: USA: Saint Louis, MO | collected 2011-06-21
AATAGGGGGTTGTATGACCGCTGTTATCGCGCTGGCTAACGGGAAAGGTGGGGTGAAAAAGTCCTCGATGTCACGGGCTATCGCCACCGAGTATACAAAGGCAGGATGGGGGGTTCTTGGGCTGGATATGGATATTGATCAGGGGTCTTTCCTGGACTGGGGGCAACGTAGGTTGCGGAATGGTTTTGAACCTCCGGTGACAATTCAGGGATGCGGGACGGTTTCACAGGCGAAGAAACAGATTGAATCCGGGCAATGGGATTTGATTGTCATCGACAGTGCGGCGTATGCCACTAAATCGTTACTCAGCCTGATTGATATTGTCGATTTGCTGGTACTGCCGACAGGGTTTAGCGTGGACGATCTACGAACGACCGTTACGACCGTAAACGCGCTGCGTAACAAAGGACATTCGACAGATAAAATGGCGGTGGTGTTTGCGGGGGTAAGTGAAAGTGAGAGTGAATATCGTGCGGCGCTGGAATACCTGCAACCCTGCGGCGTTCCCGTCATTCCGGGCGCTATTCCTTTTCTGACATCGTTCAGCCAGGCGCAGGATAAAGGGCTTGCTCTTACGGAGTCGCCTTTCCCTGGCCCACGGCAGAAAGCTGATGATGTTGTGCAGGGTGTGATCGACCGACTGACAACGCTTACGCAGTAGTATATAATAATATAATTATATTTATCTATGAGGTCATATTATGGCGAACGTCCCAGCAAAACCGCGCAATACCAAAGGTGAGCCGCCAAGTCAGGCGGATACGGAACACGGCTTTAATCCTACCCGGAAAAGTGCTGATGGCCGTAAGGCACAGCTTAACTTATACATTGATATGGAGCTGAAACGTGAGTTCCGCTCCATTGCTGCGGCCAACGATATGAAACATGGGGAGCTGTTCGAGGCGTACCAGGAATTCTGGAAAAAACATCATTAAGTCACCCGGTATCCCGGCCACTGGCCGGGTGATACCATCACTGAACGTAGCTCTGCCACTTATCCAGTATTCTTTTTTCCAGATCGACGTACAATCCGCCTCTGACCAGGAAACCGACCAGGGCAATAGCTATCAATGCAACGATGGCTTGAGCGCATCCCTCAGTAAACGATTCCGGCAGGTTTTGGCCGTAATACTGCATCATGAGGCCGAATCCAAAATACGTGATAAAAGTGAGTACAAAACCAATCGTTCCGATTCTGGCGATCCATTCTGCCACTTTGAATGACCAGTATTTCAACGGCATTTCCCGTTTAATGTCACGAATAACCATAGTGTCTATCTTATGGGTCAGTGACTGAAATTTAGCGAATATCATAAGTCCCTCGTCCGTCTAAAAATTAACCTTACCATATCAGAATTATATAAAAATATAATCCTATTTATTCTGTTTGCGCCACTTCCACGGCTCCACTGGATCAGGTGACGACCACAGCCCGATTCTATGGCGTCTGGCTTCTTCTTCAAGGCGTAGCATTGTTTCGTCACTGGCACGGCCATGATAGCGGTAAGCCCACGCCATACCCGCTTTAACCTGCTCTGCGTTGATATTGATACCGTCAATCATCAATGTTCCAAGCCAGCGACCATAGCGATCTGTATTGTTGGCTATGACCTCAGTTTGTTTCTGGACGGCCAGCTTTAACAGGTTCTGCTTCGAGCGCTGGCCGAACGGTTGCCCCGATTCCGGGGCATCGATACCGTTAAGGCGAACTTTCATCATTTTGCCATCGGCGAGTACCTGGACAGTATCACCATCGACGACTCGAACAACACGGCCAGAAAAATCAGCCAGGCAAAGGGCGGGGAAAAGCAGGGGCAGAAACACAAGCAAACGAGATCGGCATTTCATTTGTCACACCTTATAAAAATAGATTTATATAAATAATCACTGGCCGCCGCTGGCGGCTGCTTGCTCCAGTTCATCAATGGTGCGGAAAAGAAACATTTCGCGGTTTTTCGCGTCGAACGGCACCGGAACGTTGTTCCTCATTACCGTTTTGATGGAGTCAAACAGCCGGATTAACGATGTTTTGGTTTTGTCATCCGGCATGACATACATCGCGTAGTGCCAGCGTCCGGCATCGCTGGCCGCCAGATGGCTGTTAATGATGTTGATATAGCGTGCGCGGGTTTTCATTGAGCGCTCAGTTTCGACGGCGACGATTGCGCCGCTATCTAACGTGATAATCCCGTCAGGACGATGGCGAACGCCAGGATAACGCGCAATAAACTCCCCCCGATCACCATTAAGCCAGCCTTGCCCGCCTTTCTCTTCCAGTGCAATTCTGACCCGATGATTCAGGAGCCGGTGTTCCAGCGTCCAGTATTTGAGTTTCCCCGGCTCAAAATAACCGGGGAATACTTTATCATCAGGCTTAACCACCATCGCCAGCCCTTGCATGGTGATCCCCCATAGTGATTTTTTTCCGGCTATTACCGGGTATTCATGTTTTATCAGAAACCCCAATGCAACCGCTTTATTCAGTAGCGCATACGTTGGGCGGTGACTTTTACCCTTGAACCCAACAACTTTTTTCAGCGTTTTAAAATCGGAGTATGTTTCTTCTTTAAGGAATGTCAGCAATGCAAGCATTTTTCTGTTTGCGGCTTCTTTCCTTTCTGCAACGTTATGAATAAGCATTTCAGCCCTCACAGATTGATTGATGGCTTATGTTCCTGACTTTCATTTTTTTCTGGTGTGGCTTGTTTATACTCAAATGAAAGAAGTTCGATGTTTTCTTTTTTGACCTGAACCTGAAACATCTTTGTAGCTCTTGGTAGTTCGGTTGACGTAAATACAAAACCAACTTTTTCAGGGAGATTTAAAAACATATTACTGTCAACGTAGTAACTTTCTGCCTGTCTTATCATTCGGTCTGTATCCACTTTTTCCGTTAATGATAAATCAGTCCGTACTTTTCTCATTTCATCATCGACCAGGATAGAGCCTGTCATTTTGGCCGCCCATTCTGCTGTTTCGGGATTCTGGATTTTATAAATCAATTTGAATTTGGCGTTTTCAATGATAGCGCCAATAACTGAATCACCATTTAAATCAGACGGGCAGTCACGCAGATCGTCTATCGCCTGAAAAGCCATGAATATATGCACGCCTTTATCTCGTGCCGTTCCAAGTCCTTCAAGAGCAGGGCGAGAAAGATGATATTTCAACTCGTCGAGGAAAATAGCAACGGTACGCGGGGTGCTGTTTATTCTGTCCCTGGTCTCTGCTATTTGTATCAGCCGGGTCAGAATCATTCTTTGTGCGGAAATTATCTTTTGATTTCGCGTTGAACCAATAATGTAGCAACAACCACCTTCATCAAAAACCTCTTTTAATGAAAATCCATTTTTGGCATTAATTGAGTTAACTAAAGCAATTTCTTCCAGTTCGCCACAAAATGCGGGAACATCTTCACGTAATGACTGAACAAAGTCAGTGTTAAATAAATCACGAAGCGTCATTCCTTTTTCATAAATTGCAGATGTATTTCTGGCTGCGCGACGGTCAGATATACGATAAAAATCTGACGCCTCCCCTTTCTTAGCCAGGCTAAAGCCAGCGTTAAATAATTCTTCCAGTTGTTCATGAGAGATATCAGCCAGTAAATCAAGCTGGAAATTTAGCTTGTTTAAATTTATAAGTGTGAATTTTTTGCCTGCTTTTTTACATGCTTCCCTAAGTACGTGTGGTGCCCATTCATCATCTTTTGGATCTTCTACAAAAACAGCCTCGCCTAAAAGAATAGCCTGATAAAGTAGAACGGTCGCAGTTACGCCTTTCCCGGAACCTGTTGTACCGATAATTGCTGCGTGTTGGGTTTTAAATTCTTTTATGGTTATGTATTGCGGCTGGTCATCTTTGTTTAAACCTATAAAAACCCCTTTCTTTAAATCAATGTAATCGAGTGGGTTATATTCTATGGGGTCGGGTAATAGCTCTTTTACTTTACGTACATCCGTTCTGGTATTTCTCTCCAGCTTGCTTTTCTTAATCATTCGATGTTTTAGGTTGTCAATTTCTCCTGCTAAAAGTCGTCGGGCTGCAATATGAAATATTAATCCTGCTGCCGTAAATACTATGGTCATGATCCATAGAGGAACTCTAAACAGTATGTTGTTGTCGAGTGACTTAAAAAAGTAGCTCAACCCCTGAATAGTTAGCGGTGATATGGTGCCGAATATAAAAAAGAAAATGGACACGCACGCCACCGACTTTAACCAGAACGGGGCGTTATTTCTTTCCTCGCGGGGAAGGTGGAATATAAAAGGTAATGTAAGACCTGCGAGCAGGGATAATATGACAGGACTGTTTTGCAGCCATAAAAGAAAAAAGGAAAATGCATCGGCAAAGGCATTCAGCCTTTGCATCAGGTGGGAACCCATATCTATTTTCTCCATACGAAAACTGACGTGTTGGGCGCAAAAGATGGGAGCAGCTTATAGGAGCGTAACCACGCTCCCATGCGATGCTCCCATAATATGCTCCGATGAACAGGAAAAAGGCGCTGATCGCCAGTGGCGATCAAGCCCGTTATCCGCGCTTTCAGAATACAGCCGACCAGTGGTCGTCTGTCCTCTGAAACGCCCGAATGACGGGCAACGGCGTGTGCCATTACGTTCGGGCTGGACGCCCTCACTGCATGACACATGGGGGTAATGTCCCGGCTGGACGCCGAGCCAAAACCCCCAAGGTCAAAGGCGGCACACCGTCTTGCGCTACGCGCGACCAACCCCTTTAAGACGCTGCGTTTAGCCTATTTTTCCTCGCAAGCTCGAAAAAATCGGAACGCTGCTTTAAAGGGGTTGGTCGCGCCTAATCGGTAATATCCCCCGCTGGGGCGGGTTATATTACCTGGCTGCGACGGTGTGCGGGGCAAGCCCCCCACAAAAAACGGCACGTGGGCGTGCCTTTTTGCTCGCTGGGGCGGCAAAATTTTTGCGGCTCCCCCCGGCCTGCTCAATTCGCTGTGGGCGAATGTTCGCAGGTGGGCGCGGTTCCTGAAAATTAGCAATTTCTCCGAAATTGAATTTTCTTTCCGCGTACCACTTCATTATTTTTCGTCTTAACAATTTCTTCGAAATTGAAGCCAAAAATAATGAAGCCTTAAAACCCCGTCGCCTGTTAGTCTGTGTATTGTACAATACACTTTTGTTTTGTGTGATTACATTTGCTCGCGGTATATTTCAGCCCTGCACTCCCTTTCAGCTTCCAGTGCTTCACTGTAGGACGCATCATCAATTTTCGTACCTTTACTCTCGGCATAGCGTCTTAATTTATTTGCGTCAGCTTCATTAAGTTCTGAAAGATGATCGCGCAAAAGACCGATAAAACAACTTTCATATATTTCGTAATACAGCCCACAACCTCGGTGGGCTTCTTTTGATAACGTGTCATATACCAGGGCTACAGATATTCTGTCCTGATTTTTTGAGTGTATATTCTTAATGAATAAATCTTCGTTTATCATTTCGAACCTCTCATATTAAAATGGATATGTCAGTTATCCTTTCACTCTGCCAAATTTTGAAAGGATTTTGCTTATTGATTCAGGGTCTGCGGCTTTGCACTCCCCTAAAAATTCTTTTCGCATATCGAATGTTTTACCCGGATTAAAACGATGGTGTTTTTTAAATGCGTTTATTTTAAAAAATGCGCGTTCTGCTGAACTGCATTCACTCCCACCACTATTACCTGTAGCTTTTCCGTACATGCAAAGAACAACTTCGCACGGGTCAGCGGCAAAGGAATAAATCGGCGTTCCTGCGGTCAGGCATAATACAGCCGCCGCGATAACGGTTTTTTTCATGATAAATCCTTATTAGATTGTGTTGCTTAAATGGATTAGCGAGAGAAATAAATAGTGGTTTCTCTGCACGTCAGGCAATTAAAGACAGGCTGGTATTCAATAACGCCTTTTGCGCCATTCTGGCGAAGCCAGTTTTTGGCATTAAAGAAATCAGTGCCTGATTGTGCAGTGACGACAATTCGTGTTGAATGGGCGACTGCGTAAAATACTGCTGGAGTCCATGTTGTATCGTAGAAACTTTGTGCGCTGATTGATGATGTCCATTTACCGTTAACTGTCGGGGAAGGGACTATAACGTTATTGTCACTCCATTGCGGTAAACTGGTATTTAATGGGGCAGCGGCTTTATCCCACTCCACAGGAACGGGAGGAGGTGGCGATGAACATCCGGTAACTATTGCTGCCAACATGATTACTTTAATTTGCTTTATCATGCTTTCATTTCCTCAAAATACTGGTTTCGATGAATTGGACGGAAATAGATGTCATTCATACGGCGAACATTTCCGTCTAAATCAATGCTAACAATCACGTCCAGGCTATCCAGAACCTTACGTAACATAAATGTATAGGGGAGCTGGGCGCACTGTGGATTTTCATAGCAACGGGTAATAAACCCATCTATAGCTTCTTTCGCTGATCCTGCATGAATGGAGGTCATACTCCCTTCATGGCCGGAACCTGTTATTTTAAGGAAGTCCCAGGCTTCCGCACCGCGAACCTCTGTTAATAAAATGCGGTCAGGGTTCATACGGTAATTCCAGCGTAAAAGGCTCGCCGGGGTAACGATAGAACCTTTTTCATCTGATGATTCTGACGGATAAAAAAGATGGACGTAGTTTTTATGGATAAAGAACGTGATTTCCGGGTTGTCCTCAATGGTTGATATCCGAAGATGTACAGGAATATACCCTATCAACATTTTCATATAGGTGGTTTTCCCGGTACTTGTTTCCCCGGCGACCGCGAGAGTTTTACCGTACTCGACGCATTTCTCCATAAACAGAGGAATATTTTTTGTATTGTACAATGCAATTAATTCCTCGTCGTGCGTCTCCGTTTTTTCCTCGCCTGTTACCCGGTTATAAAATCCCGCATCGATATACGACTGATGCGGGATTTGTACCTTTGATGGCTTACGGATGGTGATAGACACCGTATCGCGCTCACAGGCCGGGGGAACAATCACCTGGCAGCGTTCGCCAGATTCCAGCGTGGCTGACAGCCCCGGCTTAATATCTTCGATATTGTCGCCGTGGTGCTTTGCCAGGCACCGGGCAAAGTTGTAGCAATCCTCATAGGACAAAGGAACGGCGTGCTGCTCCCATACGCCGTTGATTTTGGTATACAGCTCACCTGGACGGTTGACGGCGATCTCCGTCAGGCCGGGAAGCTCCAGAAAGTCGCCAAAGAAACGCTGTTTATAGCGGTCGAGGGAAATATTCTTAGCGGTCATTTTTCAACCTCAGTGTATAGATGTTGGAAAAATCAATATCCTCGCCTGTGATCAGGTTGATGATCTCGCCCTGATTCTTATAGAGCGTTGGGGGAATATTGATGCTGTTCTCCAGCGTAGTACGCGCCATATCTGCCATAGCCTGGCGGCTGTTTTCCGTATAGTCCGTATTGCGGTCTTTTTTACCCGCACTGTTGGATGCCCATGCGCCAATATCGGGGATCATGCCGACCATTAACGCGCCGCCGAACCGTTCCCAGAAGTGCGAATCTATCCAGCCATCAACGCCAGCCTCGCCCAGCTCGCCAGCCGCGCTGGTATCAACCAACGGGATATCGAGATAAGGCGGCTGGCGGGTGCGTAGCTTCGTCGCAATGATGAATGCCCGCCCTTGCCCGTGCTTCATACCTTCTTCCGCTATGGCGCGGTAAAGTAATGATGCCGTGGTGCCTTTCTCTATCAGCTTCGTGTTGCCGCTGGCGCTCCAGATGTCAGTAGTGACCGTGCAGCGAAGTTTCCCCGCCCGGTCAGATACAAAGCGGCGATCCAGTGAGCAGGGGATCGAGGTATTTTCCGGGATGTACAGGTCAGGGTTATAGGGTATGCGGCGCACTGGTGCGGGGCTTTGTCCCGGCGACGGTGCGGCGGTATTTGTGGCCGCGCTGCTGTCCTGTTGTCCGGTGGTCGTTGCCGATGTCAGCGTCATTTCCTGCTGCCGGGTTTTTACCTGCTTCTGTGTGGTGGCTGAACCATCACGGCGAATAAGGAAGCTGGCTTTGTTGAGTTCTGGCGGGGCGGCCGGAGCCGCCTGCCCTGTTCCCCCCGTGCTGCTCTGGCCGTTATCCTGTTGCTCTGGCTCTTCTTCGGCTGTATCGGTGGACATACCGAGATCGTTACGCTGCCGGTAATCGGTTTTGTTCGTCTGCGGGGCTGTGTCCTGTTTCTTCTCTTCCGTAGGCTGCCACAGGATATTGCGATAAACCCAGTTACCACCCCATGCCAGGAAGATAAGCGCGACCGCGACAATGGCAAGAAAGGCGGTTGCTTTGCCCCGTTTGCGCTTTTTCAGCTTGTTAACGGCGGGTTGTACCGGGTCTTTCTCTTCGTCGTCCTGCGCATTGAGAAGCTCGGCCTCCCTTTTAGCGCGGGCTTCCCGCTCAAGCGTGGCAATATCATCCTCAGCGTGTGCCGGGGATGCCTGCGCTTCATCCGGCACAGGCATTTTGTTTTCGTCGTTCATATGCACGTTTCCTTTTATAAAAATATAAAAATATTTTTATAGGTTAATTGGATTCCGGTTTTTCCACTCTTTCCACCTGCCGGGATACGGTGGAACCATCGGCGGCGTGTACCTTGCCAAATCCGCTATTTTCCAGACCCACAACGGCATTACCGGAACGCAGTACCAGGCGTGGCGTCACCTCCTGAATCACCAGTACGGTGAAGTCGCCTTTCTTCTGGATACTGCTGTTAACCACATGCTCTTTGCCGTTCAGCTCTTTGGTGACGGAAGGAATAGACTTAGACGGGGAGAAGCCCACGAACGTAAAGCGGCCATCGTCGTAAGCAAAATCGGGAACAATGTTGAAGCTGCCTTTGCCCGGATATTTTGTGTAACTCCAGTTGCGGGGCGTCTGTGCCGAGTTCAGCGCTTTCTGGACGCTGGCCTGCTGCTGTTTCTGCTCCCACTCGCGTTGTCTGGCCGTCGCCTCCCGGCTCGCTTTGTCCCGTTCTTCGCCCGGATAGCGATAGCTCACCTGGAAAGCGGGTTGCTGTGCCGATTTATCATCGATGACGTTCAGCTCGACGTTGTACAGGCGCTTACTGGTGACAACCAGCATATTGGTATGCCAGTCCCGGCTGTTCGGGGGGATCACGACCTGCGTTGTGTTGCCATCCTCTCCGGGCGCTCCCTGCGTGAGCGCGACCGGGCGAACGTTGACCCGGTTTGCATCCGGCGTGGCTTCCCACGCCTCATTAAAGCCGGGTTTGGCGCTTATGACCGCCTCATCGTTATCAAATACCAGCGTTGTCATAAAGCCGGGTTTGGTGTTAACGACGGTGACGTTCTGCGGGTTATAGATAACCTGCTGCACGCGGGAGTCATAGCGGCTTGCCTGTGGTATGGCCGCACCCCATGCCGCGCCGCACATCATCAGTGCCAGTGCGGTAAACGTTAACTTTTTCATCATTCACCTCCCCGGATTTCGCGGTCGGTCTGCCAACTGGTGACGGTAAAGCCGAAGTAGTTGATCTCGCGTTCCGCATCGCTCATTTCCTTGTCAGGGTCAGAATGGAACGTGAACCGGGCATCCCAATATTCGTTGCGGGTGCTGTTATCAGCCAGACGGCGGATAATCTTCTTGTAGCGAACAGTGGCGACCCTGTCGGGGGCTGTACCATCGGTGATCTGGTTTGAAAGGATCTCCACTTTCACGGTGTGCGCCCCGTTCTTATAAACCTTGTCAGGGGCGTTTTTTCCGGCGTAAAGCGCCAGATAGTCATCGTTTACCTGGGGAGCGTTGTAGACCTGTACCGTCTCGTAGTCGTCCTGCAAAGAGGGATAGACATACCGCTCACGCACTTTGACGTAGTTTGCGGCCATCGCCTTTTGATAGGCTTCTGTTGCGGTCAGGCTGGTTTTCGATGTCCGGGTAACGTGTTCCACTCGTCCTGTGTGGTTATCCACGGTATACAGCTCAACGTCCGTCTGTTTCAGCGGCAACATCACGACCACGGCGACGAGCGCCAGTACCGCAATCAGCAGACCCACACCGCCAACAACAAAACCGGCTTTTGTGGCGCGTTTATCCCGCTCAATCATTTGCTGCTCAAAGGTGCGGGATTCAGCTATTAATTTCTGTTCACTCATGACTGTTTAACTCCGCCATAATTTGAGGGGTGTTTACGGGTTCTCCCTTACCGCTAAAGGCAGAGGGAGGCGTGTTCTGGGCGCAGCCAGAAAGCGCGCACAGCAAAGCCAGCGCAATCAAGCGTTTCATCAAAGATTTCCTCAACTGAATTAGAAATATGAAAATATAATTATATTTTCATAGGTTGGTGTTTCGGGGGGATGGACTGGAGACGTCTGGCCTAGCTGTTGAACTTCTTAACCGCGGAATCTCTCGACTGTGCCAGCCTCCGCGCTTCGTTCCGGGCTATCATCTGCTCAATCGCGTATTTACGCGCTTTAGAAGCGTTATAGCCTAACTCACCTCCGGGCTTGCCGGGCTTACCTGCATTCGCATCCTTCCAGCCCTGAATGTTGTCCTGGGCGGAACGTTTGGTTTCTTTAACTGCTCCCCCGCCCAGCTTCCCGGCACCAAAAGCGGCAGCACCGATACCTACAGCGGCCAGCCCCTGCATGGATACGGTAGCACTTGCCCCGGCCAGTGCTGCGGCTACTTTAGCGGAGATATACACCAGTATTGCGGCGCAGAAACCAGCAAGACAGACTTGTGCTCCTAATTCTACGATATTTGCTTTACCCGCTTGTGCGGTGGCTTCTGCCATTCTCGACGTTAAAAAATTGATAACAATACGAAGAGATAAAGCTGAAAATAGTATTGTTAATATCGCTGCAAAAATATTTTGTAGCCAGTTGTTGAACATCGGGCGCAAAAAACCATACATCAGGCAAAATATGAAAATAGGGGCTGTAATACTCAGCAATAGAATCATTACTTCAGCTATCATCGAAACGAAAGCTGTAATAAGCATTAAAATAAACATGCCAAGCCAGACATAGAATTGAGCTGTCCAACCCTCATCTTTAACATAAGTAGAATTATCCATGTCATGTAGAGTTTTTCCTAATACTCTTGCACTTTTCCATAAATTATCTAACATTTGCCATATGTTTTCTCCGCCGGAAAATCCCTCCTTTAATCCGTTGATTGCGTCTATAACTCCATCGAGATAACCACTGACGTTAGCCACAAAAGACAGGATGATTGCCATCCGCATGATGTCCCACATCGTGTCTTCCATAGGCGTAGAGAGCTTACCAGCCAGCGTCTGATATCCTCGCCACATGATGTAGATGGTGACTGACGCTGTCGCCAGTCCCATCATCATAGAAGAATAAGACATCATTAGACCGCTGGTAGCGTTGGTTATTCCACCAATTAAATTTTTCTCTACTGACGAAAAAATACCAGCCATGAGTAAAATCCTCTAATTAAAATCTATTTCTGGAGCATTTAGTTGCTGTATTTGCCAGTGGGCTTCATTAGCGTTTTTACAATTTTCTGATGCACTCCCTGTTTTCTGACATTTGTCATAAACAATTTTTAATTCATCTGGATGGTCACGATACCACTTTGTGGTTTTGGCTTCTTCTTTGCACCCAGCCAGAGAAACGATACTTGATATGATTGTAAACAATATGATTTTTTTCATATGTGACTCCATTAGTTAAAATTTATATCGGGAGCATTTAATTGTTGTTGATTCCACTGTTTAACACGCTCCGCCTCAAGCGCATTTTCGCGCTTCTCTGCTGCTTTCACACTCATTTCCCATTGGGTGGTAAGCGTATTCAGCATGACAGATTTTAGCTGAATACTGTTTGCAAGGTCTTGAGATTCTTTCGAATCTTTGGCTAACGCTACCCTGTTGGAGAGGCTGTTGATTTCCCCCAGGGTCTGGCTTACTTGATTCTGAACCTCGTCGGTTTGCTCAAGCTGGATAGCCTTGTTGATGACCTGCTGCTTGCATACGTTGGCATAACTTCCCGATTGTGCCGTGTTGCAGGTGTCGAAAATTTTATACTTCTCGTACAACGCATCGAACTGCCCGGAGGAACCGCCGGAGAGAAGCAAATCATTCAGTGCCTGTCCGGGCTTACGCAGCTTTTCAAGGTCAGCTTTCAGGCCTTTGGCCTGATCTACAAAATCAGCAATATCACGAACACCAGTGGCCGTCGCCAGTTGGTCTTTATATGCCTGTATTTGTGACTGGTAGTGTCTGGCCGTTTCCATCCAGCGCTTTAACTCCTGTGCCCACTGCACGTCCCGCATAGGGTCAGCATCAACAGCGACGGGAATACCAGCATGAGCCAGTGGGCTTGCAATGACGCAAGCCAGAATAAGAGTACGAAAGCGAGTTTTCATCGTGTATCTCCTTTGGGTCAGAGCGCTTTAGCCAGGTAGGTATCGAGCCATTCATGAGGCTGCATTCCTTCCCGGTAAATCGATTCGAATATTTCGAGGTTGGGGGCATCGCCGCTCATAACTTTGGTGTATCTGCCGATACCCGACAAGTCGAGCGTGACGCGAGCGGCAAAACGTTTGGTATCGCCGCGCTTGAACTGATTTTTCACCACAACATACTGGCGGGCTTGCGGGTCAAGCCCTTTCACCACGTCGAACACTTCCGGTTCAAACTTCATGCCGTCAACATAGTGTGCGCGGTCGGCATTGGGGTTCGCCGCCAGAATCTGTGTCCCGCACTGCTCAATCACTGCCGGGGCGATATCATCTTTGATGATCTCTGCCGGGGATTGAGTACCTACGACCAGCATCCCGTTCAGCTTACGGATGGTTTTCAGCTTGTTATAAGCAAAGTCCTTAAACACCGGGTCGCGTAACCACTTCCAGAATTCATCCATGAAAATGACCAGGCGTCGCCCGTCAAGCAGGCTGGTAATGCGGTACAGCAGATAAAACGAGATTGGCGCACATACGCTTGCATCGTCCAGGAACTCCGTTCCGTCGATGCCGAAGTTATCGCAGTTGCTGATATCGAACGTGTCAGATTCGTTATCAAACACCCAGCCGAACTCACCGCCCTGCGCCCACTGTGACAGCCGAATGCTAAGGCCGTTTTCCTGGGCTTCTTTCGTAGCCGGCTCAGGCAAATTTTCCAGCATTCGGGTAATTCCGTAGACGCGATATTGTGGCTCGTCATTCATCACAGCATTAACCGCATCACTCAGACGGCGTTCATCGCGTGGGGAGATCGTCGAGCCGTTGCGGGTACAAAGGATTTTCATCAGTTGCTTGATGAAATTGATATTGCGTTTGGTTGCAGGCAACGAGAACGGGTTCCACCCTGTAGACTCACCACTGATAACCCGATAGTAACGGCCACCCAGCGCCCGGATGTTCATCTCTGCGCCCCGGTCTTTATCGAGGTAAACGGTTGTCAGCCGTTTGGTTTTGGCATCCGGGGAGAAGCTATCCTCGCGCCCGTATTTCTGCTGCATGATCTCAAAGAACGTCATCAACATGGTTTTACCCGAACCGTTCGTACCGAGGATGCAGGTACTGGCCGGGTTCTTCTCGTTGAATTCGTCCTTATCTGCCAGTGTGTTATGCAGGTTGATATAGTAGCCATCGCCTGACGGGGTGCGCAGTAAAGCCATCGCATCCCCCCAGGGGGCTTTATCGCGCTTGCCCGGATAGAAATTATGGAGTGCGGCCAGCTCCACAAAGTTCTGGCTACTCAGCTCCCCTTTACGTGGCCGCAGATTGTAGTTGCCTGGCAGTTGTGCCATATATGCCGCTGAAAGCGATATTTCTGCCGGAACAGGCGTTATCCCGATGTTGTTCAGCGCGTTACTGATTTCGTTAGTATCAGCAACCAGGCTTTCCAGCGACGGGGAATACACCATGATGGAAAAATGGTGCTTTCCGTAAGCGATTTTCCCCGATGTCAGCAGGTCAAGCGCCACATCCAGATCCAGCCGCTGGGAAACAGCATCGTCGTCGGCACTCATCAAAAGGCGACGGGTACGCTTAATGGCTTTCTTCGCTTCCTCGCGTGACATGCAGGTATAGGATTGCGTGATCACGTAATCGCAGGGCGCATAAAGAAGGGAGTCCATCATTCCCGTGGCGGTTTCTTCGGAGAACTCTTTAACCTCCAGCCCCCGGAAATATTGCGTACCGTTGGCGTGGTTTATCTGCCCGGATTCAGCCGAAAAGAACAACGCCGCCGCTCCCATCACGTCATAGGCCGGGGTGCGGGTGACGCGCACCTTTCGCCACTGGTGCGTTAACAGATATTCATAGAAAGCCAGTTGCGACGAAAACACCGCGCTTCCTTCGGTAAACGTACCGAGAGGCCGCGCACCATAGCGCGACAGCGCGGTATCGAGCGTGCTTTTTATTTCCAGCATTTCCAGCAAAGCACCGTCCAGCTCCTTTAGTTTCTGGCTGTCTTTCATCCGTTTGCGTTCTGCTTTTTCAAGGCTGACAAACGGGCGATAGCAGACCGTCAGGAACAGGCGGTTGCGCCGGAACAGACCGACAGAAGCGTAGTAAAGACGGCTAACTTCATCTGCATACGGGTTGCCGGAATCTTTATGAAGATTGTCGGTAAACGTATTGCGGTCGTTATGGATATAGAAAGTAACGGGCATACCTTCGAATGAGCGGATTAGCCCGTGTAACTGGTTCGTCCCGAACTGGAGCGATTCGTCAGACTCGCAGTCGAACGGCGTTCCCATCAATTCCCAGGTGCAGTACAGATCGCTCTTAGGGGAACGAACCACATGCTGATGAATGTGCGATGAGTACGGGATGTACTTCTTGATGGTGGCACACTGATTTAGTTTCATGGCGTCGAGAAACTCCTTGATATCAACATCATCATGCTCAACGGGCATAAATGTTGTTGCGCCAAATAAACGGTTCGCTACCGGATTTCCCTTCGCTCTCAGCCATACGGCAATCAGATTGAACCGCATCGGTTCATTTCTGGTAAGGGACTTCATCACCAGAAATTGCACAGGAAGTAAGAACAGGAGAGCGACGGAAGTCCAGATAGCAACGATGATGGTTACACCCGTGACAGCCAGCAGGGGCACCATTGGCACCCCCCACAGCGCCGCCGGGCGTTTCATTGCCTTGAGCAGCTTTGCCATATATTCAGCCTCTTAGCTCATCAGCAGAGCGCCGATTTCACTGCCTCCGCCAATTAAAATGCCGCCAATGATGATGTAGCCGCACTGCGACAGGCTTTCACCTTTCCACAGGGTCTTATAGCCAATCCAGATCACGGCCACGGTGATCGTGATAGCAGCCAGACCATGCAGCCCGCTGGATACCTTCTCCATGATGGTATTTGCCCGGCTAAAACCATCAGCGAACGCCGGACTGGCAGCAAAAACGCTCATGGCCGGAGCCAGAACATAAGCAGATGCACGGCTGATTAATTCCTTTACCTTACTGAAAAGTTTCATTTTTCTTCCTCTTTCGTTGTTACATCGCGATTTCCGCGCACAACCTGCGCGGGGTAATAGACGGTGGCCGCCTTTTTCTGGCGGAGTTGAGCCGGAACGCCGCGAACGATCGCCCCCGGCCACACCACGCGCGGGCGCGTCGGCGCATCCACAGGCGTAGCTTTCAGGGTGGCCGCTGGGGTTGCGATATCATCGCGGGTGCCGGGAACGGCATAGCGGGTATCCGCCGGGGAGTAGCCAATCCGCTGTACATAGCTCGTCTTTGAAAAAGCGGGTTCCTGCTGTTGTCCGGTACTGAAATTGCCGGAGTAGTAGCAGCTCAACGCCCTTTTCAGGGTGCCGCCCCGCTGGTAGCAGTCGGTGATGATTTTTTCGTAGACGGAAAGATTGATGCAGGGATTGAAAAGGTCAGTAGCGGTGACGCCGTAACGCTTAAAATTGGTGCTGGTTATCTGCATCAGGCCAACAGAGTAGCGGCGACCTTTCGCCTCAATCTGATTGGTGATGCTGACTGCATCCTCCTTACTTTTTGGCATGTGAGTAATAAAGCCTTTATCGCCGGGTTTTCGTTCGGGCTTAGGCACGATCTCAGCGATGGCATAGGGGTTGTAACCGGACTCCACTCTTGCCACATCGAGGGATGTAGAAGGGTGAACGGTGGCGGCACACTGCATAGCCACCGCCAGAAAAGCAGTGGTGGAAAGCATGGCAACCTCAGAACAGAAAAATGGTGATCAGCCAGATGATGAACAGAACGAACAACCAGCCTGCGAACGCAAGCCAGGCATTGGTATTGTCTTGATTCATTGTGCTGTCTCCCTGTTTTAACTCACAGGAGCAGCCTGCGGCGCTGCGTCATCTTTAGGTTCGAGGAGTACCAGCTTGCCGGAAACGGAAATACCGGGCGTGATCATGATGTTCAGCCCCGGCTTGCCGTTGTGTGCGAAGGCCGCACCGACTTTCGTCCAGTACGTATTTTTTTCGCCGTTCTCGTCGGGCTGGGTTTCCTGCGTGACGTACACGTTATAGGTGGGTTTTCTCATTGCATTACTCCTTTTGTTTCTCTGCGAGTAGCTGCCGGAGCAGCTCGGTACGGGCTTGCTCACCAAATTCATCCATCAGGAACTGGAGAAAGGTGCTTGGCCGGATATTTGATTCAGACAGGTAGCTGATTTCACGGGCTTGCTTTGCTAACTCCTGATAGCGCTTTTGCCCGATGTAAATAACAGCCGTGCTTGATTTGCCTGGTACGCTTTTCGGCATGAGGTAAAAACTCCTATGAAAAAAGCACCGCAGCTTATGAAGCCTGCGGTGCAAGGGAGGTCAGATTGTGGTTAGTGGTATTGGTTCTGGAGTAGTTTCGAAAAGGCTACCTGGCGTTGGAGCGGAGACCTTATCAGAGAGAGTTCTTGAATTTTTGCCAGCAAATCCGGGGCAATATTTCGACACTCGATAGCATCTTCATCAGGATTGAGCGCCATCAGACGGGCGCATTCAATCGCTGTTATCACTGATTTGGGGACGGTGCAGGGTGTTGAACCGAAGCTGACAAAACCATGCGCGCCCGGAATTGATGTGATAGTCGATGTATGCGTTATGTTGACGTCAAAGCAGAGGAAAAGATAATTAGGAAACAGCACCTTCTCTTCCTGACGTACCGCCCGGCAATCCTTACGTGGCGTTACTTTGATATAGCGGGGGCAAAACACCTCGACATCCAGTCCCTCGACTCTTCGGGTGATGCGTTCAACATCCTGATTGTTGCAGTATAAAACGTACCATTCATACATAAGATCCTCCCTAATGGGCACAAGCCCCCATTTTCCGCCGTCCTAAGTTGGCGGAACTTAGAGCGCGTACTCATAGCTTAACTGTATAAATTTACACCTGGTATTTTATACAGTCACTTCGGGGTGTCAACATCAAGAACTGCTAATGATAATAACATTAAATCACTCAAAATCAACCATCACTCAATATCACAACATTTGAGTGATTTGTGACTTGTAAGATGAGCCTTCCCAAAAGGGGGGGGGGTAAATATGGTGCCTAAGCGATTAAAAGAAGCCCGGAAAGCAGTAGGTCTATCTCAAGAAAAATTATCAGAATTGATTGGAATTGAAGGGGTTAGCACTCGTTCCCGTCTATCAAGTTATGAGATAGGTCGAACCGAGCCGCCCTTTAGCTTGGTGGAGAAGATTGCAGATGTTTTGGGATATCCAGAGTATTATTTTTATACAGTGAATGATGTCACTGCAAAAATATTGCTGGAAATGCACAAGAATGGAAAACAGCCAACAAACGGAAGCATTGCTGACGAGGCGCGAAAAATGGCGGAACAACTTGATGACGCACGAAAACTGGTCGCCCAGCTTACAGAATGCCTGAAACATCGCCCGTAACCCTGCCGCGCTTCGCTTGTCCAACCCCTGATTTCTACACAAAAAATTTGCGTAAAAATCAGGGGTTACGTGTTTTAAATAGATAGGGTAACGATGGGAGGATGATCTATATTTATAGTCTCAATGTTATTGAGATTCATACAACTTTATGATTTTTGGTAATAAAATAGAGTGGTTTTTTGCGGGATCTTTGGCGAGATAATTGATCCTAATGTAACGTCGTGGTAATTTACCGACGTTTACAGTATTCATGCGGGTGGGACGTTCCCGGTAATAGCGTCCAGGGATGGGGTGAAGCGAAAGCTCAACCCCTGAATGCAAAAACCCCCTGAAATCTGCTTCAACTTGGCGGGAGAGACAGAGATCAGGGGGTCCAAAAGCAGGCGCTGGCCTGTGAAGGATTATAGCAAATGCATAACCTAACACAACCCCTCAGACTCGCCATAAGTGCGGGCGGGTGTGACTGATAAGAGTCTCTCTCTCAAATCGTCCGTATCACCTATGGGCGTCGCAAAGCAAAGCCCCTGTTATAACGTTGCCTCGCGCAAGCGTCGCCGGTTCCTCAATCGGTGGATTAAGTCGCTGGCGACCGAAGCCGGGCGTATCAAAATCAAAAACGAACTTCGGCGCCGCATCCGGCACAACAAGTATTGGGTCAATGAAGCGAACAAGTTCGGGCTTGAGGCTCTTTGCGAGCTGATGTTGGCCATCCTTGACGATCTGGATTTAAGGGACTGGCAAACCATACATAACCTTGAAACGCTGGCCGAACGTGCCGGACTTGCGACGCGCAGTGATGCGGGTCACAAGTCTATTTCACGTGCCAGCCGGGGATGTGATCGCCTCTCCTGGCTCAATGCCATTATCTCAGAAAAAGCCCCCTTCAATCCTTATGATGCCCGTTGCGCCTGCAAGCACATCGAGGTTACAGAGGATTTCTTTGCCATTCTCGGCGTTCCGCTGAAACAGGTCTACCGGGAACGCGCCAGGCTACTTAAGGCCGACCCGAATGAAATCATATCCTCCGGGGATGTGCGGTTAATCGCAATCAGGGTTGAAAACTGGACGCGCAAGGCCGCAGCCGGGTTAGCCAGGATGAAAGCGAGGCGTGACGCAGCTCGCCAGCGCAAACAGGAATACTACTCCCCAACCTTTGCCTGACCTCCGCGAACTACCGCCTTAGCTGGCGGGGATTCTGCTCGTCTGCATTAAACCTCAGTACAAAAAACAGCCTTAACGTACAATAATTTTCGAAATCCAACCCATCCCGCCTACAGGAATGACGGATTTTTCGGCGGTTCCGGCGTAGACCCACCACAACTGCTGTATAGCTTGTGGGTAAGTGATAATGAAGTGCAAACGAGATGGCGCAAATACTCTTTTGGTTTATCTTTTAATTACTTACGTATTAAAAGATAAACCAAAAAATAAAAGACATTACTGTTATCCCCTTTAAAAAGTGGATAACCGAACAGCATCGGCGCGAGCGCCTCAAAAGTAGCTCCCCACGCTAAAGCGCGGGGCATTCAGAACGGAATCCCTCGATGGCTAACAGCTCGCCTGTTAGCCATCGAGGGATTGGACAAATCCGGCCACGCCGGATGCGTCAGCAAATATCGCTGAAAAATTAGCTTACACGCTCGTAAGCGGCTCTTACGACCCGCTAACGCGGAGATACGCCCCAACTGCGGCTTCGCCTTGTTGTGACCACTCCGACAGCGCACAAAAGCCTCTGAGCCGCTTTTAGCGGAGTATAGCTTTGCAGGGTGAAGGGATGGATAGGCGATCCCTTTCGATCCCTCATTGGTATCGGCGGCTAACCCTCGGTGCTACCCGTCATTTCATCCTGCCGCCTTACATGCGCTGACGCGCATAAATCCCCGTTCCTCAGTGGAACGAAAACTCACGCTAACAGGGTAGTAACCGGGTAGCCGCGATAACTGCCAACAATATTAGCCTACAGGTTAATTTTGCCTTGCCTGAAATTAGCCTATAGGTTAATATTAATGGAAATGGGAGGTCATATGTTTAGCGTCGTTTATCACCCGGAAGCCAGGGAAGAAGCCACAGCATTACCCGTAAAAATCAGGGTGAAGTTTGACCGTCTCATCGGCAAACTGGAGTATGACGCCCGATTACTGCGGGAGCCGGATACGAAGCCCCTGGGCGATGGACTGTTTGAGATCCGCACGATGGGGACGGACATAGCCAGGGGCATCTGGGTATACCACAAAGGCAATACCATCATCATGCTCCGGGTTTTCATCAAGAAGTCACAGAAAACGCCAGCGAAAGAAATCGATCTCGCCAAAAAGCGGTTAGCGGAGGTACTTAATGAAACTGGTAAGCCATAAAGAACTGCATAACGAGTGGATGCAGGACGATGAATATCGCGCTGCATGGCAGGAAGAAGAACGTAAGGAAAAGCTCAGGGAGCTGCTTGCGGAATGGCGCAAGCATGACAACCTGACAAAAGCGCAGGTTGCTGAACGCATGGGGGTTACACCTCCGGTTATTTCTCGCCTGGAAAACAACATCACCAAAGCCAGCATCGACACACTGACCCGCTACGCTCACGCCTGCGGCATCAAGAAACCTGTCATTGCCCTGTACTGAATAGCCAGCCCTCCGGGGCTGGCCTTTTTGTTTCGGTCAGTCCCAAAATTTTGTTAAAGCAAGTTTAAAATGTCACCTGTTTCTCCAAAGTTGAAATGTCACTTCTAAGCCAATCTATTTATACATAATCTTTACATCTTTCCCCGATGACAAAGTGCTAATTGGTCTGTAATGTTCAATGTGTGGCAGGCAAGCCGCCGGTGACTTAGGCATAAGTTGCTGATGGGTCGAAAAGAATCTCCGAGACTGCCTTGTGGGCAAACTTGTCATTGGTTGGGCCGATGGTGAGGGTTGAAGGTCGTTCTGGAAAGCTCGAAACGTGGGAACAATACCGGTTACGTAAACCACGAACTGTCCAAGGCTGCGGCAGTATAAATACGCCAGATATTACATATCTGGGGCCCCAGATCATATCAGAGCTCAAGCGATGAATATCGATCTGAACATTGAGATAAAAGTGGATGCTGCTCGAGTTATTTGGTCCATCACAGGACTGATTACTTGTGTTGCGAAGTGCCTCGGCTATCTCTAAAAAAATCCTGGGCGGTCATATGGCTGCCCAGGTACCCAACTCTCGTATTCATACCCATTTTCGGACAATACCTTCAGTATCAAATGTTAAGATATCTGATACCTCTCTAAAACAGCATAAAAGCAAGTTTCAAAAATCGTATTTCGTGCATTATGATACTATGGGGTATCAAAAACGATAAGTGAGACTAAAAATGGCGTTACTGGGGTATGCGCGGGTATCAACCAGCCATCAAAAGCTGACGCATCAAATTTCGGAGCTGAAAAATGCCGGGGTGCGGGAAGATCGTATTTTTACTGACATGATGACAGGCGCAACTGATGAGCGGGAAGGATTACAGCGGCTGCTGGCCCGGGCAGAGAAAGACGACGTAATCATCTGCACAAAAATGGACCGGCTGGGGCGTAACACTGCTGACATGATCCGTGTAGTTGATGGCTGTTACAAAAAGGGGATTGCCATCCGGTTCCTGGAGAACGGCCTCAGTACAGAGGGGACGATGGGTAAAATGATTATCGGGGTCTGAGGGCCAATGGAACGAAAACGTACGCTAAGGAAATAACCAATTGTTATAATTGATATTATTCATTCTTCTCTATGAACTGAAAGCCCGCACTAAGCAATGTTTTAGCCTCAAATGACTTTTTTACCTACCCAACTAACGTAACGATCGCACATCAGGTCGTTTTTCAACCGCATAGTGACACCTGCACTCACATGCGAGAAAACACATATGATTTTGACTTCTTGTTTTGGTGGAGAGACAATACCCATTCATAGCAGGAGTACATAATGCCAGAAATTGCATCCCTACAACTTTTCAAAATACTATCTGATGAAACCCGCCTGGGTATCGTGCTACTGCTCAGGGAGATGGGGGAGCTGTGCGTATGCGATCTCTGCACAGCGCTGGAACAATCACAACCCAAGACCTCCCGCCATCTGGCGATGCTTCGGGAAAGTGGCCTGTTGCTGGATCGCAAGCAGGGGAAATGGGTTCATTATCGCTTATCCCCGCATATTCCTTCCTGGGCTGCCCTGGTGATTGAGCAGGCCTGGTTAAGTCAACAGGACGACGTACAGGCCATCGCCCGTAAGCTGGCATCGGCCAACTGCTCTGGCAGCGGTAAGGCTGTTTGTATCTAAAAATTTTGCCTGTACATATATGTTTTTACGAATATGAGGTGTTAAAGATGAAAATGTTAACGGTGTTTGATCCGGCGATGTGCTGCAGTACCGGCGTTTGTGGTTCAGATGTCGATCAGGTTTTGGTCAATTTTTCTGCTGATGTGCAATGGCTGAAAGGGCGTGGGGTTCAGATCGAACGTTATAACCTGGCGCAGCAGCCTATGAGCTTCGTTGAGAACGAAAAAGCGAAAGCATTCCTTGAGGCTTCTGGAGCTGAAGGGCTTCCGCTGCTGTTGCTTGATGGTGAAACGGTGATGGCCGGGCGATACCCAAAACGCGCTGAACTGGCTCGCTGGTTTGGTATACCGCTGGAAAAGGTGGGTTTAGCTTCCACCAGTTGCTGTGGTGGTAAAACTTCCTGTTGTTGAGTATGTCAGGAGGACATATGAAATTCTTAGAGAATATCCCGTCTTACCTGTTTTTCACCGGTAAGGGAGGTGTAGGTAAAACTTCGATTTCCTGCGCAACGGCTATACGTCTGGCTGAACTGGGAAAGCGTGTTCTGCTTGTCAGTACCGACCCGGCTTCCAATGTCGGTCAGGTATTCGATCAGACTATCGGTAACACTATCCAGCCCGTGACTGCTGTGTCTGGTCTTTCGGCTCTGGAGATTGACCCGCAGGACGCCGCCCAGCAATACCGCGCCAGAATCGTTGACCCTATTAAAGGTCTTTTGCCTGATGACGTTGTTAACAGCATCAGTGAACAGCTTTCAGGAGCTTGTACGACAGAGATCGCTGCATTCGACGAGTTTACTGGCTTACTGACTGACGCTTCTCTGCTGACCCGCTTTGATCACATCATTTTTGATACTGCCCCAACTGGCCACACTATTCGCCTTCTTCAGCTTCCCGGAGCCTGGAGCAGCTTCATCGAAAGTAACCCGGATGGTGCTTCCTGTCTTGGTCCAATGGTTGGGCTGGAAAAACAACGCGAGCAATATGCTCATGCGGTTGAGGCATTATCCGATCCTGAACGAACTCGCCTTGTGCTGGTCGCGCGATTGCAAAAATCAACACTGCAGGAAGTCGCTCGTACTCATGACGAATTATCAGCTATTGGCCTTAAAAATCAGTATTTAGTCATTAACGGTGTCCTGCCTGCGAGCGAAGCAGAACGTGATGCACTGGCCGCTGCAATATGGCAACGGGAGCAAGAGGCGCTGGCAAATCTTCCTGCCGGGTTATCTGATTTGCCGACAGACAACTTATACCTGCAGCCGCTGAACATGGTTGGTGTATCCGCATTGAAAGGCCTGCTCAACGAACACGCTGAGATAACATCGCTTCCTGAACAAAGCCCACAGAACAAGCCAGAGAATATGTCGTTGTCTGTCCTGGTTGATGATATCGCCCGCAGTGAACACGGTTTGATTATGCTGATGGGCAAAGGTGGTGTGGGCAAAACCACAATGGCTGCGGCTATCGCCGTCAGTCTGGCGGATAAGGGTTTTGATGTGCATCTCACCACCTCAGATCCTGCTGCACATCTCAGTACAACGCTCAATGGCAGCCTCAAAAATCTGCAGGTCAGCCGAATCAACCCTCACGATGAAACTGAACGCTATCGTCAGCATGTTCTTGAGACGAAAGGCAGGGATCTGGATGAGGCTGGGAAACGGCTGCTCGAAGAGGATTTACGTTCTCCTTGCACAGAAGAGATTGCGGTGTTCCAGGCGTTTTCACGCGTAATTCGTGAAGCTGGCAAACGGTTTGTGGTCATGGATACGGCACCTACCGGGCATACGCTATTACTGCTTGATGCTACCGGGGCTTATCACCGTGAGATTGCCAGGAAGATGGGGGATAAAGGTCATTTTACCACTCCGATGATGCAGCTTCAGGACCAGGAACGTACCAAAGTTTTGCTGGTCACTCTGCCTGAAACCACACCTGTACTGGAAGCGGCAAACCTGCAGTCCGATCTTGAACGTGCGGGGATTCATCCCTGGGGCTGGATTATCAATAACAGCCTTTCGATTGCACAGACGCAATCGCCGCTGCTTTGCCAGCGCGCCCTACAAGAGCGTCCTCAAATCGAGGTTGTGAAAAACCAGCATGCAAGCCGCATAGCGTTAGTACCGGTAATTGCTGCAGAGCCCACTGGCATCGAGAAACTCAGAGAGCTGGTTGTTTAATTTTTTTTGTATATACAGGGCGGCAAAGCCGTCCTGTCTGGAGGATTTATGTTACTGGCAGGCGCTATTTTTGTCCTGACCATCGTTTTGGTTATCTGGCAACCGAAGGGATTAGGGATCGGCTGGAGTGCGACGCTGGGCGCGGTACTGGCGCTGATCTCTGGCGTAGTCCATTTTGGTGATATCCCTGTAGTGTGGAATATTGTCTGGAATGCGACGGCGACCTTTATTGCCGTGATTATTATCAGCCTTCTGCTCGATGAATCGGGCTTTTTCGAATGGGCGGCGCTGCACGTTTCACGTTGGGGTAACGGTCGCGGGCGTTTGCTGTTTACCTATATCGTTTTGCTCGGCGCAGCGGTGGCGGCACTGTTTGCCAACGATGGTGCGGCACTTATTCTGACGCCGATAGTCATCGCCATGCTGCTGGCATTAGGGTTCAGCAAAGGCACGACACTGGCATTCGTCATGGCTGCAGGGTTTATTGCCGATACATCCAGCCTGCCGCTTATCGTGTCCAACCTGGTTAACATCGTTTCTGCAGACTTCTTTGGGCTGGGTTTCACTGAGTATGCGTCGGTAATGGTGCCGGTGGATATCGCAGCCATTATCGCCACGCTGGTGATGCTGCATCTGTTCTTCCGCAAAGATATTCCGCCAACTTACGACCTGGCTCTCCTGAAAGCACCGGCAAAAGCGATTAAAGATCTGGCAACCTTCAGAACCGGCTGGATAGTTTTAATACTTCTGCTGGTTGGGTTCTTTGTCCTTGAGCCGCTCGGTATTCCCGTTAGCGCGATTGCGGCTGTTGGCGCTGTGATCCTGTTTGCAGTAGCTAAACGAGGCCATGCCATTAACACTGGCAAAGTGCTGCGCGGCGCGCCATGGCAGATCGTCATCTTCTCATTGGGGATGTACCTGGTGGTCTACGGTCTGCGCAACGCCGGGCTAACCGAATACCTTTCAGGTGTGCTGAATGTACTGGCGGATAAAGGACTCTGGGCTGCGACGCTGGGTACTGGCTTCCTGACGGCCTTCCTGTCTTCCATCATGAACAACATGCCTACCGTGCTGGTTGGCGCTCTTTCTATCGATGGAAGCACCGCAACAGGCGTTATCAAAGAAGCGATGATCTACGCCAACGTGATTGGCTGCGATCTGGGACCTAAAATTACACCTATTGGTAGCCTGGCAACGTTGCTCTGGCTGCATGTCCTTACACAGAAGAATATGACCATCACCTGGGGATACTATTTCCGCACCGGGATCGTTATGACTCTGCCTGTGCTGTTTGTAACGCTGGCAGCGCTGGCGCTACGTCTCTCTTTCACTTTGTAATGAGATACTGATATGAGCAACATCACCATTTATCACAATCCGGCCTGCGGCACGTCGCGTAATACGCTGGAGATGATCCGCAACAGTGGTAATGAACCGACCGTTATTCATTACCTTGAAAATCCACCGTCACGCGATGAGCTGGTCAAACTCATTGCAGATATGGGCATTTCAGTCCGGGCTTTGCTGCGCAAAAACGTCGAGCCTTATGAAGAGCTGGGGCTTGCGGAAGATAAGTTTACTGACGATCAGTTAATCGATTTTATGCTTCAGCATCCGATCCTGATTAACCGTCCGATTGTGGTGACACCGTTGGGAACGCGTCTGTGCCGCCCTTCCGAAGTGGTACTGGATATTCTTCCGGATGCGCAAAAAGGCGCATTTGCTAAGGAAGACGGCGAGAAAGTAGTAGATGAGGCAGGGAAACGGCTGAAATAACCGAAAGGGGGCGATGCCCCCTTTCTCCTGCCTCAGCGTCCGGGTACCGGACTGTCCGGCAGCGTACAGCTCCCTTTTCCCAGCTGACACTGCAGCAACACCGTGTCCAGCCAGCGGCCATGCTTGAAACCGATGTCCTTCAGCGTGCCGATTTCAGTAAATCCGGAGCGAAGATGCAGCGCTACAGACGCGACGTTCGCACAGTCCCCCACAACCGCTATCATCTGGCGGTATCCCTGAGACCGGGCCCATGTTAAGGCATGATCGAGTAAGGCTTTTCCGCCCCCCTGCAGGGCGATATACCAGGGAAATCCACGTGACTGAACGTTTTTCACCCGGGCAAGCATTTCCTGCGTGTTCGGGGGGGCCGTCTCGAAGCTGCCTGTGCCGTGCAGGACATGATGGGCGTAAATACGGCGTATGGCGGGAATGTGCTGCTCTTCAGCATTGATAATGTGCATTGTATGACTCCTGTGACGTTGACTGACACACTACCGGAATTCGCGACGGCAGATTAAGCGCTTCATCTTATGACCTGTATAAGGAAATGTTTTAAGTGGAGGTGGGGCGTCGCCCCACCTGTCAGCCCGCCATTTCAGCCAGCAGGTCCACGCCTACCAGGTCGTCCTTCAGCAGTGGCGTCAGGGCAATGCGCTGTGCATAATGCCCGGCAACGTCGTCGATCAGCGGCAGTTCGCGACGGGCACGGGTGACCAGGAACGGGGAGGACGGCTTCGCGGCCGCGAGGCTGTTATTGATGACCCACGCCCAGGGGTCAATCCCGGCCCGGCGTAAGTCCTGCTGCAGCCCGGCCGCTTCCAGTACCGGCGTGGTTTCGGCAAGCGTCACGATAATGACTCTGGTCTTCTCCGGATCCTGCAGCTGCATCATTGGCGTTATCACGTGATCGTGAGCATGCCCCATCTGGCGCACCATTTCCCGGTGATAGGCCCCGGTTGCATCCAGCAACAGCAGCGTATGCCCGGTGGGCGCAGTGTCCATAATGACAAAATGGTCGTTGGCCTCTTTGATGATCCGGGAGAATGCCTGAAACACGGCAATCTCTTCGGTGCAGGGGGAACGGAGATCTTCCTCCAGTACCGCCAGTCCCTCCGCATCCAGCCCTTTTCCCTGATTTTCCAGCACAAAGCGACGATAGCGCTCAGTCTCTGCCTTTGGATCGATACGGCTAACCTGAAGGCCTGGCAGCGAGCCATCCAGGGTGTAAGACAGGTTGGCTGCCGGATCGGAGGTGGTCAGGTGGACTTTATGACCGCGTCTGGCCAGCGAGACCGCGACCGCAGCCGCCACCGTGGTTTTTCCCACGCCCCCTTTTCCCATTGTCATGACCAGCCCTTTTCCCGCCCGGCTGAGGTCCTCCACCAGGGAGGCAAGCTCCGGTAAATCGACCGTCGTGAGCGTGGCTCCCGGATCCGGCAGAACAGGTGTGCTCTCTGTAAACAGCGCCCTCAGGGCGTCCAGACCAACCAGATTAAAAGGCTTCAGATACAGCATCGACCGGGGAAGATGCGCGAGGTTTTCAGGCATGGCCCGCAAGGCCCGTTCCTCCCGCGCCAGAATACTGTGCGCCAGCGGATCCCGTTCACCGGCAAAGGGAGGCAGCACGCCATTGATGGCAAGGTGCTGATGCTGCAGACCGATAGCCGACAGCTCCTCGTGGGTATGGGAGACCTCTTTCAGGGTCGACGCCTGGGCGCGGGCAACCAGAACCAGTCGCGTGAGTGCCGTATCAGAGAGGGCTTTCACTGCGTCAGCGTACTGGTCCTGTTGTTTCTCCAGCCCTACCAGAGGGCCGAGGTTCGCCGCAGCATCAGAATGTGCATCGAGATACCCGCTCCAGGCGCCCGGCAGCTCAAGCATACGGATGGTGTGTCCGGTTGGTGCAGTATCAAAGACGATATGATCATATTTTTCGCGCAGTTCATGACTGGTCAGCAGTGCGGTAAATTCATCAAATGCCGCGATCTCCGTGGTACATGAACCGGAAAGCTGTTCTTCAATGCTGCTGATGACATCGGCAGGCATCAGTTCACGAACAGGATCGAGCACGCGATCGCGGTAAGCCTGCGCGGCCGCCATCGGGTCAACTTCCATTGCCGCAAGGTTTTCCACGGTGCGGATACCAGTGATCCGGTGGCCCACAGTCTGGCTGAAGACCTGACCGACATTGGAGGCCGGATCGGTACTGACCAGAAGCGTTCTCCGGCCCTGGTCAGCCAGCCATACCGCCGTCGCGCAGGCCAGAGAGGTTTTCCCCACGCCGCCTTTGCCGGTGAAGAAGATAAACGGGGGGATATTCTGTAAAAATGGCATCGTCATTGTTGAGCTCCTCCGGGATTAAGGCATACGGGGAATGCTGCAGCAGCGCGGCTGCGTGCTGTCTTCATTCCAGTCCTGCGTGAGGGAAATACCGGCCCAGCGGGCGATATCTTCCCGGGACGGGAGCTTGCCCGCCATCACCAGCTGGCCGTCAAGCAGGGTAGCGGGAAGGGACTCCATTCCTGACGTGTTCAGGAAGGCCCTGATGACGGGCGTATTCAGGAACTGCTGCGGGTTCTTTGCCAGGCTGTAAAGCTGAATATTCACACCATGCTTTTTCGCCCATTCGGCGCTGGAGTTCCATTTGACGGCTTCATCGCTGACCACGACGCTGCTGGTCGCACAGCAGCCTGCGGCTTCAAAGATCTCAATTTTTGACATGGACTGTTTACCTCAGTGTTGAATGATGGGGCTTTACACTGAGGTAAACGAGTGAGGCGGGAAAAAGATGCGCGGTTAATCCATTTTTTTATGGCAGCAGACGGAAGACGCATCATCCGCTTCCACCTGGCAGAGTTCCGTCATCGTCTCCTTCAGATGTTTCCGGGCGCGAAGCAGGCGCGACTTAAACGCCGTCAGCGTGATCCCCAGCTCGTCGGCCAGGCGCTGCTGGGGACGCCGGTTCAGATCGGCCTCTTCTATCAGCCATCTTTCCTCGTCAGGTAAGGCCTGCAGGGTTTCAGGCAGGCAAATCTCCAGCGTTGAAACCGCATCATGGAAGGCGTCAGGCAGCGGGATCTCGTCTTCCAGCACCACGACGTCTCTGGCGGCACGGTACTCATCCGTCAGCAGATTCCTCGCCGTCCGGTACAGCCAGGCCCGCGGGTTCTCCATTTCACAGAAGCGGTCTGCACAGGCCCGGGCGCGCAGGAAGACTTCCTGAAGCAGATCGGCTGCCTGCTCCCGATCGCCTGTCCTTGATGCCAGAAAACGGGAGAGCTCTGCTTCATGCTGTTGCCAGAACACGCTCATGCAGTTGTTGAATGCCGTTACATCACTCATACCAGCCCTCAGATTTTGCTCTGATTCACCCGCCGGGAAAGTGCTTCTGCCGACTCTTTACGTTCACTGTAGCGATCGACGAGATACGCTGCATACTCCCGGGTCAGCAGGGTAAACTTCATCAGCTCTTCCATTACATCCACAATACGGTCGTAGTACGGGGATGGTTTCATCCGTCCGTCTTCATCAAACTCCTGCCAGGCTTTCGCTACCGAGGATTGATTAGGTATAGTGATCATTCGCATCCAGCGGCCAAGAATACGCATCTGGTTTACCGCATTGAAAGACTGGGAGCCTCCGCAGACCTGCATGACGGCCAGGGTTTTTCCCTGAGAAGGGCGTACTGCGCTCTCTGATAGTGGTATCCAGTCAATCTGGGCTTTCATAATGCCGGTCATCGCACCATGACGTTCAGGAGAGCACCATACCATCCCTTCAGACCAGCGCACCATTTCGCGAAGTTCCATAACCCTGGGGTGCGTATCCGCTGCATCATCCGGCAGAGGGAGACCGGAAGGATTAAAGATGCGGACATCCGCACCCATGGCGGTAAGAAGCCGGGCAGCCTCTTCGGTGGCCAGACGGCTGTAGGACCGCTCTCGAACGGAACCGTACAACATCAGGATCCGGGGAGGATGGTCAACTGTCTTTACACCCAGGCGGACCCCGGTGAGACCTGTATCAAACAGCTCAGGAACAACATTTTTCAGTTCAGCAATCATTTTGTCTCCGGTGGTGACATAAAACCAGGCGGGGCATATTCGTCTGCACAGCACTCTTCTGTCAGAAAGGCAATCAATGCAGCAAGGTTGTCATAACAGGCGTGGCAGAACAGTGTTCTCCCCTGCCTTTCCTGGCGAACCAGTGAGACGGATATCAGTGATGAAAGATGATGACTCAGGGTCGAGGCCGGAATGGCGAGATGTTGCTGCAGTTCCCCCACGGGCAGTCCCTGACGTCCGGCCTTAACGAGTGTTTTGTAAATATCGAGACGAGTGGTGTGGCCAAGTTCTTTCAGCACCATCGCGGCGATTTTCAGCTCCATCCCATTCCTCGTAATTTTACTTCTATATTTCCAGAATAATAGAAATATATAGTGAGCGCAACCACGTCCATAATATGACTCCATCTCCGGGGCCTTACACTTACGCGGCATGGAGAAAACATGATCGGTGTTTATACCTCTCAGAAATGAGGTACGTCACAATATATATGGAAAAATGCATATGAATCCGTCACAGTAGAAACCGATTCCCGCTAAAAATGAAATGACCTTCATCCTTTGCTGACGGGCGCATTATGTCCCGCCGCCGGGAAGCCCAGGCAGGCTCGTTTTCTGACTGCCTATGAATACAGCAAACATACGGTACAGAGAAATGGCAGAGATCATCATTAGAAAAATGCACGAAGAGGACTGGTGTGCAGTCAGGGAAATTTATCAGGAAGGAATTGCAACAAGGAACGCCACCTTTCAGACCGCAGCACCTGAGTGGCTGGAATGGAATGAAGGGCATCTTCAGGACTGCCGCTACGTCGCCACTGTTGATAACAGAGTGGTGGGATGGGCTGCGCTATCTCCTTTTTCCCGCCGGCATGCATACCGCGGTGTCGCAGAGCTGAGCATTTATGTCAGTACTCATTTTCAGGGAAAAGGCGCAGGCAGGGCTTTGCTCTCCGGGCTGATAAAGGGCTCGGAAGGTGCGGGTTTCTGGACGCTACTTGCTGGCATCTTTCCGGAAAACCAGGCCAGTGTTGCTTTACATCGCAGCCAGGGATTCAGGGAAGTCGGCTGCCGGGAAAAAGTGGGTGAAATGAACGGAAAATGGAGAGATGTTCTCATTCTGGAAAGGCGTAGCCGGACAGTGGGTTGCTGAAAAAAAGAATGCCTCTGTTCATCAGAGGCATTCTGTCCTGGAAGGGACTTTATTCCGGTGAGGGTGACTTCAGTTGCGGCATAAACAGCTGGCAGCACGCAACAGCTGCAAGCCCGCCAGACAGCGGAGCGGCCCAGTACAGCCACTGATTATCCCAGTATCCCATGGCCAATGCCGGCCCGAAGCTACGGGCCGGGTTCATGCTTGCCCCGGCTTTGTTGAATAAATCAGATTTCGGGTAAGTCTCCCCCGTAGCGGGTTGTGTTTTCAGGCAATACGCACGCTTTCAGGCATACCTGCTTTCGTCATTTTGTTCAGCGCTCGTACCAGGGCCATAGC
>OKAF01000046.1_pt1 | contig 24544 bp, 20 predicted proteins | sample 1612971 | NCBI WGS metagenome assembly OKAF01 (sample SAMN04436826, study PRJEB24849) | human gut metagenome | biome: human gut; feature: NICU; material: stool | host: Homo sapiens | place: USA: Saint Louis, MO | collected 2011-06-21
CTTTGGCTATCCCGGGGCGATTGTCTTTATGATGCTCGCCGGTCTGGCGCCCTATCTGTACTTTAAACGCAAAAACTGGCTGTAAAAAAAGGAGCTTCGGCTCCTTTTTTGCGTATCAGTTTGGCTCTATGCCCTACGCGTCCGGCGTATTGTGTAAACCGCATCCATCACGAAAATCGCCAGCGCCACCCAGATAAAGGCGAAGGTCACCATTTTATCCGCACCCGGCACTTCGCCGTAGAAGGTTACCGCCAGCAGGAACATCAGCGTCGGGCCGATATACTGGAAGAAGCCCAGCGTGGAGAGGCGCAGACGCGTCGCCGCGCCGGTAAAGCACAGCAGCGGGATGGTGGTCACCACGCCCGCCGCCATCAGCAGCAGGTTCAGCGACCACGGGTTCTGCCCCATATGGCTGGTTGCGCTATCGGCAATACCAAACAGGTAAATCGCGGCGACTGGCAGCAGCCATAGCGTTTCAAACAGCATCCCGGTTTGCGCATCCACGGCGATCTTTTTACGCAGCAGGCCGTAAAAAGCGAAGCTAAACGCCAGGCCCAGGGCGATAATCGGTAGCGAGCCGAAGGTCCAGAGCTGCACCAGCACGCCGCAGGCGGCCAGCAGCACCGCCAGCCACTGCATCCGCCGAAAACGCTCCCCGAGGAAGATCATTCCCAGCAGAATATTCACCAGCGGATTGATAAAGTAGCCCAGGCTGGCTTCCAGCATATGATGGTTATTCACCGCCCAGATAAACAGCAGCCAGTTACCGCCCACCAGCACCGCAGAGAGCGCCAGCAGCAACACTTTTTTTGGCGTCTTCAGCAGCCTTTTGACCTGCGGCCACTGGCGGCTGACGCTAATCAGCGCCACCATGAAGAAGAAGGACCAGATCACGCGGTGAGTCAGGATTTCATCGGCGGGAACATAGTAGATAAGCTTGAAGTACGCTGGCGCGATACCCCAGATAAAATAGGCGGCCAGGGCCAGCAGAATCCCCACCCGCGTTTGTTTAGCATCCATCGGTACAAATCCATTGCCAAAGAGAGTGATGTTACTCGATTTAGGCCGATCAACCCACCATATACGTCGCTGTGGCGCTGGCGATATACACCTGCTCTTCGTTATGCAGCTCGACGCGGGCGACCGCCACTTTGTTACCGGCGCGCAGCAGGCTACTGGTGGCGGTAAAGCGTTCCCCGCGGCCTGGACGCAGGTAGTCGACGCGCAGATCGATGGTACCCATCCGCGACAGGCGCTGGCGCAGCTCCTCTTCATTGATGGTGTCGTGCCGGGTGAGCGTACTGCCGACGCATACTAGTCCCGCAGCGACGTCCAGCGCGGAGGCGATCACGCCGCCATGTAAGATGCTCTGCGCCCAGTTGCCGACCATCATCGGCTGGTTGTTGAAACTCAGCTGGGCAAATTCCTTTTCATAGCGCTCCAGCTCCAGTCCTAAGGCACGATTAAACGGCATATGGTAGACGAAGATCTCTCCCACCAGCTTCAGGGCGGCGGCGGCGGTCAGTTCAGACATAACAGCATTTCCAAAGGTTAATGAAATGTTGATTTTATGCTTCTAAAATATTGATTTCTACTTTAAGAACGGATAACAGGTCAGATGCCGCATAAATAGGTAGAATGCTGCCTGGGTTAAACAGAAATAATAAATATCCATCCAGGAGAACAGCAATGCGTATCTCTTTGGCCTGCCTGCTGGCGCTTATTGCGCTTCCGGCCGGCGTTCTGGCGCAGGACGCGCCGGTGAATAAACAGGTCCACGACACCCCTGCCGTTCGCGGGAGTATTATCGCCAACCTGTTACAGGATCATGATAATCCGTTCCTGCTCTATCCCTATGAGAGCAACTATTTGCTCTATACGTGGACCAGCGATCTTAACAAAGAAGCGATTCGTAGCTACGACTGGGCCGAGAACGCGCGTAAAGATGAAGTGAAATTCCAGCTCAGCCTGGCGTTTCCGCTGTGGCGGGGGATACTCGGCGAAAACTCGCTGCTGGGCGCTTCGTATACGCAAAAATCCTGGTGGCAGCTCTCCAACAGCAAAGAGTCCGCGCCGTTTCGCGAAACCAACTATGAGCCGCAGCTGTTCCTCGGTTTCGCGACCGATTACTCGTTCGCTGGCTGGACGCTGCGCGACGTTGAGATGGGTTATAACCACGACTCTAACGGCCGTTCCGATCCCACCTCCCGCAGTTGGAACCGCCTCTATACCCGGCTGATGGCGCAAAACGGCAACTGGCTGGTCGAGGTGAAGCCCTGGTACGTGATTGGCAGCACCGACGATAATCCGGATATCACCAAATATATGGGTTATTACCGCCTGAAAGTGGGCTATCAACTGGGCGACGCCATTCTCAGCGCCCAGGGGCAATATAACTGGAATACCGGCTACGGCGGTGCCGAGCTCGGGGTGAGCTATCCGATCACCAAACACGTGCGCGTCTATACTCAGGTCTATAGCGGTTATGGCGAGTCGCTCATCGATTATAACTTCAATCAGACCCGCGTCGGCGTCGGGCTGATGCTCAACGATCTGTTTTAATCGTTGCACTCTGGCTCTCAGGCGCTGAAAATAGCGCCTGTTTTCTTTTCAGGCATATGGGGTCAACGTGGCGCAGGCGGAAGTATTGAATCAGGAATCGCTGGCTAAGCAGGTTTTACAAGAGACCTTCGGCTACCAGCAATTTCGCCCGGGCCAGGAAACCATCATTGATACGGCGTTGGCCGGGCGCGATTGCCTGGTGGTGATGCCAACCGGCGGCGGCAAGTCGCTGTGTTATCAGGTTCCGGCGCTGGTACTGGGCGGTCTCACCGTCGTGGTATCGCCGCTTATTTCCTTGATGAAGGACCAGGTCGATCAACTGCTGGCTAACGGCGTGGCGGCGGCGTGCCTGAACTCAACGCAGAGCCGGGAGCAGCAGCAGGACGTGATGGCCGGCTGCCGCAGTGGGCAGATTCGCCTGCTGTATATCGCCCCGGAGCGCCTGATGCTGGACAACTTCCTTGAGCATCTTACGCACTGGAATCTGTCGATGGTGGCGGTAGACGAGGCGCACTGTATATCCCAGTGGGGACACGATTTCCGTCCGGAATATGCCGCGTTAGGGCAGCTGCGCCAGCGGATACCGCACATCCCGTTTATGGCGCTGACCGCCACGGCCGATGACACTACGCGTCGCGACATTGTCCGCCTTCTGGACCTGAACGACCCGCTCATTCAGGTCAGCAGCTTCGACCGTCCCAACATCCGCTATATGCTGATGGAGAAGTTTAAGCCGCTGGATCAGCTGATGCGCTACGTGCAGGACCAGCGCGGTAAGTCGGGCATTATCTACTGCAATAGCCGGTCAAAAGTGGAAGATACCGCCGCTCGCCTGCAAAGCCGCGGCATCAGCGCCGCGGCCTACCACGCCGGGCTGGAAAACCATATCCGCGCCGACGTGCAGGAGAAATTCCAGCGCGACGACCTGCAAATCGTAGTGGCAACGGTGGCCTTCGGTATGGGTATCAACAAACCGAACGTCCGCTTTGTGGTGCATTTCGATATTCCCCGCAATATTGAGTCTTATTACCAGGAGACCGGGCGCGCCGGGCGCGATGGGCTGCCTGCCGAAGCGATGCTGTTTTACGATCCGGCGGATATGGCGTGGCTCAGACGCTGCCTTGAAGAGAAGCCTGCCGGGCCGCTGCAGGACATTGAACGCCATAAGCTCAACGCGATGGGGGCCTTTGCCGAAGCGCAAACCTGCCGCCGTCTGGTGCTGCTCAACTACTTTGGTGAGGGGCGCCAGGAGCCCTGCGGCAACTGCGATATCTGCCTCGACCCGCCGAAACAGTACGACGGCTTAATGGATGCGCGTAAGGCGCTGTCGACGATTTACCGCGTCAACCAACGTTTTGGTATGGGCTATGTCGTGGAAGTGCTGCGCGGCGCTAATAACCAGCGTATTCGCGATATGGGGCACGATAAGCTGCCGGTCTACGGTATCGGGCGCGAACAGAGCCATGAGCATTGGGTCAGCGTTATCCGTCAACTTATTCATTTAGGGCTGGTGACGCAGAATATTGCCCAGCACTCTGCGCTACAGCTTACCGAGGCCGCGCGTCCGGTCCTGCGCGGCGACGTAACGCTACAGCTTGCCGTACCGCGTATTGTGGCGCTGAAGCCGAAAGCGATGCAGAAATCCTTCGGCGGTAATTACGATCGTAAGTTGTTCGCTAAGCTGCGCAAACTGCGTAAAGCGATTGCCGACGAAGAGAATATCCCGCCCTACGTGGTGTTTAACGATGCGACGCTAATTGAAATGGCCGAGCAAACGCCGCTGACGGCCGGTGAGATGCTCAGCGTCAACGGTGTCGGTACGCGTAAGCTTGAGCGCTTTGGTAAAGAGTTTATGGCCCTGATCCGGGCGCACGTGGATGGCGATGATGAGTAGTCAGCCAGACGAAAAAGTGCAAATATAGTTTTCGTCCTGACTATTTTCCTGCGAGTTAATCATGTTGACGCTTTTCTTCACCGTGGCGCTGGTGCATATCATTGCGCTGATGAGTCCTGGCCCGGACTTTTTCTTTGTCTCACAAACCGCTGTTAGCCGCTCCCGCAAAGAGGCGATGATGGGCGTGCTGGGGATCACCTGCGGGGTGATGGTATGGGCGGGCGTAGCCCTGCTCGGCCTGAACCTGATTATCGAGAAGATGGCCTGGCTGCATACCATTATTATGGTCGGCGGCGGACTGTATCTGTGCTGGATGGGCTTCCAGATGCTGCGCGGCGCGCTGAAAAAAAGCGAAGCGGCAGCGGCGGTTGAGCCTCAGGTCGAACTGGCGCGCAGCGGCCGGAGCTTCCTGAAAGGGCTGCTGACTAATCTGGCTAACCCAAAAGCGATTATCTATTTTGGCTCCGTGTTCTCGCTGTTTGTCGGTGACAGCGTCAGTTCCGGCGCGCGCTGGGGGATTTTCCTGCTGATCGTACTGGAGACGCTGGCCTGGTTTATGGTGGTTGCCAGCCTGTTCGCCCTTCCGGGCATGCGCCGCGGCTACCAGCGGATGGCGAAGTGGATCGACGGCATCGCCGGTACGCTATTCGCTGGCTTCGGTATTCATCTGATTATTTCGCGTTAACCCTTCAGCGTCCCGCCCAGGAGATTATGGGCGGGCCGGGTATTAATGACGGAGCTGCTGCAAATCGTCGGACGTGAGGCCGGTCATTTCCATAACCGCAATAGTATCAATGCCCGGCTCGAGCATGGCCTTTGCGACGTTAAGAAGCGCAGCACGTTCGCCCTCTTTTATGCCTTCCTTAATTGCCCTTCTGCATACCTTCCTCAAGCCACTTTTCTGCCAGAGTCATCAGTACGGTAATTTGCTGTTTATCTATACATCAGGCGTGGCGGGCGGAAGCCAGCAGGGCGCCGACCAGCATAAACAGGGAGCCAAAGACCTTGTTTAGCGCTTTCATCTGCTTCGGTCCCTTAATCCACGCGGCAATACGCTGCGCCAGCGTGGCGTAGCCAATCATCACGATAATATCGACCACGATCGTGGTGATGCCGAGCACGAGGTACTGCATCACCTGGGGCTCATTCGGCACGATAAACTGCGGGAACAGCGCGGCGAGGAACACGATGCTTTTCGGGTTGGTCAGATTTACGAAGACCGCGCGTTTAAAGAGTTTGCCGCGGGTCTGCGCTTTCGCCAGGGTGTTAAGATCGATAGAGCCGGCAGCTCGCCATTGCTGAATGCCGAGCCAGATAAGATAAGCGGCGCCCGCCCATTTAAGAATTTCAAAGGCCAACAGCGAACGGGAAAACAGCGTGCCCAGGCCAATACCCACCAGCACAATATGGATGCCGCGCCCGGTCTGTAGCCCGGCAATAGCGGCCGCCGCGCCGCGATAGCCATGGTTGATTGAGGTGGTCATGGTATTTATCGCCCCGGAGCCGGGTGACAGGCTGAGAATAATCGATGTCAGCAGATAGGCAAACCACCACTCGAACGTCATGAGAAACTCCCTGATTGTCTGTTTTTATGCCACAATACGCTATTGTGTAAGCATTGTGTGATGCACGACAAAAAAACGATTTTCAGCGGTTATCAGGGGTGTAAGCCCGATGTTTTTGCAGCAAAAGGACTGGGAAACACGAGAAAACGCGTTTGCGGCCTTTACCATGGGGCCACTGACCGATTTCTGGCGTCAGCGGGAAGAGGCTGAATTTACGGGCGTGGATAACGTTCCGGTGCGCTTTGTTCGTTTCTGCGCCAACAGTCATGATCGGGTCGTGGTTATCTGCCCGGGTCGCATTGAAAGCTACGTTAAGTACGCCGAAGTGGCTTACGATCTTTTCCGCAGCGGCTTTGACGTGATGATTATCGATCATCGCGGCCAGGGGCGCTCCGGGCGAATGCTTTCAGACACCCACCGCGGGCACGTCGTTAATTTCAGCGATTACGTCGACGATCTCGCCGCGTTCTGGCAGCAGCAAGTGGCGCCCGGACGCTGGCGAAAGCGGTTTATACTCGCCCACTCCATGGGCGGTGCCATTGCGACGCTATTTTTGCAGCGCTACCAACAGCATTGCGATGCGATGGCGCTCTGCGCGCCGATGTTCGGTATCGTTATGCGCCTGCCTGACTGGATGGTGCGCCATATTCTCGATTGGGCTGAGGGCCATCAGCGCATTCGTGAAGAGTATGCCCTCGGTACCGGCCGCTGGCGCGCGCTGCCCTTTGCGGTCAACGTACTGACGCACAGCCGCCAACGCTATCGCCGCAACCTGCGTTTTTACGCCGATGAGCCGCAGCTACGGGTCGGCGGGCCTACGTTCCACTGGGTGCGCGAGGGGATTCTCGCCGGCGAAGAGGTGCTGGCCGGTGCGGAGAAAGACGTCACGCCAACATTATTGCTCCAGGCGGAAGAAGAGCGGGTGGTCGATAATCGTATGCACGATCGCTACTGTGAACTTCGCGCCGCTGGCGGTCACCCCTGTGAAGGGGATAAGCCGTTTGTCATAGAAGGGGCATACCATGAGATCCTTTTTGAAAAGGACGCCATGCGCTCGGTCGCGCTAAACGCTATCGTCGATTTTTTTGGTCGACACACTTAATCCGGCGAAACGCTCGTCGCCCTGCTTAGAGGTTAAAATTTTTATGTACCAGGTTGTTGCGTCTGATTTAGATGGCACGCTGCTTTCTCCCGATCACTGCCTAACCCCCTACGCCAAAGAGACGCTGAAGCTGCTTACCGCACGCGGTATCAACTTCGTGTTCGCGACCGGCCGCCACTACATCGATGTTGGGCAAATTCGCGATAATCTCGGCATTAAATCCTATATGATCACCTCGAACGGCGCTCGCGTGCACGATAGCGAAGGAAAGCAGATCTTCGCCCACAACCTTGACCGCGATATCGCCGCCGACCTGTTCGAAATGATGCGTAACGATCGGGCGATTGTGACCAACGTCTATCGTGAAGATGAGTGGTATATGAATCGCCATCGTCCGGAAGAGATGCGCTTCTTCAAAGAGGCGGTGTTTAACTACAAGCTGTACGAGCCGGGCGAGCTGGACCCGGAAGGCATCAGCAAAGTCTTTTTCACCTGCGATAAGCATGAGCATTTGCTGCCGCTGGAGCAGGCGATCAACGCCCGCTGGGGCGATCGCGTGAACGTGAGCTTCTCTACCGTCACCTGCCTTGAAGTGATGGCGGGCGGCGTGTCGAAAGGGCATGCGCTGGAGGCGGTGGCGAAAATGCTTGGCTATAGCCTGAAAGAGTGTATCGCCTTCGGCGACGGTATGAACGATGCGGAGATGCTGTCAATGGCGGGCAAGGGCTGCATTATGGCCAACGCGCACCAGCGGCTGAAAGATCTTCACCCTGAGCTGGAAGTGATTGGCAGCAATGTTGATGATGCCGTTCCCCACTACCTGCGTAAACTCTATCTTGACTAAAAAAGATTGACGATTGTTTTTTTAATGAGCAGTTGTCAACCTGTCACTTCGCTACAATGGGTGTTCTTTACTCTACGAGACATTCATTGTGGCGCTACTGATTATCACCACCATTCTGTGGGCCTTTTCCTTTAGCCTCTATGGCGAATACCTGGCAGGCCACGTTGACAGCTATTTTGCGGTGCTGGCGCGCGTTGGCCTGGCGGCGCTGGTGTTTTTGCCCTTCCTGCGCACCCGCGGGCAGAGCCTGACCACTATCGGCCTGTATATGCTGGTAGGAGCGATGCAGCTCGGCATTATGTATATGCTGAGTTTCCAGGCCTATCTGTACCTGACGGTATCTGAGCTTCTGCTGTTTACCGTCCTGACGCCGCTCTACATCACGCTGATTTACGATGTGATGAGCCGCCGTCGCCTGCGCTGGGGCTACGCCTGCAGCGCGCTGCTGGCGGTTATCGGCGCGGGCATCATCCGTTATGACCAGGTGACCAATCATTTCTGGACCGGTCTGATCCTGGTGCAGCTCTCCAACATCAGCTTCGCGATTGGCATGGTGGGCTACAAGCGGCTGATGGAAACGCGTCCGATGCCGCAGCATAATGCCTTCGCCTGGTTCTACATCGGGGCGTTTCTGGTGGCGGTGGTTGCCTGGACGATGCTGGGTAACGCGCAGAAAATGCCGGAAACCTCGCTACAGTGGAGCATTCTGGTGTTTCTTGGCGTGGCGGCATCGGGAATTGGCTACTTTATGTGGAACTACGGCGCCACCCAGGTCGATGCCGGTACGCTCGGCATCATGAACAATATGCACGTGCCCGCCGGGTTGCTGGTGAACCTGGCCATCTGGCAGACGCAGCCACGCTGGCCGAGCTTTATTATTGGCGCTCTGGTGATCCTGGCCTCGCTATGGGTTCATCGACGCTGGGTCGCTCCGCACTCCGCACAAACGGCAAATGGTCGCAAGCGTGATTCCGCGCTGAGCGAATAAACGCTTCGGTGACCGGCTGACGTTGCTCGCCGTCGCGCACCGCGGCGTACAGTCGGCTCCACAGTCCTTCGCCCAGGGTTTTGGTGACCACCAGACCCTGGCGCTCAAAGCTTTCCACTACCCAGTGCGGCAGGGCGGCGATCCCCATCCGCGCCGCCACCATCTGAATTAACAGCAGCGTATTGTCGACGCTTTTCAACTGCGGGCTGATTCCTGCTGGCTGTAAAAAGTGACGCCAGATATCCAGGCGCGCGCGCTGCACCGGGTAAATCAGCAGCATTTCGGTCGCTAAATCCTCAGGCGCAATGCGCATCTTTGCCGCCAGCGGATGGTCCGGCGCCATCACCAGGCGCACTTCGAAATCAAACATCGGTGAATAGTGCAGGCCGCTGCGCGGCAGGATATCTGAGGTCATCACCAGATCCAGCTCGCCCTGCTGCAGGCCCGGCTGCGGATCGAAGATCACCCCGGACTGGAAATCCACTTCCACATGCGGCCAACGGGCGCGAAAACTCTCCAGCGCCGGGGTCAGCCACTGGATACAGCTATGGCATTCGATAGCGATACGCAGCCGGGTTTGCTGCGGCTCATTGCAATCCTGCAGGGCGCGGCTGATTTGCGGCAGTACCTGATTTGCCAGCTGCAGCAGGATCTCTCCCTGCGGCGTAAAGCGTAGCGGCTGGCTTTTACGCACAAACAGACGGAAGCCGAGGCGCTGTTCCAGATCGCTGAACTGGTGGGACAATGCGGATTGGGTCTGGTGCAGGGCCGCCGCCGCCCCTGCCAGAGAACCGCTATTCCGCAACGCCTGGAGCGTTTTCAGGTGTTTAATTTCGATCATGAAAGTCCTTCACTTCGGCATGAATAATTTGCGCTTGAGGAATATACAGTAACTGCCAATTATGGATGTGTAAACATCTGGACGTCTAAATCCTTTATCTTTCGAATTTATGGTGCGTTGGCTGCACTTCCTCACCCCAGTCACTTACTTCAGTAAGCTCCTGGGGATGAGCAAGTTTGCCGCCTTCCCTAAATCCGAAATCTTTTGGATTGCAATTATGAGGCTCAAAAAATGACAATTATTAACCACACCCTCGGTTTCCCTCGCGTTGGCCTGCGTCGCGAGCTGAAGAAAGCGCAAGAAAGCTACTGGGCGGGCAATACCGGCCGCGAAGAACTGCTGGCTGTCGGCCGCGAGCTGCGCGCTCGTCACTGGGCTCAACAGAAGCAGGCCGGCGTTGACCTGCTGCCGGTAGGCGATTTCGCCTGGTACGACCATGTTCTGACCACCAGCCTGCTGCTTGGTAACGTGCCGGCTCGTCATCAGAACAAAGACGGCTCCGTTGATATCGATACCTTGTTCCGCATTGGCCGTGGCCGCGCGCCGACCGGCGAACCGGCTGCGGCGGCGGAAATGACCAAATGGTTTAACACCAACTACCACTACATGGTGCCGGAATTCGTAAAGGGCCAGCGGTTCAAACTGACCTGGACCCAGCTGTTGGATGAAGTGGATGAAGCACTGGCGCTGGGCCACAAGGCGAAACCCGTCCTGCTCGGGCCGGTTACTTACCTGTGGCTCGGTAAGGTTAAAGGCGAGCCGTTCGACCGCCTGAGCCTGCTGAACGATATTCTGCCGGTTTACCAGCAGGTGTTGGCTGAACTGGCAAAACGCGGCATTGAATGGGTGCAGATTGATGAGCCGGCGCTGGTACTGGAACTGCCGCAGGCGTGGCTGGATGCCTTCAAACCGGCTTACGAGGCGCTTAGCGGCGAGGTTAAGCTGCTGCTGACCACCTACTTTGAAGGCATTACCGATAACTTCGATACCATCGCCGCGCTGCCGGTACAGGGTCTGCACGTGGACCTGGTGCACGGCCAGGATGATGTCGCCGAACTGCATAAACGCCTGCCTGCCGACTGGCTGCTCTCCGCCGGACTGATCAACGGCCGCAACGTCTGGCGCGCCGATCTGAGCGAGAAATACGCGAAAATTAAAGCTATCGTCGGTCAACGCGAACTGTGGGTCGCCTCTTCCTGCTCCCTGCTACACTGCCCAATTGATTTGAGCGTGGAAACGCGGCTCGATGCTGAAGTGAAGAGCTGGTTTGCCTTCGCCCTGCAAAAATGTGAGGAGCTGGCGCTGCTGCGAGATGCGCTGAACAGTGGCGATACCGCCGCGATTGCTGAATGGAGCGCGCCGATTCAGGCCCGTCGCCACTCAACCCGCGTGCATAACGCGGCGGTGGAGAAGCGTCTGGCGACCATCACCGCTCAGGACAGCCAGCGCCAAAGCGCCTATCAAGTTCGCGCCGCAGCGCAGCGCGCCCGCTTTAAGCTACCTGCCTGGCCGACCACCACGATCGGTTCTTTCCCGCAGCCCACCGAGCTCCGCGGCCTGCGTCTGGACTTTAAAAAGGGCAACCTGGATGCGAACAACTACCGCACCGGCATCGCCGAACACATCCGTCAGGCGATTATGGAGCAGGAGCGCCTGGGTCTGGACGTGCTGGTACACGGTGAAGCCGAGCGTAACGACATGGTGGAATACTTCGGCGAACACCTGGATGGGTTTATCTTCACTCAGAACGGCTGGGTACAGAGCTATGGTTCCCGCTGCGTCAAACCGCCGGTGGTGATCGGCGATGTCAGCCGTCCGGAGGCGATTACCGTTGAGTGGGCTAAATACGCTCAGTCGCTGACCGATAAACCGGTAAAAGGCATGCTGACCGGCCCGGTGACCATCCTTTGCTGGTCCTTCCCGCGTGAGGACGTCACCCGTGAAACGATTGCGAAGCAGATTGCCCTTGCGCTGCGCGACGAAGTGGCGGACCTGGAAGCCGCTGGTATCGGTATCATCCAGATCGACGAACCGGCGCTACGCGAAGGTCTGCCTCTGAAGCGTAGCGACTGGGATACGTATCTGGCGTGGGGCGTGGAAGCTTTCCGCATCAACGCGGCGGTAGCGCAAGACGACACGCAAATCCACACCCACATGTGTTACTGCGAGTTCAACGACATCATGGATTCTATCGCCGCGCTGGATGCGGACGTCATTACCATCGAAACTTCGCGCTCCGATATGGAGCTGCTGGAGTCGTTCGAAGCGTTCGACTATCCGAATGAAATCGGGCCGGGCGTGTACGACATTCACTCTCCGAACGTGCCGAGCGTGGAGTGGATCGAAGCGCTGCTGAAGAAAGCCGCGCAGCGTATCCCGGCCGAGCGCCTGTGGGTAAATCCGGACTGCGGCCTGAAAACCCGCGGCTGGCCGGAAACCCTGAGCGCGCTGACCAACATGGTCAAGGCCGCGCAGAACCTGCGCCAGGCATAGTTTAGCCACGCTTTCCGGCTCCCGGATGGCAGCATAATAACCACAGCGCTATTCAGTGCTCTTCCCCCGGTGGCGGCTGACGCCTTACCGGGTCTACGGGGTTACCGCCGTCTGTGGGCAGGTAGCCCGCATAAATGCAGCGCAACCCGGGAAATGTGCTCATCCTGACCACTATCTGCTCAAGGAGGCTTCGGCCTCTTTTTTCGTTTCTGCTGCCGGCAAAACGATCGTTAATTCGCCTTTATGACGCTCCTCACAAATATAATAACATTATATTGTTATAACAATTGTACACAAAAATAATAAAGGAACCTCTGTATGGACTACAACAAGGTGGGACACGCGATTGTGAAACACTGCGGCGGCCTGGCGAATTTGCTGCACGTGACGAACTGTATGACTCGCGTACGGATGACCATAAGCGATCCATCGCGGGTCGATATCGCCGCGCTCAAAAGCATCGAAGGCGTACTCGGCGTGGTGGAGGACGATACCCTGCAGGCGATCGTCGGGCCGGGCAAATCGACCAAGGTCGCAAACGTGATTAACGATCTGCTTAAGGGGCAGCCTGCGGATGCTACACCGTTAAGCGATGTTGAGCAAAAAGCAAAGCTGGCGCGGGAAAAGGCGAAAAAGCAGACCCGTAGCAAAATTATCCTTAAACATATCGCCAATATTTTTGTACCGATCCTACCGTCGTTGATCGCCGCCGGTATTCTGATGGGGATTAACAACTTGCTGGTGAACTCCGCCGCCTCCTGGGCGCTGGCGCATCAGGTGGCGGCGCTGGGGGATCTGTCGCCAACCCAGGTGGTGCTCGATCAACGGCACCTGCTCGGCATCAGCCAGTTCCTTGATATCGTCTCTAAAGCGCTGTTCGGCTTCCTCGCCATCTATACCGGCGTGACGGCGGCGAAAGAGTTTGACGGCAACGCGGTGATGGGCGGCCTGCTGGGGGCGATCACCATCGTGCCGCAGATTACTGCGCTGGGGCTGATTCCGGGGCAGGGCGGGCTGATCGGCGTCATTCTTTGCGCCTGGCTGATGTGCCTGTTGGAAAAGCAGGTTCGGCGCTTTGTCCCGGATATTGTTGATGTGGTGGTCACGCCGACCATCGTACTGGTGGTGATGGCAGCGGCGCTGCTGCTGGTGATTATGCCGGTGGCGGGCGTTATTTCTAACGGTATCCTCCACGGGCTAAACGGCCTGCTCTCTACCGGCGGCATTGCGGCGGGCTTTGCGCTCTCGGCGCTGTTCCCGTTCCTGATCTCGCTCGGCTTGCACCATGGCTTGTTCCCTATTCACCTGGAGATGATCAACGCGACCGGGCACGCTCCGTTGTTCGCCATTCAGATTATGTCCAACGCCGGAATGGTTGGCGCGGCGACGGCGGTTCTGCTGCTGACGCGCGATCCGATGATGAAGAAAATCGCCAAAGGGGCGATCCCGACCTCCATCCTGGCGGTGGGAGAGCCGACGATTTTCGGCGTCAATATCCCGGCCGGTTTCGCCTTTATTACCGGTTCTATCGGCGCCGGCTTTGGCGGAATGATGGTGGTGCTGCTGGGGGTTTCGACCAACGGCGTGGGCGCCGCCGGGCTCTCCGCGCTGCCGCTCATCGCCGACGGTAAATATTTACAGTACATCCTCTCATGGTTAACCGGCTGCGCCGCAGCCTTCGTGCTGACCTATATCGTCGGCAAAGTACGCGGTTACGATAAAGAAACGGCGTGAAGGAAGAGTGAAGGAGTAAAGCATGAAAGCGATTATGTTGATGTTTGATTCGCTGAATAAGCGCCTGCTGTCGGCCTACGGCAGCGACAGGGCGATCACGCCGAATTTTCAGCGGCTGAAGGAGCGTACGGTTCGTTTTGATAACGCCTATGTCGGCAGCATGCCCTGCATGCCCGCGCGCCGGGAGCTGCATACCGGACGCTATAACTTTTTACATCGCGGCTGGTCACCGATCGAGCCGTTCGATGATTCGGTTCCGGAGCTGCTGAAGAAGAACGGCATTCACACCCATCTGGTGACGGACCATAAACACTACTGGCGCGACGGCGGGGCGACCTATCACTCTCGCTACAGTACCTACGAGTTTGTGCGCGGTCAGGAGGGCGATGCCTGGAAAGGCGTGGTAAATAAGCCGAAATACCGCTACGAATCCGGCGAGCCGGAGGAGATCAAACAGCGGCGCATCGCCAGCCGGGTTCAGCATCAGATCAACGCGCAGTTTATGCAGAACGAAGAGGATCATCATCTGGCGCGGACGATTGGCAAAGGGCTGGCGTTTATCGACGCCAACCACGCCAGCGACAGCTGGTTTCTGCAGCTGGAGTGTTTCGATCCGCATGAGCCGTTTTTTGTGCCGGAAAAATACCTGAAGATGTACGGCATTGACGATCCCGCGCAGTTCGACGGCTGGCCGCCGTACTACTTCGTCACCGAAAGCGCCGAACGCAAGAGCGTGATCCAACGGTACTACATGGCGCTGCTGACGATGGTGGATGCGTACGTCGGGAAGGTGCTGGACTATATGGATCGTTACGATCTGTGGCGCGACACGCTGCTGATCGTCAACACCGACCACGGTTTTCTGCTCGGCGAGCATGAGTGGTGGGGGAAAAATATCATGCCGTTGTATAACGAAGTGGCGAATGTTCCCTTATTTATCTGGCATCCGCAGTACGGCGGCGCGGGCGAGTCTCGTCAGGCGCTGGCGCAGACCATCGATCTTCCCGCGACGCTGTTGGACTGTTTTGGCCTGAATAAACCGGCGGATATGCAGGGCGTCTCGCTGTTGCCCGCGTTGCGCGACGATACGCCGGTACGCGACTATGCCCTGTTTGGTTATCACGGCTGCCATATCAATATTACTGATGGTCGCTATGTTTATATGCGTTCGCCCGTTGAGCGCGGCGTTGATGGCCTGTACGAATACACCCTGATGCCAACGCGGATCAACCGCCGCTTTACGCCGCAGGAGCTACGCGCAACGACGCTGCATCCGCCGTTTCGCTTTACCAAGGGCTGCCCGGTAATGAAAGTTCCCGCCGAGTCGGTAATGACCCGCGGCGCCGATCGCTTTGGTCATCGCTTGTATGATTTACAGAGCGATCCGACGCAGCAAACCCAGTGTCGGGATCAACAAGCGGCGCGGCGACTGCGGGAGCAGATGATTTTCATGATGCAGGAAAACGATGCGCCCGGCGAACTGTACGCGCGCTACGGGCTGGACGATGCGCAAGGCCCGCTGCTCGGGCGGGATCCGCATCTGCTGCCGGAGCTGTCCGCTTTTGCGCCGCAGGTGCGCTACGGGCTGTATGCGTTGCTGCAGCATCTGGAGGGGGGCGGACAGAACGCTCTGGCTGAAAAGCTGCGGGCCGCCTGTCAGCCGAACTGGGATCGGCAAAATTTGTGGGCGTTCGTGCAGAACGAGGTTCCGGAGGAGCAGCATCAGAGCGTGTACTATAAGATGGCGTTAGAAATGCGACTTGATTAAGGGGTACCCCCGGCCACGGCCGGGGAACAGGAGTGCGAAGTTAATGAAAGAAGAACTGGACTATTCTCGCGGGGCGAAGCCTTTGTACGCCCAGCTATACGACATCCTGCTGGAAAAGCTGAGGTCCGGAACCTACAAGAAGAATGATGTCCTGCCTACCGAAGCCGAATTTGAAGAGCTGTTCGGCGTTAGCCGCATCACGGCCCGGCGCGCGCTGGCCGAGCTTGCCGCAAAAGGGCTGGTCAAACGCCAGGCCGGTATTGGCACCATGGTCATCAGCACCTCCGAGAAACAGGGTGTAAAAACCCGCATTCGACTGATTGACGGCCAGCAGCAGCACTCTATTTCGCGACATAATCTGACACTTGAGCTGCTCTTACCGCCGCCGGAAGTGGCGCAGGCGTTCGTGCTCCCGGCGGAGCAGAAAATTCAGCGTCTCACCCGTACGATCTATCGACAAAACGAACTTCCCGCGCAGGTAAACTATATCTGGCTGACGCCGCGTTTGGGCGAACTGACGTTAGACGCATTTAAAGAAGGCTTGTACAGCGCGCTGGAACAGCGCGGCGAGAATATCGATAGCTATAAAGACACCATTACCGCCGAGCTGCCGACGACCCAGGACTGCGATATTTTGCAGGTTGCCGCAGGCGAGCCGCTGCTGGTGAAGACTCGCCAGGGATTTAACGATCGCGGTGAGCTGGTGGAATATACCATCGCCCGCCATATCGCCAGCTGCTATCAGTACATTGTAGAGAACAGTTAATGGCAGAATTTACCGGGCCATCAAAGTAGGGGAAATTAGCATGATTCATGGCTGCCACGTGATGGCAAAGCCGAGCGGCTCGGTGTGTAACATCGATTGCACCTACTGCTTTTATCTGGAAAAAGAAGCGCTTTATCCGGAACGGAATAAAAACTGGCGCATGTCCGATGAGACGCTGGAAAACTATATTCGCCAGCATATTGCCGCCCAGTCCGGCGATGCGGTGACCTTTGCCTGGCAGGGCGGCGAGCCGACGATGATGGGGCTGCCGTTCTTTCGCCGGGTCGTTGAGCTGTGTGACAAGTACGCCAACGGTAAGAAGATAGAACATGCGCTGCAAACTAACGGCGTACTGGTGGACGATGAGTGGGCGCGTTTTTTTGCCGAGCAGGGTTTTCTGGTGGGCTTGTCGATAGACGGTCCGGCGCATCTACATAACCAGTACCGCGTCAACCGCGCGGGAAAGGGAACCCACGAGAAGGTCGTTGCGGCGATGGCGCTATTGAAGTCCCATAACGTTGAGTTCAACACCCTGACCGTGGTCGGCAAGCATAACGTTGATCACGCCCGCGAAGTGTACGATTTCCTGCTGGCGGCCGGTTCGCGCTATATGCAGTTTATCCCGCTGGTCGAACGGATGAGCAGCGACGCCTCGGCTCCGCTACAGCTGGTACTGCCGGGGGAGAGCGCGGCGCGGCTGGCGCCCTGGACGGTACCCTCCTGGCAGTTCGGCGAGTTTCTTAACCAAATTTTCGATATCTGGGTGCGTCGCGACGTCGATCGCGTCTATGTGCAGATGTTTGACGTCGCCCTGGCGGCGTGGACCGGCCAGCCGCCGGTGCTGTGCGTACATTCGGCCACCTGCGGCCACGCTTTTGCGCTGGAATCGAATGGCGATCTGTATAACTGCGATCACTATGTTTACCCGGAGCACAGGCTGGGCAATATTCATCAGCAGAGCATCCGGGAGCTGAACAATAGCGCGCAGGCCATCGCCTTTGGTCAGGCGAAGCAAGAGACGCTAACGGCAGATTGCCGCCGCTGCGAGTTTCGTTTTGTTTGCCACGGCGGCTGCCCGAAGCATCGTTTCGCCGTTTCCCCGAGCGGCCGTCCCGGCCACAGCTATCTGTGCGCGGGCTATCAGCACTTTTTCAAACACGTGACGCCATATATGAACGTCTGGCGGCAGCTCCTGGACAACGGTTATCCGCTTCCGGCGATAATGCAGTGGCTGGCGCAAGAGGCGCAGCAGGCGCCGATGATGGCTTCCCGCAACGACCCTTGCCCCTGCGGCAGCGGGCGTAAATATAAAAAATGCTGCGGCGCGCAGCATTGAGAATGCTGAACCAGCAAGGTAGCGCCCAATGGCTGGAGGTTGTTCAGGGCGGATCTCTTTGACTACCGTTTAACGTTTTCTGAAACGAGGCTGTTGCGACTGTCCGGAGGTGAAAAGTGAGTGAACACCACGATCGAAAAGACTTTTTGCGTTTTGCCATTAACCTGGGTAACCCGGTTCTTACGACACTGTTGCCGGGAGGTGCCCCGGGGGGGATAACCGTTGAGCTGGCAAAGAGGCTGGCGGCAGAGAGCCAGCGCGAAGCGCGGTTTGTGACCTGGCCGACGGCCGGGCAGGTCGTGGATGCTGCGCTGCAGGATCAATGGGATATCGCCTTTCTGGCTATCGACCCGGCGCGGGAAGATAAGCTTCGCTTCACGCCGCCCTACGTCACCATCGAAAGCTCGGCGATGGTTAAAAAAGAGAGTGAAATAGGGTCGGTTCAGGAGATGGACCGAGAAGGTGTGGTGATAAACGTGGGCAAAGGTGCGGCCTACGAGCTGTATCTGATTCGCACGCTAAAACACGCGACGATGCGCCAGTACGCCACTTCTCAGGAGGCTATTCAGGCGTTCATCCACGGCGAAGGCGATATGGCGGCCGGTATTCGCCAGCCTCTGGAGCAAGCCGCGCAGGAAAACCCGGCGTTGCGCGTTCTGCCCGACAGCTTTAGCCAGATACGCCAGGCGATATGCGTACCGCGCAATGCGCCGCAGCATTATGAATTTATTTGCCGCTGCCTTTCTTCATGGATAGCGGACGGTACTATTGCCGGGATGGTGAAGCGCCATATCGGCAATAGCTGAACTTTAACCGCGCTTACCGCCATGCTGGGCAAACCAGGCCAGCATCCGTTGCCAGCCGTCCTTCGCCGACTCTTCATGATAGCTGGCGCGATAGTCGGCATTAAAGGCGTGGTCAGCGTGCGGGTAAACCACGATCTCCGCCGTGGCGTTGGCCGCCCGCAGCGCCTGGCGCATGGTTTCCACCGTATCCTGCGGAATGCTGTCATCTTTCGCGCCATAGAGCCCTAAAACCGGCGCGTTGAGATCGACGGCAATATCGACCGGATGCTTCGGCGAATTCAACGTTTTCTCTCCGACCAGTTTGCCGTACCAGGCGACGGCGGCTTTTAGCTGAGGGTTATGCGCAGCGTACAGCCAGGTAATGCGCCCGCCCCAGCAGAAGCCGGTAATCAGCAGGCGATGGGCATCGCCGCCGTGGCGGGAGGCCCAACTGGCCACGTGATCGAGGTCGGCCAGCACTTGAGAGTCCGGCACTTTTTTAACCAGCCCCTGGAACAGAGAAGGGATGTCGCTGTAATCATTAGGGTCGCCCTGGCGGAAGTACAGCTCTGGTGCGATAGCCAGATACCCCTCCTTCGCCAGACGGCGGCAAATATCGCGGATATGTTCATGCACGCCGAAAATTTCCTGAACCACAATAACGACCGGCAGCGGGCCGTCGACGTTCCCCGGGCGGGCGTGGAATGCCGGCATGTTATCCCCCTGCGAAGGGATTGATGTCTCTCCGGAGACGATGTTCTCATCTGATGTGTGAACGGCAGTTGAGGCGTGCGGCGTGGCTGCAGGTGCAAAGCCGGTTTGCTTAATTGTCGTCATGGTATTCTCCGTACCCTTAATTTATTAGCGCAGCAATAACTATAGCTGCTCTGGACAGGACGTTAACCAAACACAGTGCCCGAAACAGGCTATCTTTTGTTCAGGCTTCCGCGATTTCGCTTGTTAATGTGATGTATATCAATATTTTATGGAAAGTTATTGCAATGAATTTCATTCATGGTGATTGTTGGCACAAAATTGAACCGACAGCTTCTGTAAAGTACCGTTTTGCTTCTGCTGATAATTCGACCCACAGAGGAGTTTTTTATGTCCAAGTCTGATGTTTTTCATCTCGGCCTCACCAAAAACGATTTACAAGGGGCTACGCTGGCTATCGTCCCTGGCGATCCAGAGCGTGTGGAAAAGATCGCCGCGCTGATGGATAAGCCGGTTAAGCTGGCATCTCACCGTGAATTCACCACCTGGCGCGCGGAGCTGGACGGTAAAGCAGTGATTGTCTGCTCCACCGGTATCGGCGGCCCATCGACCTCTATCGCCGTGGAAGAACTGGCCCAGCTCGGCATCCGTACCTTCCTGCGCATTGGCACCACTGGCGCCATCCAGCCGCACATCAACGTAGGCGATGTTCTGGTGACTACCGCTTCTGTGCGCCTGGACGGTGCAAGTCTGCACTTTGCGCCCATGGAGTTCCCGGCGGTGGCTGATTTTGAATGCACTACCGCGCTGGTTGAAGCGGCGAAATCTATCGGCGCGACTACCCATATCGGCGTGACTGCCTCCTCCGACACCTTCTATCCGGGACAGGAACGTTACGACACCTTCTCCGGCCGCGTTGTGAGTCGCTTTAAAGGCTCGATGGAAGAGTGGCAGTCGATGGGCGTGATGAACTATGAAATGGAATCCGCCACGCTGCTGACGATGTGCGCCAGCCAGGGCCTGCGCGCCGGGATGGTTGCCGGGGTTATCGTCAACCGTACCCAGCAGGAAATTCCGAACGCGGAAACCATGAAGCAAACCGAAAGCCATGCGGTGAAAATTGTCGTGGAAGCGGCGCGTCGCCTGCTGTAGTTCTTCTCCTTTCCGAAAAGGGCCGGACTCTCCGGCTCTTCTTTTTTGCGTAGCGCCTCGCAGGAAAACCCTTTCCAACTGGACGTTTGTACAGCACAATTCTATTTTGTGCCGTAAGTGGTTGCCGCAGGGGGCGTTGTGGATATTTCGATTATTATGAGTGCCGTTGCGGCGCTAGCCGTGGGCCTGATTGTTGGCTGGCTGGCGACGAAAGCGCACGCCGATCAAATTCGCGCCGATCTTATTGAAGAGCGGCGCGAGCTGGATATTGAACTGAGCGCGGCCCGCCAGCAGCTGGTGCAGGAGTCCCACTGGCGAGAAGAGTGCGAGCTGCTCAATAACGAGCTGCGCAGCCTGCGCGATATCAACGCCTCGCTGGAGGCCGATCTCCGTGAAGTGACAACCCGCCTTGAATCCACTCAGCTGCATGCCGAAGATAAAATCCGCCAGATGGTCAACAGCGAGCAGCGGCTTAGCGAGCAGTTTGAGAATCTGGCGAACCGCATCTTTGAGCACAGCAATCGACGGGTGGATGAGCAGAATCGCCAGAGCCTGCACGGCCTGCTGACGCCGCTTCGCGAGCAGCTGGATGGTTTTCGCCGTCAGGTGCAGGATAGCTTTGGCCAGGAAGCGCGGGAGCGCCACACCCTGGCTCATGAAATCCGTAATCTCCAGCAGCTTAATGCGCAAATGGCCCAGGAGGCGCTGAACCTGACTCGCGCGCTTAAGGGCGATAACAAAACCCAGGGCAACTGGGGCGAGGTGGTATTGACCCGCGTGCTGGAAGCGTCCGGGCTGCGGGAGGGTCATGAATATCAGACCCAGGTGAGCATCGAAACGGACAACCGCTCGCGGATGCAGCCCGATGTGATTGTCCGTTTGCCGCAGGGGAAAGACGTGGTTATCGATGCCAAGATGACCCTGGTGGCCTACGAACGCTATTTCAATGCCGAAGATGATTACACACGTGAAGCGGCGCTGCAGGAGCATATCGCTTCCGTACGCAACCATATGCGCCTGCTGGGGCGTAAAGACTACCAGCAACTGCCGGGATTGCGCTCGCTCGACTACGTTCTGATGTTTATCCCGGTGGAGCCAGCCTTCCTGCTGGCGATCGATCGCCAGCCGGAACTCATTAGCGAAGCGCTGAAAAACAACATTATGCTGGTGAGCCCGACCACGCTGCTGGTGGCGCTGCGGACTATCGCCAATCTCTGGCGCTATGAGCATCAGAGCCGTAACGCGCAGAAAATTGCCGAAAGAGCGGGGCGGCTGTACGACAAAATGCGCCTATTTGTTGACGATATGTCCGCTATCGGCCAGAGCCTGGATAAAGCCCAAGATAACTACCGCCAGGCGATGAAAAAGCTCGCTTCTGGGCGAGGCAACCTGCTGGTGCAGGCGGAATCATTTCGCGAGCTGGGCGTGGAGGTTAAACGTGGGATTAATCCTGACTTAGTCGAACAGGCTATCACACAGGATGAGGAATACTTCCTTACAGATGACGGTAACGTTCAGGAAGATAACAATTTTTCTTCCGATACGGCCGCTGCCGCCGCATATGATAACCGCCCTCAGCCGCGTTGAAGCGTATGGGAAGTGCGCTAAACCTGTTACACTCAACGAACATTTTCTTGATAAGTAAGCAGGCATTGAGATGGTTGAGGATTCACAAGAAACGACGCATTTTGGCTTTCAGACTGTCGCCAAAGAGCAGAAAGCTGACATGGTGGCGCATGTATTTCATTCTGTGGCCGCAAAATATGACGTCATGAACGACCTGATGTCGTTCGGTATTCATCGTTTGTGGAAGCGTTTCACCATCGACTGCAGCGGCGTCCGCCGCGGGCAAACCGTATTGGATCTGGCGGGTGGTACCGGCGATCTGACGGCGAAATTCTCTCGTCTAGTGGGAGAAACCGGCCGCGTGATGCTAGCGGATATCAACGACTCAATGCTGAAAATGGGCCGTGAGAAGCTGCGCAACATCGGCATCGTCGGCAACGTGGAATACGTCCAGGCAAACGCTGAAGCGCTGCCTTTTGCGGACAATACCTTTGATTGTATTACGATTTCCTTCGGCCTGCGAAATGTGACCGATAAAGAAAAAGCGCTGCGCTCCATGTATCGCGTGCTAAAACCGGGCGGTCGTCTGCTGGTGCTGGAATTCTCGAAACCGATTATTGAGCCGCTCAGCAAAGCCTACGACGCTTATTCCTTCCATATTCTGCCGCGCGTGGGTGAGCTGGTTGCTAAAGATGCCGAAAGCTATCGTTATCTTGCTGAATCTATTCGAATGCACCCCGATCAGGAGACGCTGAAAGGCATGATGCAGGACGCAGGGTTTGAAAGCGTCGACTACTACAACCTCACGGCAGGTATCGTTGCGCTACACCGCGGTTATAAGTTCTGACAGGAGGGACGATATGCCTTTCAAACCACTGGTTACCGCCGGTCTTGAGACGGTCCTCAATGCTTTCCTCTGGCGCGATCGGGCGCTGAAACCCGCCCGCCAGCGTCTGCTGGGGAAAGTGCTGCGCGTCGAGCTGCAAGAGCTTTCCGCACCCGTGGTGCTGGTTTTTAGCGAGCGTCAGGTAGACGTGCTGGGCGCATGGGAAGGCGAGGCTGACTGCACCGTGCGTACCCGCCTGAGCGTGCTTCCGCAGCTGCGCAATCGTCAGCAGCTTACCGCGCTGATTCGTAGCGGCGATCTCGAAGTAGAGGGCGATCTGCAGGTGGTGCAAAATACCGTCACGCTCTGCGATCTGGCGGAGTTCGATCCGGCTGAACTGCTCGCCCCGTATACCGGTGATGTTGTTGCGGAAGGCTTCAGTAAAGTATTACGCGGCGGCGCTCGTTTTCTTCTGCATGGCGCTCAGCGCCAGCAGCGCTATGTCGCGGAAGTGATTACCGAAGAGTGGCGTCTGGCGCCTGGGCCGCTGGAGCTGGCCTGGTTTGCAGAGGAAACCGCTGCGGTGGAACGAACCCTGGCCGCGCTGGAAAAACGGCTGGAAACGCTGGAGGGCAAATGACGCCAGGAGAAATACGGCGCCTGTATTTTATCGTCCACACCTTTTTGAGCTACGGGCTGGATGAGCTCATTCCCAAAATGCGTATCACGCTGCCGCTGCGAATCTGGAGGCGGATGCTCTTCTGGATGCCCAATCGCCACAAAGATCGTCCTCTTGGCGAGCGACTGCGTCTCGCATTACAGGAACTGGGGCCAGTGTGGATCAAGTTTGGCCAGATGCTCTCGACCCGTCGCGACCTGTTTCCGCCGCACATTGCCGATCAGTTGGCCATGCTGCAGGATCGCGTCGCGCCTTTTGACGGTCTGCAGGCCAAAAAGCAGATTGAGCAAGCCATGGGCGGCCTGCCGGTAGAAGCCTGGTTTGATGACTTCTCGATTGAACCGCTCGCTTCCGCTTCTATTGCCCAGGTGCATACCGCGCGTCTGAAAGAGAACGGCAAAGAGGTGGTCATTAAGGTGATCCGCCCGGATATCGTTCCGGTTATTAAAGCGGATATGAAGCTCATCTACCGTCTTGCCCGCTGGGTGCCGCGTCTGTTACCGGACGGCCGTCGCCTTCGCCCGCAGGAAGTGGTTCGCGAATACGAAAAAACGCTGTTGGATGAGCTCAACCTGCTGCGTGAATCGGCGAACGCTATCCAGCTTCGCCGCAACTTCGACGAGAGCCCAATGCTTTATGTCCCGGAAGTTTATTCGGACTACTGCAGCGAAGGCATGATGGTGATGGAGCGGATTTACGGGATCCCGGTGTCCGACGTCGCCGCGTTGGAAGCGCAGGGGACTAACATGAAGCTGCTGGCCGAGCGTGGCGTGCAGGTCTTCTTTACCCAGGTTTTCCGCGACAGCTTCTTCCATGCTGACATGCATCCGGGCAATATTTTTGTCAGCCGTAATCATCCGGAAGATCCGCAGTATATTGGTATTGACTGCGGTATCGTCGGTTCGCTGAACAAAGAAGATAAGCGAAAT
>OKAF01000095.1_pt1 | contig 17514 bp, 23 predicted proteins | sample 1612971 | NCBI WGS metagenome assembly OKAF01 (sample SAMN04436826, study PRJEB24849) | human gut metagenome | biome: human gut; feature: NICU; material: stool | host: Homo sapiens | place: USA: Saint Louis, MO | collected 2011-06-21
TTAGGTTTTTCGCCATGTCACTCAAGGGATTAACCTCATATTACAACTGTGTTAAAAACAGCGTCAGGATACTCTATATCCAGCGTCTTTCAAACTTTCGTTTGAAATCTGCCGGTTATGGTTTACGCCCGGTCGCTACAATATACACTTCACGCGAACGGGCGCGAGAAGAGTCCGGCTTACGAACTTTGACCTTCGTAAACAGGGAGCGAATCTCTCTTAGATACTCATCGAAACCTTCGCCCTGGAACACCTTCACTACAAAACTACCACCTGGCGCTAATACATCACGAGCCATTCCAAGCGCCAGTTCCACCAGATACATGGCCCGGGGAATATCCACCGCCGGTGTTCCACACATATTTGGCGCCATATCGGACATGACAACTTGTACTTTACTGTCACCTACACGCTCAAGTAACGCTTTCAGGACTAATTCATCACGAAAGTCGCCCTGAAGGAAGTCCACACCAACGATTGGATCCATAGGTAAAAGATCGCAAGCAATGATGCGGCCGCTGTTACCGATCTGCGTAACCGCGTATTGCGACCAGCCACCGGGTGCAGCGCCGAGGTCAACTATCGTCATCCCCGGTTTAAAAATCTTGTCACTTTGCTGTATTTCATCAAGTTTAAACCAGGCACGGGAACGTAACCCCTTTTTCTGTGCCTGCTGAACATATTTATCGCTAAAGTGTTCCTGAAGCCAACGACTTGAGCTGGCAGAACGCTTTTTACCTGTCATTTAACATTCCCATTTCGGGTTCATCGTACTTCGCGACGTAAAAATCGACGCGGTAGTTTGGCGATATATGGGAGATGGCGGTAGAATGAACCGTTTTCAATCCCAACGTAAGCAAAAAAATACGATGAATCTGAGTACTAAACAAAAACAGCACCTGAAAGGTCTGGCACATCCGCTCAAGCCGGTAGTTATGCTTGGCAACAATGGTTTGACCGAAGGGGTACTGGCCGAGATTGAACAAGCGTTAGAGCACCATGAACTTATCAAGGTGAAGATCGCCTCGGAAGATCGCGAAACTAAAACCTTGATCGTGGAAGCTATCGTGCGCGAAACCGGCGCCTGTAATGTACAGGTCATCGGTAAAACGCTGGTTCTGTACCGCCCAACTAAAGAGCGTAAAATCTCGCTGCCACGCTAAGAATATCCTGGTTATCGACACAACTTTGTGTAAATCGAGGGTTTTCTGCGGGTAGACGAGCAAAATGCCATGCTCCGGACGCTGATAAAAGGCCGCTACGCGGCCTTTTTCCTTTCTTTACAATCCATCAACATCGTAGCGTTAAATTCGGATTAAAGGTACTCAACCTTCAGAATTTCGAATTCGACTTCACCGCCCGGTGTACGGATTACCACAACATCATCCTGCTCTTTACCGATTAAACCACGTGCAATCGGTGAGTTAACAGAGATTAGATTTTGCTTAAAATCGGCCTCATCATCGCCGACGATACGGTAAGTTTGCTCTTCATCCGTATCGAGATTCAGAACGCTGACCGTCGAACCAAAAATCACCCGGCCATTGTTAGGCATTTTAGTGATGTCGATAACCTGCGCGTTCGACAGCTTTGCTTCAATATCCTTAATGCGGCCTTCACAGAAGCCCTGCTGTTCGCGGGCAGCATGATACTCTGCATTTTCTTTCAGATCGCCGTGCTCGCGCGCATCAGCGATGGCAGCGATGATTTCAGGGCGGCGTACGGACTTCAGGAAATCCAGTTCTTCGCGCAGTTTTTCAGCGCCACGTAAGGTCATCGGAATAGCTTGCATTTGTTATACCTCTTTTTCATTCCTTCATGGAGCAGACAATACCGCTCCGCAGCCGGTCAAGACTTGAGCAGGGCCGGAGCAAAAGAAAACCGACCCGGAAAGTCATCCCCAGGTCAGCAGCAATTTTCAATTTGATACGTATTTTACCCTGAAGTTCACTATGGGTCATCGTTTACTTTACAGGGCGATGCACCGTAGTATGACGGACTGGTTTCAGGCTGTTAGCGCGAGATTATGCGATTTTCCAGATTTATCATCGGATTGACTGCCGGTATAGCGCTTAGCGCTCAGGCAGCGAATATTGACGAGTACATCAACCAGCTTCCTGCGGGCGCAAACCTTGCCTTTATGGCGCAGAAGGTGGGATCCCCAACGCCGGAGATAGACTATCATAGCCAGCAGATGGCGCTCCCGGCCAGCACCCAAAAGGTGATAACCGCGCTTGCTGCGCTGCTGCAGCTGGGTCCGGACTTCCGCTTCACCACCACGCTGGAAACGAAAGGCAGTCTTGATGGCGGTGTCCTGAAAGGAGACCTTATTGCGCGCTTTGGCGGCGATCCTACCCTTCGGCGTCAGGATATTCGTAATATGGTGGCCACGCTGAAGAAAGCCGGCGTCCAACGAATTGAAGGTAATGTCCTGATCGATACCTCCATCTTCGCCAGCCATGACAAAGCGCCGGGCTGGCCATGGAACGATATGACGCAGTGCTTTAGCGCCCCGCCGGCGGCGGCTATTGTCGATCGAAACTGTTTCTCCATCTCGCTCTATAGCGCGCAAAAACCGGGCGATCTGGCATTTATTCGCGTGGCGTCTTACTACCCGGTGACCATGTTCAGCTAGGTACGAACGCTGGCGCGCGGCTCTTCTGAAGCACAGTATTGTGAGCTTGACGTGGTTCCCGGCGATCTGAACCGATACACCCTGACCGGCTGTCTGCCGCAGCGCAGCGAGCCGCTGCCGCTGGCTTTCGCTATCCAGGATGGCGCCAGCTACGCCGGCGCAATTCTGAAAGCGGAGCTGACCGATGCTGACATCACCTGGAGCGGTACGCTGCTGCGTCAGACGCTGGCGAACGATCCGGGTACCGTCCTGGCGAGCACCCAATCTGCGCCGCTGCACGATCTGCTGCGTATTATGCTGAAAAAATCGGACAACATGATCGCCGATACGGTATTCCGCACCATTGGACATGCCCACTTCAGCGTACCGGGTACCTGGCGAGCCGGATCCGATGCCGTACGGCAGATCCTGCGCCAGCAGGCCGGCGTCGATCTCGGGAATACCATTATTGCCGATGGCTCAGGTCTGTCGCGCCATAACCTCATCGCGCCAGCCACGATGATGCAGGTGCTGCAGTACATCGCCCAGCACGATAACGAGCTCAACTTTATTTCGATGCTGCCTCTGGCCGGCCACGATGGTTCTCTGCAATATCGAGCGGGTCTGCATCAGGCCGGCGTTGATGGCAAAGTTTCGGCGAAAACGGGTTCACTGCAAGGGGTGTATAACCTGGCCGGTTTCATCACCACCGCCAGCGGGCAGAAGATTGCGTTCGTGCAATACCTGTCTGGCTACGCCGTGCCTCCGGCCGACCAGCGTAATCGCCGCATTCCGCTAGTGCGCTTCGAAAGCCGATTATACAAAGACCTCTATCAGAACAACTAAAGCAAAAGGGCCGCATCATTGGCGGCCCTTTCGTTTGTTCAGGATTAACGTTTGTAGATGAATTCGACGCCTTCTTCGTCGTCTTCGTCCCAATCATCATCCCAGTCTTCATCATCTTCTACTTCAGCTTCTTCAAGCTGCTGACGATGATAGTCGTCCCACATAAACTCGACTTTTTCTGCCGGCTTCGCTTCTTCCGCATGGACAATCGGGTTTTCGATGATAAAGGTCATCACGTCCCAGCACAGGTCTTTTACGCCCTGCTGGCTGGCCGCCGAAATCAGGTAGAACTTATCTTCCCAGCCCAGCGCCTGCGCGATAGCTTTTGCTTTCGCTTCCGCCTCAGCTTTGTCCATCAGGTCAATCTTGTTAAAGACCAGCCAGCGCGGCTTAGAAGCCAGTTTCTCACTGTATTTTTCCAGCTCGCCGATAATAATCCGCGCGTTCTCAACGGGATCGGATCCGTCAATCGGCTCGATATCGATGAGATGCAGCAGCACGCGACAGCGCTCCAGGTGCTTCAGGAAGCGAATACCGAGGCCTGCGCCTTCCGCTGCGCCTTCAATCAGCCCAGGGATATCCGCCACCACAAAGCTCTTCTCGTTATCCATACGCACCACGCCGAGGCTTGGCACCAGCGTCGTAAACGGATAGTCAGCGACTTTAGGCTTGGCAGCGGAAACGGCACGAATAAAGGTCGATTTACCCGCATTCGGCATCCCCAGCATCCCGACGTCCGCCAGCAGCATTAACTCCAGCTGCAGATCGCGCTTATCGCCCGGCGTCCCCATCGTCTTTTGACGCGGAGTACGGTTGACGGATGATTTGAAACGGGTGTTGCCCAGCCCGTGCCAGCCGCCTTTGGCGACCATCAGGCGCTGACCATGCTTGGTCATATCGCCCATCGTCTCGCCGGTCCCCTGGTCGATTACACGGGTCCCTACCGGCACTTTCACCGTCACGTCTTTACCGCGTTTACCGGTACAGTCGCGGCTCTGGCCGTTTTGCCCGCGCTCGGCGCGGAAAGACTTCTCAAAACGATAGTCGATGAGGGTGTTCAGGTTTTCGTCCGCTTCAAGCCAGACGTCACCGCCATCACCACCGTCACCGCCGTCCGGGCCGCCTCTCGGGATATATTTTTCGCGGCGGAAGCTAACGCAACCATTGCCGCCATCACCTGCTACGACCAGGATCGTTGCTTCATCAACAAACTTCATTTTACTCTCCGTAAATCATTCGCCTGAGCGGGGGAGCGGCACAACCGCTTCTCGCTTACGCCATCGTCCCCAAAGACGATGACCGACGGCGGAATACATCGCGCCCGCAACCACGACAAACGCACCGAGATAACCCATCAGGTTCAACAGCGGTCTGGCGAAAACGTCGGGCCAGGCCAGTGATAATAAATCTGAAAATAGCAGCGTAAACAACGGTGTTAAGGTAATCAACGCGCTCACCTGCGCTGCCTGCCAGCGCGCCATCGCTTCCGCCAGCGCACCGTAGCCTACCAGGGTGTTTAGGCCGCAAAAAACCAGGCAGGCCAGCTGCCAGTCGCTTAATGCCAGTACCTGCGAAGGCTTCGCTAATGGCAATAGCGATATCGTACATAAAGTGTACAGCAAAAAAAGGATTTGCTGTGACGCCAGACGCCGCAATAACACCTTTTGCGCGACGCCGTAGCATACCCATACCGTCGCCGCCCCGACGCCGAAAATTACCCCCCACGTGTAGTCCGTCAGGCGAGTAAAAATCTCGATCAGGCTGGTGTTAAAAAACATCACCAGACCGCTCACCAGCATCAGCGCTCCCACAACCTGAGTGCCGCGCATTTTTTCTTTAAGGACAAAAACGCTGGCCACCATCATGCCGACCGGGGACAGCTGGCCAATCACCTGAGAAGCGGTGGGGCTGAGATATTGCAAGGAAGAACTAAACAGAATGAAGATACCGAACAAACCACCCGTCGCAATGACCAGCAGTATCAACCACCGCGGCTTACGAAAAATACGCAGCGGAGGCAGCTTTCTTTTCATGGCCAGGATGGCGCCAAGACCAAAACTTGCCATCAAAAAGCGATAAAAAACCACCGTCGGCGGCTCCATCACTTCAAGAACCTGCTTCATTGCGATCGGCAGGGCCCCCCACCACATCGCCGAGGTGCGCGCAAAAAGAATGCCGATGACGGCCTGCTGCTTCATGCCCGTTTTCCCTGCAGAAAATTTTCCGGGTTTTCAATGTAAAAAGCCCCGCAACACGTTGCGGGGCTTTAATCCGTTACCGGACCACGAAAAACTTACTCAGCAACGATGCTGATGTATTTACGGTTGTTCGGGCCTTTAACTTCGAATTTCACTTTACCGTCTGCTTTAGCAAACAGAGTGTGGTCACGACCGCCACCTACGTTAGTGCCAGCGTGGAATTTGGTGCCACGTTGACGAACGATGATGCTACCCGCCAGAACGGATTCGCCACCGAAACGCTTAACGCCCAGGCGTTTAGCTTCTGAATCGCGACCGTTACGAGTTGAGCCGCCAGCCTTTTTATGTGCCATTTAAATCTCTCCTCAGGTCTTAGGCGCTGATGCCAGTAATTTTCACATCAGTGAACCACTGACGATGGCCCTGCTGCTTACGGTAGTGTTTACGACGACGAAACTTAACGATTTTAACTTTCTCGCCACGACCGTGTGCAACAACTTCAGCTTTGATTACGCCGCCCTCAACGAAAGGAACGCCGATTTTAATTTCTTCACCGTTTGCGATCATCAGCACTTCTGCGAACTCAACAGCTTCGCCAGTTGCGATGTCCAGCTTTTCCAGGCGAATGGTTTGACCTTCGCTTACTCGGTGTTGTTTACCACCACTTTGGAAAACCGCGTACATATAGAACTCCGCTTCCGCGCACCTCTTCGTATGATTCAGAGTGCGCTATAAATATTCACAATAGGGCGCGAATATTACGCAAAACGCGAGCCTTTGACAAGAGCGATCAGCGATCAACGCAGAAAAAAAACACAACTTTCACTCCAGCGTTTATCTGCGGCAATTTTTCAGTACAATCACATCTTCTTTTAATTCTATCTTAATCCTTCTGTGATCCTATTGGATACGCGGGAACAGGACATTTGGCCCGGCTTTTGCGATGAATTTAGAAAAAATCAATGAGTTAACCGCGCAGGATATGGCGGGCGTCAATGCGACAATTCTTGAGCAACTCGACTCGGATGTTCAGCTTATCAACCAGTTAGGCTATTACATCGTTAGCGGAGGCGGTAAACGCATTCGCCCGATGATCGCCGTGCTGGCCGCGCGTGCCGTTGGATATCAGGGAAACGCTCACGTCGCCATTGCTGCGCTGATCGAATTTATCCATACCGCCACCCTACTACATGATGACGTCGTCGATGAGTCTGATATGCGCCGGGGCAAAGCCACCGCAAACGCCGCTTTTGGCAATGCCGCTAGCGTGCTGGTTGGCGATTTCATCTACACCCGCGCCTTTCAGATGATGACCAGCCTCGGCTCATTGAGAGTGCTGGAAGTGATGTCGGAAGCCGTTAACGTCATTGCTGAAGGCGAAGTCCTGCAGCTGATGAACGTGAACGACCCGGATATCACCGAAGAAAACTATATGCGGGTCATTTACAGCAAGACCGCCCGTTTGTTTGAAGCCGCGGCCCAGTGCTCCGGGATCCTGGCCGACTGCACCATGGAGCAAGAGAAAGCGTTACAGGACTACGGGCGCTATCTGGGTACCGCTTTCCAGCTGATTGACGATCTGCTTGACTACAGTTCGGATGGTAAGCGGCTGGGTAAAAACGTCGGTGATGATCTGAATGAAGGCAAACCCACCCTTCCGCTCCTGCACGCTATGCAACACGGCAGCGCAGAACAGTCCGCCATGATCCGCGGAGCGATCGAGCAGGGTAACGGCCGCCATCTACTCGAAGCCGTGCTGGAAACCATGGCAGCCTGTGGCTCGCTGGAATGGACCCAAAAACGCGCGGAGGAAGAGGCTGATAAAGCAATTGCCGCCCTCCAGGTCCTTCCCGATTCTCCGTGGCGTGAAGCGCTAATTGGTCTTGCCCACATCGCCGTGCAGCGCGACCATTAACCCCTCCTCTCACTTTCCCGCGTAGAATCGCGGGAAAGTTCCAGTAAGCGCCATTAAAGTCATTTTCAACCTCATTTCTTGATTTATTCTTAATATCAAAGCCATTAAAAGAACTTGTTAGAACATTACTGGAACTCAAGGTATAGTCATTTTGTCGCCCATTAAGGGACGAACGGAATGTTTATTACCAGGAGAATTTATGGATAAGTTCATCGACTGGCATCCGGCGGATATTATTGCCGGATTACGCAAAAAAGGGACGTCGCTGGCAGCTGAATCGCGGCGTAATGGTTTAAGTTCTTCAACGCTCGCCAATGCGCTGAGTCGGCCCTGGCCCAAGGGCGAGCTGATTATCGCTCACGCTCTGGAAACCGATCCTTGGGTAATATGGCCATCGCGCTATCACGATCCCCATACCCACCAGTTTATCGACAGAACGCAGATGATGCGTCAGAGGAAGAATAACAAATAAAGCGAGGTTGCAGACAACAGCCCCCGGACATACGTCAGAGGGCTGCTGCAATAGGGTTATTCGGCTTTCACGCGTTCGATATTCGCGCCAAGCGCCTGAAGTTTGTCTTCGATACGTTCGTAGCCGCGGTCAATGTGGTAAATACGATCGACAATCGTCGTACCTTCCGCAATGCAGCCCGCCAGCACCAGGCTGGCTGACGCACGCAGATCGGTCGCCATTACCTGGGCGCCAGAAAGCTGCTTCACGCCGTGGCAAATCGCCGTATTGCTCTCGATTTCCGCATGCGCTCCCATACGGATCAGCTCCGGGATATGCATGAAACGGTTTTCGAAAATCGTTTCGGTGATCACGCCGGTTCCTTCTGCAACCAGATTCAGCAAAGTGAACTGGGCCTGCATATCGGTCGGGAAACCCGGGTGTGGGGCAGTACGAACGTTGACGGCCTTCGGACGATTGCCGTGCATATCGAGGCTAATCCAGTCCTCGCCCGTTTCAATGTCCGCGCCGGCGTCGCGTAGCTTGGCCAGAACCGCATCAAGGGTATCCGGCGGGGCATTGCGGCACAGAATCTTACCGCCTGAAATCGCCGCCGCCACCAGGAACGTCCCGGTTTCAATACGATCCGGCAGAACGCGGTAGACGCCGCCGCCAAGGCGCGCTACGCCTTCGATGGTGATACGATCGGTGCCCTGACCTTTGATCTTCGCGCCCAGCGTGTTGAGGAAGTTCGCAGTATCGACAATTTCCGGCTCGCGCGCGGCGGTTTCGATAACGGGGGTGCCTTCCGCCAGCGTCGCAGCGCTCATGATGGTGACGGTAGCGCCAACGCTGACCTTATCCATCACAATATGCGCGCCTTTCAGGCGTCCATTAACCGACGCCTTGACATAACCTTCTTCCAGTTTGATTTCCGCACCCAGTTGCTCAAGACCGGTAATGTGTAAATCAACCGGGCGCGCGCCGATGGCGCAGCCGCCGGGGAGTGATACCTGTCCCTGACCAAAACGCGCCACCAGCGGACCCAGCGCCCAAATCGAAGCACGCATGGTTTTGACGAGATCATACGGCGCACAGAAAACGTCGACCGGGCCGGCATCGATCCATACGGAGCCGTTGCGCTTAACGTTCGCGCCCAGCTGGCTCAGCAGTTTCATGGTGGTATCGATGTCTTTCAGCTTCGGTACGTTCTGGATCTCAATCGGCTCTTCGGCTAATAGCGCGGAAAAGAGGATTGGCAGGGCGGCGTTTTTCGCGCCGGAAATAGTGACCTCGCCCTGCAGGCGAGTAGGCCCCTGAACACGGAATTTATCCATTGATTCTGTTCTCTGTTAAGAATTCACATATGCTGCGGGGAACACCCCCACAGCTTATAAGCCATTTAGTTTGCGGTCTCGCGCCCACTCCTGCGGGGTAAACGCTTTTATCGACAGAGCATGGATGCGGTTATCGGCAATATATTCCATCAGCGGGGCATAGATAGCCTGTTGCTTCTTGACCCGACTCATGCCGTCGAACATCTCACCCACAGCAATAACCTGAAAGTGGCTGCCATCGCCAGAGACGTGGATTTCCTGAAGGGAGAGTGCGCTCATCAGCACGGTCTGAATTTCATGATTTTCCATGGGCTACATTTATCTGATAGTGAAAACAGCCCAACATCTTAGAGGAAAGTGGCGCTGTCTTAAACAAGCAAAAAGCCCCATCGAAAAGTTTGATGGGGCTTTCAGAATAGCTTCAGCACTAAGGCACTGAAAAAGTTATGGGATCATATCGGCAGGAAGGTTATACAACCTGACCAGGGTTTGCAGATTTTCACTCTTACCGGTCAACTTCGCTTCCCCGCCCTGCCGACGAACCAGCGCGATAAAATGCACTAATAGCGCCAGCCCGGCGGTATCCACGCGGGTCACGGCGCTCAGGTCGATTGCGGACACGCCATCCGTCGCCTGAGCGCGCGCTTCCCACAGCGGGACCAAAAGATCCTGGTCCAGCTCTCCGCGCAGCGCCAGCGTCTCACCATCGCGAGTCCAGCTCAGCTGCCCGGTCATTATTTTTTCTGTTCCAGAGTAATCGGCTGCGCTGAGCTTGCCTTCAGCTGCGCCGTCAGACCATCAACGCCTTTAGTACGCAGCAGGTCGCTCCACTCGTTTTGTTTAGTGGTGATCATGCTCACTCCTTCAGCAATCATGTCGTACGCCTGCCAGTTACCGGTCTGGGTATTTTTACGCCACTGGAAATCCAGGCGCACCGGCGGACGGCCATTAGGATCGAGGATGGTGACGCGAATAGGAACAATGGTCGCGCTGCCCAGAGGCTGCTCAGGGGCAATCTGATAGGTCTGACCGTGATACATCGCCAGCGCCTGGCCATAGGCCTGTTTCAGATATTCGCGGAAAGCGGCGAAATAGGCTTCACGCTGCGCCGGGGTCGCTTCTTTGTAATAACGCCCTAACACCAACGCGCCGGCGTATTTCACCTGAACATAGGGCAGCAGTTCCTGATCGACGATGTCGCGCAGGTAGTTCGGGTTAGCCTGAATCTTAGGCTGCTCGTTCTTCAGGCGATCGAAGGTTTTCTGCGCCGCTTCGTCCATCAGCTTATAAGGATTGGATTGGTCCGCGGCGGTTGCCGCAGTCAAAGGGGCAATCACCAGCATGGCGACCATTAGTAAGCGTTTAAACATGTCTTATCTCTCCTGAAATTAGTGCGTCGTGCCGGCTGGCGGCGTAGCGTCAGTATGACTCTCCCCGGCAGACTGTTCATCGCCAGAATTCTTATTGTCGCTACCTTTACTGTTATAAAGGAACTGGCCTATCAAATCTTCCAGCACCATTGCGGATTTGGTGTCCTGAATGGTACCGCCATCTTTAAGGATAGTGGTTCCCAGCTCAGGATCTTCAAACCCGATGTTCATCGCCAGGTACTGTTCGCCCAGCAGACCGGAAGTTCGGATCGCCAGCGAGCTGGTATCCGGGATATGGTTGTAGCGCTCATCAATATCGAGAGCGACGCGAGGCAGGTAGGTTTTAGGGTCAAGCGTAATATCCGCCACGCGTCCAACGACAACGCCGCCAATTCGCACCGGAGAGCGCGCTTTCAGACCGCCGATATTGTCAAAAGTGGCATAGAGCCGATAAGTCGGTTCGGTACGTAAAGAAGTGACATTTGCCGCCTTCAGGCAGACAAACAGCGCGGCCAGCAGCGCAACCAGTAAAAACACCCCTACCCAGATTTCATTTTTTCTCGTTTGCATGAACTCAATTCCCAAACATCAGCGCAGTCAGCACAAAATCCAGCCCCAGAACCGCCAGCGACGCATGCACCACGGTACGCGTCGTCGCCCGGCTAATCCCGGCGGAAGTGGGGATAGCGTCATAACCGTTAAATAACGCGATCCATGTTACCGTAATGGCAAAAACCAGACTCTTAATCAGGCAGTTAACCAGATCCATCCGCCAGTCAACGGCGTTTTGCATCGCGCTCCAGAAGAATCCGCCATCGATGCCCTTCCAGCTGACACCGACCAGCGAGCCGCCCCAAACGCCGCCCGCCACAAAAATAATCGTTAACAACGGCAGTGAAATCACCCCCGCCCAGAAGCGCGGAGAGATCACGCGGCGAAGCGGGTCGACCGCCATCATCTCCATGCTGGAGAGCTGCTCGGTTGCGCGCATCAGGCCAATTTCGGCAGTCAGCGCCGAGCCGGCACGCCCGGCAAACAACAGCGCAGCGACCACCGGCCCCAGCTCACGCAGCAGCGATAGCGCCACCAGCATGCCCAGACTGGATTCGGCGCTATAGGTGGTCAACACCAGATAGCCCTGCAGACCCAGCACCATACCGATAAACAGCCCCGATACAATGATGATCAGCATTGATAGCACGCCAACGTTGTACAGCTGACGCACCAGCAGCGGCGCATGCTTGCGAAACTCAGGCTTGCCCACAACCGCGTTGAAGAGCATTAATCCAGCACGCCCAAACGTCGCGATAGTTTTAATACCGCGATGCCCAAGCGCGGCTAGCGCATTTAACAACATGAGTCGCTTAACTCCCTTTGCCCAATAAATCATGATGATAATCACCCGCCGGATAGCGGAACGGCACCGGGCCGTCGGCGATACCATCAATGAACTGACGAACCCGAGGATCGGCATTTTCCCGCAGCGACTGCGCACTCCCGTGCGCTACCACCTTTTTGTCCGCCACGATATATGCGAAGTCCGCGATGCTGAGCACCTCCGGCACATCATGCGAAACCACGATACAGGTGACACCCAGGGTGCTATTGAGTTCAGAAATCAGCTTCACCAGCACCCCCATCGTAATGGGGTCCTGCCCGACAAAGGGCTCATCGAACATGATTAAATCAGGTTCCAGCGCAATCGCCCTCGCCAGCGCGGCACGGCGGGCCATGCCGCCGGAAAGCTCAGAAGGCATCAGCTTCGCGGCTCCGCGTAGTCCGACGGCCTCCAGCTTCATCATCACCGTAGTGTGCAGCAGCGCTTCCGGCAGACGCGTATGCTCGCGCAGCGGATAAGCGACGTTATCGAAAACGTTCAGGTCGGTGAACAGCGCGCCGGACTGAAACAGCATGCTCATACGCTTGCGGACGGTATACAGGCGCGAGCGCGACATCTGCGGTACGTTTTCACCATCAAACAGGATCTCGCCTTTGTCGGGCGGGATCTGACCGCCGATCAGACGTAACAGGGTGGTTTTGCCGATCCCTGATGGCCCCATTATCGCGGTGATCTTGCCGCGGGGTACCGATAGCGAGATATCATCGAAGATCACCCGATCGCCCCTCGAGAAGCGAATACCGCGCACTTCGACTAGATTCGCCGAACTCTGGCTCATAAAATCATCCTTACTAGACACCCGTCGGGCTAAGCATGGCGCTTTCTTTCACCACAAACCCAACATTTTTACAGAATCTTACCCGCCCGGGTTAGCGAAAGCTGGCATTTGTTTTACTTTTGGCACACATAAAGTCAAAATTAAGAATTCGTTACGCTGCCTACGGACGGCCAGCGAGGCGACGATTATACCTGAAGAAAGGACTTTAGATGCTCTTAGCGACGGCTCTGTTAATTATTGGTTTATTGCTGGTTGTCTACAGCGCCGATCGTCTGGTCTACGCCGCTTCAATACTCTGCCGTATGCTGGGAATCCCCCCCCTTATTATAGGGATGCCGGTGGTCAGCATCGGTACAAGTTTACCGGAAGTCATTGTTTCCGCTGCCGCCTCCCTGCATGGACAAACCGATCTGGCGATCGGAACCGCTCTCGGATCGAATATCACCAATATTCTGCTGATCCTCGGCCTCACCGCTCTGTTTCAACCTTTTACCGTGCATTCTGATATCCTGCGCCGCGAATTACCGCTAATGTTGCTGGTCAGTTTACTGGCAGGATTCGTTCTGTATGACGGGCAGCTCACGCGGATAGACGGCCTTTTTTTGCTGGCGCTGGCCGTACTGTGGCTGCTGTTTACCCTTAAGATTGCCCGCCTTGCGGAACGCCAGGGGAACGACAGCCTGACCCGTGAACAGCTGGCGGAGCTGCCGCGGGAAGGCTCGCTTCCCGTCGCGCTGCTCTGGTTGGGCGTCGCGATGATAGTGATGCCGATGGCCACGCGGATGGTGGTGGATAACGCCACGGTGCTGGCAAACTTTTTTGCCATCAGCGAACTGACCGTCGGCTTAACGGTCGTTGCCATCGGCACCAGCCTGCCCGAGCTGGCCACCGCCATTGCCGGAGCGCGAAAAGGCGAAAATGACATCGCCATCGGCAATATCATTGGCGCTAATATTCTTAATATCGTACTGGTTCTCGGGCTCCCCGCGCTGATTGCGCCAGGCGCCTTTGCCGCCGAGGCCTTTAGCCGCGACTATGGTGTCATGCTGCTGGTCAGCCTGATCTTCGCGGTGCTGTGCTGGCGTCGTAAACAACAGCCCGGTCGCCTTGCCGGTGCCCTGCTGCTGGGTGGTTTTGTGCTTTGGTTAGCGATGCTGTACTGGACAGCGCCGCTCTTCGTTGAATGATTCGGGATAACATTATGTCGCAAATAGATTTGCCAGCGGATTTTGACTTTCAACGGGCAGGCCGTGAGGTGCTGGACATTGAACGTGAAGGTCTGGCCCAGCTCGATCAATATATTAATGAAGACTTTACCCGTGCCTGTGAGACCATTTTTCGCTGTACCGGTAAAGTTGTGGTGATGGGAATGGGTAAATCCGGCCATATCGGGCGAAAGATGGCCGCAACTTTCGCCAGCACCGGGACATCATCATTCTTCGTCCATCCCGGCGAGGCCGCGCACGGCGATTTGGGCATGGTCACCCCATGCGACGTAGTGATCGCGCTATCTAACTCCGGGGAATCAAATGAAATTCTCGCCCTGATTCCAGTCCTCAAGCGCCTGCAGGTGTCGCTTATCTGTATCACCAGCCGACCAGAAAGCAGCATGGCGCGCGCGGCGGATATTCATCTGTGTGTGAAAGTGCCCAAAGAGGCTTGCCCGTTAGGGCTGGCCCCCACCTCAAGCACCACCGCCGCGCTGGTCATGGGCGATGCCCTTGCCGTAGCGCTGCTGGAAGCCCGCGGTTTTACTGCTGAAGATTTTGCGCTATCGCATCCTGGCGGCGCGCTGGGCCGTAAGCTACTGCTGCGGGTCAATGATATTATGCACACCGGCGATGAAATTCCGCATGTTGGCCTGGGGGCCACGCTGCGCGATGCGCTGCTGGAAATCACGCGCAAAAATTTAGGCATGACCGCTATTTGCGACGACGAAATGAATATCATCGGCATTTTCACCGATGGCGATCTGCGCCGCGTCTTTGATACCGGCATTGATATGCGTAACGCCAGCATCGCCGAAGTGATGACGCGAGGCGGTATCCGTATCCGTCCCGGTACGCTGGCCGTTGATGCGCTGAACCTGATGCAGTCCCGTCATATCACCTGCGTGCTGGTTGCAGATGGCGACCGTCTGGTAGGTGTGATACATATGCACGATCTCCTGCGCGCGGGCGTAGTGTAAGTAAGGAAAAAATAATGAATAATGCTGATGCCCTGATAGCGACCTGCTATGGTCCGGTAAGCCAGGGTTTTATTGACCGGGCAGCGAAGATCCGTTTACTGATACTTGATGTGGACGGCGTTCTGTCCGACGGTCTTATCTATATGGGCAACAACGGCGAAGAGCTGAAAGCGTTTAACGTGCGCGACGGCTACGGTATCCGCTGCGCCCTGACTTCAGAGATTGAAGTGGCGATAATTACCGGGCGAAACGCTAAACTGGTGGAAGATCGCTGCCAGACGCTCGGCATCACTCATCTCTACCAGGGGCAGTCTGATAAGCTGCTGGCGTTTCATGAGCTACTCAATAAACTGGCCGTTAGCGCGGATGAAGTGGCCTATATTGGCGACGATCTGATCGACTGGCCGGTGATGGCGGAAGTGGGTTTAAGCATAGCGGTAGCCGATGCGCATCCGTTGCTCCTCCCGCGCGCGGATTACGTTACTCGTATCAACGGCGGTCGCGGAGCGGTACGCGAAGTGTGCGATTTGCTACTATTGGCGCAGGGCAAGCTGGATGAGGCCAAAGGGCAATCTATATGAGTAAAACCAGACGTTGGGTTATTATTTTACTATCGCTGGTCGCGCTGATCCTGATCGGCCTGAACCTGGCGAGTACGGACGATGCCACCCAGCAAGCGATCAATCCTGACGATCCGACGTATACCAGCGAGCATACCGATACCGTCGTTTATAGTCCCGAAGGGGCGCTTAACTACAGGCTAATAGCGGAACACGTAGAGTATTTTTCCGAACAGCAACTCTCGTGGTTCGCAAAACCGGTGATGACCACCTTCGATACGAATAAAGTACCAACCTGGTCTATCAAAGCGGATAAAGCTAAGTTGACGAATGACCGCATGCTGTATCTTTACGGGCACGTTGAGGTTAATGCGCTGACGGCGGATTCTCAACTGCGCAAAATTACGACGGATAACGCCCAGATAAACCTGGTGACGCAGGATGTTACCTCCGATGACATGGTGACGTTGTACGGAACAACATTTAATTCCAGCGGCCTGAAAATGCGCGGGAACCTGCGCAGCAAAAATGCCGAGCTGATTGAAAAGGTTAGAACCTCATATGAAATTCAGAACAAACAAACTCAGCCTTAAGATTGCGCTCGCCAGCGCCTTACTGGCCGCCAGCCTGTCGGCACAGGCCAAGACGGGTGATACCGATCAGCCGATTCATATTGAATCCGATCAGCAGTCGCTGGATATGCAGGGCAACGTCGTCACCTTTACGGGTAATGTCGTCGTCACTCAGGGAACGATCAAAATCAACGCCGACAAAGTCGTCGTGACCCGCCCGGGCGGCGAAAAAGGCAAAGAGGTTATCGATGGCTATGGTAACCCGGCCACCTTCTACCAGATGCAGGATAACGGCAAACCGGTAAAAGGCCGCGCGTCAAAAATGCATTATGAACTGCAAAACGACTTTGTCGTGCTGACCGGCAATGCGCATCTGGAACAGATCGATAGCAATATCCAGGGCGACAAAATCACTTACCTGGTGAAAGAGCAAAAAATGCAGGCCTTCAGCAATAAAGGCGGGCGCGTGACCACGGTTCTGGTTCCTTCGCAGCTGCAGGACAAGGGTAGCGATCAGTCAAAGAAGGGTAAGTAATTCGTTATGGCAACATTAACCGCAAAGAATCTTGCTAAAGCCTATAAAGGCCGCCGCGTTGTAGAAGACGTCAGCCTGACCGTGAATTCGGGTGAGATTGTTGGCCTGCTAGGCCCAAACGGCGCCGGTAAAACCACTACCTTCTATATGGTTGTTGGTATCGTACCGCGCGACGCGGGCAACATTATCATCGATGATGAAGACATCAGCCTGCTGCCGCTACACGCGCGCGCGCGTCGCGGAATCGGCTATTTGCCGCAGGAGGCCTCCATTTTCCGCCGTCTCAGCGTTTACGATAACCTGATGGCGGTATTGCAGATTCGCGACGATCTGAGCAACGAGCAGCGTGAAGATCGCGCGAAAGAGCTGATGGAGGAGTTTCACATTGAGCACCTGCGCGATAGTCTCGGCCAGGCGCTCTCCGGTGGTGAACGCCGCCGCGTCGAGATCGCCCGCGCGTTGGCGGCTAACCCGAAATTCATCCTGCTGGATGACCCCTTTGCCGGCGTTGACCCCATCTCCGTTATCGATATCAAACGCATTATTGAACACCTGCGCGACAGCGGCCTTGGCGTCCTGATAACCGACCATAACGTCAGGGAAACGCTGGCCGTTTGCGAGCGTGCCTATATCGTCAGCCAGGGCCACCTGATAGCCCACGGTACGCCGCAGCAAATCCTTGAAGACGAGCAGGTTAAGCGCGTGTATCTTGGGGAAGACTTCAGACTCTGATAGGGTAGAGGTTACAGAC
>OKAF01000107.1_pt1 | contig 16222 bp, 9 predicted proteins | sample 1612971 | NCBI WGS metagenome assembly OKAF01 (sample SAMN04436826, study PRJEB24849) | human gut metagenome | biome: human gut; feature: NICU; material: stool | host: Homo sapiens | place: USA: Saint Louis, MO | collected 2011-06-21
GGCAAATCCGTTCGTGCCCCCCATTCGCTCCAGGAGCCGTCATACAGACTAACGCCATTAACGCCTAATGTGGTGAGCGCTAGTACTACGACCGCCGCCGTCACGCCGGATCCGCAGCTGGCAATAATCGGCCGCTCAAAGTCGATGCCCTGGCGAGCGAAAATCTCGTTCAGTTCATCGGTGGTTTTGAGTTCGCCGTTAATCACCAGTTCGTTCCAGGGAACGTTTAGCGCGCCGGGAATATGCCCGCTGCGCAAACCCGGGCGCGGCTCGGCCACCAGACCATTAAAGCGCCCGGCCGGGCGAGCATCGACGATCTGCGCCGATCCTTCATGGCTTACCAGCAGAACGTCGGTTAACCGTTTGATCACTTGAGGATCGAAATTAACGTCAAACTCGCCTTCCGGCAGCTCCGGTAGACCTTGCTCCAGCGGCAGCTCATCACGACGCCAGCCTTCCAGTCCACCGGCTACAATCAAAACTCTTTCGACACCGAAGGTGCGCAGCATCCACCAGGCGCGCGGCGCGGAGAAGAGATTGCCTTCATCGTATACCACCAGATGCTTATCGCTGCTTACGCCCAGTTCGCGCATGGCGACGGCAAATGCCTCGGCGCGCGGCATCATGTGCGGCAGCGGGCTGGTATGGTCGGAGAGGGCTTCGATATCGAAAAAAACGGCGCCGGGAATATGCCCAGCCTGATACTCAGCGTTCAGATCGCGCTGTTCCTGTCCCGGCGGAGCCATACGGGCGTCAATAATCTGGATTTCCGGGTCATCAATATGTTCCGCCAGCCAGTCGGCAGCGACAAAAAACGAGGTAGACATCGGCGTCTCCTTTTTTATTGTTCAAGAATGAATTGTCGACGTTTTCCGGGAGAGTGACAAGTTATGGATCCCAGAGTGGCGACCGTATCACGGATGATTGACTCTCGGGAGTTTGATTCTATTCTCGTCGCTGTTGGTAATGATATTGTTAACGCATAATAATGTGTTCACTTAATGTATCTGGCCTGCGGGCCGAGGGGTTAGAAGGATGAAACCATTTCGTTTGGCGGCACTATCTCTGGCGCTACTCACCGCGCTATCGTTGACCGGCTGCGACGACAGCGGCAAACCGCAGGCGGCTGCGCCCGCGGCGTCTACGGCGACGGATAAAGCTAGCGCGAAGCCGGATGCCAGCCAACTGGCGGCGCTGGCGGACAAAAGTAAAGGCAAAGCGCTAACGCTGCTGGATGCCTCGGAAGTACAGCTCGACGGTGCGTCGACGCTGGTGCTGACCTTCTCAATCCCTCTGCAGCCGGATCAGGACTTCTCCCGTAGCGTACATTTGGTCGATAAAAAAAGCGGCAAAGTTGATGGGGCCTGGGAGCTGGCGCCTAACCTGAAAGAGCTGCGGCTTCGCCATCTTGAGCCAAAACGGGAGTTGATTGTATCGGTAGATCCAACCCTGGCGGCGCTGAATAAAGCGACCTTTGACAGCAGCTTTGAAAAAACTATTACCACCCGCGATATTGCCCCGAGCATCGGCTTTGCCAGCCGGGGTTCGCTGCTGCCAGGGAAAGTGGTGGCCGGATTGCCGGTGATGGCGCTGAATGTCGATAACGTCGACGTCAATTTTTTCCGTATTAAACCAGAATCACTTTCGGCCTTCGTCAGCCAATGGGAATACCGTAATTCATTGAGTAACTGGGAGTCGGATGAGCTGCTGAAGATGGCCGATCTGGTCTATACCGGCCGTTTTGACCTCAACCCCGCGCGTAATACGCGTGAAAAACTGCTGCTGCCGCTGGCGGATATCAAACCGCTGCAGGAGCCGGGCGTGTATATTGCGGTGATGAACCAGGCGGGCCGCTACAGTTATAGCAACGCCGCGACGCTGTTCACCCTCAGCGATATCGGCGTATCCGCGCACCGTTACCATAACCGGCTGGATGTCTTTACCCAAAGTCTGGAAAACGGCGCGGCGCAGTCCGATATCGATGTTCAGCTCTTGAACGCCAAAGGGCAGATGCTTGCGCAGGCGAAGAGCGACGGCCAGGGCCATGTGACGCTGCAAACGGACAAAGAAGCGGCGCTGCTGCTGGCGCGTAAGGACGGGCAAACCGCCTTGCTGGATCTCAAACTCCCGGCGCTGGACCTGGCTGAATTTGCCATCGCCGGCGCGCCGGGCTTCAGCAAGCAGCTATTTATGTTTGGTCCACGGGATCTCTATCGTCCGGGCGAAACGGTAATCCTCAACGCTTTACTGCGCGATAGCGACGGTAAACCGCTCCCCGAGCAGCCGGTGAAGCTGGAAGTGGTACAGCCGGACGGGCAGGTCATTCGTTCGACGGTCAGCAAACCGGTTAACGGCCTGTACCAGTTTACTTATCCCCTTGATAGCGGCGCGGCGACCGGAATGTGGCACATTCGCGCCAGCACCGGCGACAACCGGCCGCGCGAGTGGGATTTTCACGTTGAAGATTTTATGCCTGAGCGCATGGCGCTAAATCTCACGCCGCAAAATGCGCCCGTCTCTCCGGCAGCGGATGTTAGCTTTGCCGTGACCGGCGCTTATCTGTACGGTGCGCCGGCCAGCGGCAACCCGCTGCAGGGCAAACTGTTCCTGCGTCCGCTGCGCGACGCCGTGCCTGCGCTGCCGGGCTTCCAGTTTGGCAACATTGCCGAAGAGAACCTTTCCCGCAGCCTGGATGAAGTACAGACCACTCTGGACGATCGAGGCCATGCGGAAGTCACCGCCGCCAGCCAGTGGCAGGAGAGTCGCTCTCCGCTGCAGGTGATCCTGCAGGCCAGCCTGCTGGAGTCCGGCGGACGTCCGGTTACGCGCACCGTCAGACAGCCAATCTGGCCTGCCGATACGCTGCCGGGTATCCGGCCAGAATTTGCCCTGAAAGAGGTTTACGACTACCGCACCGACAGCACCGTCAAGCAGCCGGTGGTGGATGAAAACGGCGCCGCCGCGTTTGAGATTGTGTATGCCGATGCGAAAGGTGAGAAGAAGGCGGTCTCCGGGCTACAGGTGCGGTTAATTCGCGAACGCCGCGACTATTACTGGAACTGGTCCGATAGTGAAGGCTGGCAGTCGCAGTTCGATCAAAAAGATCTTCAGGAAGGCGAGGAGACGCTGGATATTTCAGCCGGACAAACGGCGAAAGTGAGCTTCCCGGTCGAGTGGGGTTCTTATCGCCTGGAAGTCAAAGGGCCGGATGATGTGGTCAGCAGCGTGCGCTTCTGGGCCGGATACAGCTGGCAGGATAACAGCGACGGCCAGGGGGCGGCGCGTCCGGACCGCGTCACCATGAAGCTGGATAAACCGGCCTATAAACCGGGCGATACCATCAAGCTGCATATCGCCGCTCCGGCAGCCGGTAAAGGCTATGCGCTGGTGGAATCAAGCGAAGGGCCGCTGTGGTGGCAGGAGATTGACGTCCCGGCGGACGGGATGGACTTATCGATCCCGGTGGATAAAGCGTGGAATCGTCACGACCTGTACCTCAGCGCGCTGGTCATTCGTCCGGAGGATAAATCCCGCTCCGCGACGCCAAAACGGGCGGTGGGGCTGCTGCACCTGCCGCTCGGCGACGAAAACCGTCGTCTGAATCTGGCGCTGGAGGCGCCGGCTAAAATGCGTCCGAACCAGCCGCTGACGGTGAAGGTTAAGGCCAGCGTCAAAGAAGGCGAGACGCCGAAACAGGTTAACGTTCTGCTCTCCGCCGTGGATAGCGGCGTACTGAATATTACCGACTACGCGACGCCGGACCCGTGGAACGCTTTCTTCGGCCAGAAACGCTACGGGGCCGATATTTACGATATCTATGGCCAGGTGATTGAAGGGCAGGGGAGACTCGCCAGCCTGCGCTTCGGCGGCGACGGCGATGAACTTAAGCGCGGCGGCAAACCGCCGGTTAACCACGTAACGATTATCGCCCAGCAGGCGCAGCCTGTGGTGCTGGATGAGAAAGGCGAAGGAACGGTGACTCTGCCGATTGGCGACTTTAACGGCGAACTGCGGGTGATGGCCCAGGCGTGGACCGCTGACGATTTTGGCAGCAGCGAAGGGAAAACGATCGTAGCTGCGCCGGTCATTGCCGAGCTGAACATGCCGCGATTCCTTGCCAGCGGGGATACCACTCGTCTGGCGCTGGATCTCAGTAACCTGACCGATAAGCCGCAAACCCTCAACGTTGCGCTGACCGCCAGCGGTCTGCTGCAGCTTGTAGGGGGAGAAATACCGCCGGTGCAGCTGGCGCCCGGCGCGCGCAGCACCCTGTTTATACCCGTCCGCGCGCATGAAGGTTTCGGCGATGGTCAGGTGAATGCCACTATCAGCGGCCTGAACCTGCCAGGTGAAACCTTCGCGCCGATGCAGAAGCAGTGGAAGCTCGGCGTGCGTCCGGCTTTCCCGGCGCAAACCGTGAATTCCGGCGCCGTTCTCCAGCCGGGTGAAAGCTGGCAGGCTCCGGCGACGCAAAGCGAGGGCTTCTCGCCGGCGACGCTGCAGGGACAGCTGGTGTTAAGCGGCAAGCCGCCGCTGAACCTGGCGCGCTATATTCGCGACCTGAAAGCCTATCCCTATGGCTGCCTGGAGCAGACCACCAGCGGGCTGTTCCCGTCGCTCTATACCAACGCCGTCCAGCTTAAAGCGTTGGGCATCAGCGGCGATAGCGATGAAAAACGACGCGCGGCGGTGGATATCGGCATTTCTCGCCTGCTGCAGATGCAGCGCGATGATGGCGGTTTCGCCCTGTGGGATAAAGAGGGGCCGGAGGAGTACTGGCTAACGGCCTACGCGATGGACTTCCTCGTCCGGGCAGGGGAGCAGGGCTATAGCGTCCCGACTAACGCCGTCAACAGCGGTAACCAGCGTCTGCTGCGTTATTTACAGGAACCGGGGCTGATGACCGTCCGCTATAGCGATGATGCCCAGGCCAGCCGCTTTGCCGCTCAGGCCTACGCCGCGCTGGTGTTGGCCCGGCAGCAGAAAGCGCCGCTCGGCGCGCTGCGCGAGATCTGGAGTCGTCACGACCAGGCGCGTTCCGGTCTGCCGCTGCTGCAGCTGGGCGTAGCCTTGAAATTGATGGGCGATGCGCCGCGCGGCGACGAGGCCCTGAAGCTGGCGATGGCCACGCCGCGTCAGGATGCGAACCGCTGGCTCGGCGATTACGGCAGCGAACTGCGCGACGATGCGCTGAAGCTGGCGCTGCTGGAGGAGAACAAACTGCTGCCGGAAGCGCAAAATACGCTACTCAGCAATCTGGCGGAAGAGGCATACGGCCAGCGCTGGCTTTCGACGCAGGAGAGTAACGCCCTGTTCCTGGCCGGGCGTACGTTGCAGGACCTTCTTGGCAGTTGGCAGGCGCAAACCTCCGTGCAGGCCGAACCGCTCTCCGGCGATAAAGCGCAAACCCGCAACCTGACCGGCGACCAGCTGGCGGCGCTGCAGGTCACCAACACCGGCCAGCAGCCGCTGTGGCTTCGCCTCGACAGCAGTGGGTATCCGCAAAGCGCTCCGCAGCCGGGAGGCAACGTGCTGGGAATCGAACGGCAAATTTTCGATACTCAGGGCCAGCAGAAATCGCTCGCATCGCTGCGCAGCGGCGAACTGGTGCTGGTGAAGCTGGAAGTGACGGCCAAACGCAACGTGCCGGACGCGCTGGTAGTAGATTTACTTCCGGCCGGGCTGGAGCTGGAAAACCAGAATTTGGCTAACAGCAGCGCCAGCCTGCAGGAGAATGGCGAAGCGGTGCAGAACCTGCTTAACCAGATGCAGCAGGCGGATATCCAGCACATTGAGTTTCGCGACGATCGCTTCGTCGCCGCGGTGGCTATCAATGAAGGCCAGCCGGTGACGCTGGTTTATCTGGCGCGCGCGGTGACGCCAGGTACTTATCTGGTACCGCAGCCGCAGGTCGAGTCAATGTACGTGCCGCAGTGGCGGGCAACCGGCGCGGCCAGCGGACCGCTAACCGTTGCGCCCTAAATGCGGGTATTGAAGCGTATAAAACGCCGCTGGCGCTGGCTGGCGGCGTTTATTTTTTTGCTGTGGCTATTGTTGCTGGCGGCCGATCGGCTGTGGCCGCTGCCGCTGCATGAGGTTACGCCTGCCAGAGTGGTGGTGGCGGAAGACGGCACGCCGCTGTGGCGTTTCGCCGATGCGCAGGGCGTCTGGCGCTATCCGGTGACGCTGGCTGACGTTTCGCCGCGCTATTTACAGGCGCTGATCCACTATGAAGATCGTTGGTTCTGGGATCATCCCGGCGTCAATCCGCTCTCGATCGCTCGCGCCGCCTGGCAGGATCTCACTTCCGGAAGAGTGATCTCCGGGGGCAGCACCCTCACCATGCAGGTAGCTCGCCTACTCGATCCTCATCCTCGCACCTTTGGCGGCAAGCTGCGGCAGCTATGGCGAGCGCTGCAGCTGGAGTGGCATCTGTCAAAAAACGAGATCCTCACGCTCTATCTCAACCGGGCGCCCTTCGGCGGTACGCTGCAGGGGATCGGCGCGGCCAGCTGGGCCTATCTGGGTAAATCCCCCGCGCAGCTCAGCTACGGTGAAGCGGCGCTGCTGGCGGTATTGCCGCAGGCGCCGAGCCGCTTACGCCCCGACCGCTGGCCCGAGCGGGCGCAGGCGGCACGCGATAAAGTCCTGCTGCGAATGGAAAGCCAGGGCGTGTGGCCGTCGCAGCCGGTGCGAGAAGCTCTCGAAGAGCCCGTCTGGCTGTTTCCGCGGCAGATGCCGCAGCTGGCGCCGCTTTTTGCCCGCCGCGCGCTGGCGAGCAGCCGCGCAGAGAAGGTGGTCACGACGCTGGATGCCGGGCTACAGCGGCAGCTGGAAGATCTGGCGCTGAACTGGAAATCGCGCCTGCCGCCGCGCAGCTCTTTAGCGATGATCGTGGTCGACCATACCAATATGAAGGTTCGCGGCTGGGTAGGATCGGTGGATATTGGCGATGATAGCCGCTTTGGTCATATTGATATGGTCTCGGCGATCCGCTCCCCTGGCTCGGTACTGAAGCCGTTTGTCTATGGTATGGCGCTGGATGAAGCGCTGATCCATCCGGCCTCTTTACTGCAGGACGTGCCGCGACGCTTTAGCGACTACCGCCCGGGCAACTTTGATAGCGGATTTCACGGGCCGGTGAGCGCCAGCGACGCTCTGGTTCGCTCGCTGAACCTTCCGGCAGTGCAGGTGCTGGAGGCCTACGGGCCGAAGCGTTTTGCCGCCAGGCTACGCAATGCCGGATTGCCGCTAATGCTGCCCGCCGGCGCGGAGCCGAATCTGTCGCTGATCCTCGGCGGCGCCGGCGCGCGTCTGGCGGATATCGTGGCGGCTTACAGCGCGTTTGCCCGCCACGGCAAGGCGGGACAATTGCGCATCACGCCGGACTCGCCGCTGGTTGAGAGGGCGCTGCTGTCGCCGGGGGCGGCGTGGATTGTGCGACGTATCATGGCTGGCGAAGCGCAGCCGGTTCCCGATGCGTCGTTGGTGCAGGTGGTGCCGCTGGCGTGGAAAACCGGCACCAGCTACGGTTATCGCGACGCATGGGCGATCGGCGTGAATGCCCGCTATCTGATTGGTATCTGGACCGGACGACCCGACGGTACGCCGGTTGTTGGGCAGTTTGGTTTCGTAAGCGCGGTGCCATTGCTGAATCAGGTCAATAATCTGCTGCTGGCGCGACCAACCATCAGCCGCGGCGGATTACCGGCCGATCCTCGCCCGTCGTCGGTCAGTGCCGGGACCGTGTGCTGGCCCGGAGGGCAGAATTTACCGGCGGGCGACGTGAACTGTCGCCGACGGCTGGCAACCTGGCTGCTCGACGAGAGCCAGCCGCCGACCCTGCTGCTGCCTGGTCAGGAGGGTATTCGTGGAATTCGTTTTCCGGTATGGCTGAATGAGAAAGGGGAGCGGGTGGCGGCAGATTGCCCCGGCGCGGTGGCGAAAATCCTCGACGTCTGGCCGCTGCCGCTTGAACCCTGGCTGCCCGCGGGCGAACGGCGTCGCGCAAGGCTGCCGGCGGTTTCGGCGGACTGCCCGCCGGCGCAAACCGCCGATGCCGCCCCGCTGGCGCTATCCGGCATCCGTGAAGGCGCGGTGGTTAAACGTCTGCCCGGCGAGCTGAAGGTGATTCTGCCGCTGCAAACGACCGGTGGGGAAGGGCGGCGCTGGTGGTTTCTGAACGGCGAACCGCTGATCGCGGAAGGCGCCAGCGCCACCCTTAACCTTGAGCGCCCCGATAGTTATCAACTGGTGGTGATGGATGAGGCGGGGCAGGTTGTTGCCGCCAGCTTCACCGTGCAATAAACAAAACTTACCTGAATTGGCCGGATTTGTTGTTTAAGCTCGCTTTTTTTTAAAAAAATGTTACCTAAACACATAGGCAACCGCCTTAGATGATGATTATAATTCGCGCCGTATTTATCGGTCTCATCTGCGAAACAGAACAACATATATAAAGAGGTTATCATGGCTATTGAACGTACTTTTTCCATCATCAAACCAAACGCGGTGGCAAAAAACGTTATTGGCGGCATCTTTTCTCGCTTTGAAGCTGCAGGGTTCAAAATTGTTGGCACCAAAATGCTGCACCTGACCGTTGAGCAGGCTCGCGGCTTCTATGCTGAGCACGAAGGTCGCCCGTTCTTTGACGGTCTGGTTGAATTTATGACTTCTGGTCCGATCGTGGTTTCCGTGCTGGAAGGCGAAAATGCGGTCCAGCGTCACCGCGATCTGCTGGGCGCAACCAACCCGGCAAACGCGCTGGCGGGTACCCTGCGCGCAGACTACGCTGACAGCTTCACCGAGAACGGCACCCACGGTTCCGATTCTGTTGAATCCGCCGCGCGCGAAATCGCGTTTTTCTTTGCTGAAGGCGAGGTTTGCCCGCGCACCCGCTAATCTCCCGCGTCTTTCACGCCACCGCTTTGTTGGCTTCACTCGCGCACCCCGGTCACATAGTTATCTATGCTCCCGGGGATTTGCGAACTCGCCGCCTCGCCGTGACGTAAAATACTGTGGAGATACCCATCCTCGTCGTCTTTTCGACTATCGCGGTGATGGCTGCGCGCGTTCAGCCCGGTCGCTTATCTATGCTGCCGGGGCTTCACTTGCTTGCCGCCTTGCGACAAACGAAAATCCTTAGAGGATTGGCAGTTACAGATTTTTTCATCATTGCAGCGTGCAAACGTGGTATTGATGGGCCAGAATTTGTAGAATACAGCGCCCCGGATGAGCAGTCGCTCCCGGGGCGTTTCTTTTTTCAACCCTCCAGGGGCCATAACGTGTAATAACGAGGCCGGAATCAATTATGTCTGAACAAATAGTCACGCCTGATAGCGCCGCTCTGACGGTGCCGAACAAAGATGCCAAAATCAACCTGCTGGATTTGAACCGTCAGCAGCTGCGCGAGTTTTTCAAAAACATGGGCGAAAAGCCTTTCCGCGCCGATCAGGTGATGAAATGGATGTATCACTACTGCTGCGACAACTTTGATGAGATGACCGACATCAACAAGGTTCTGCGCGGCAAATTAAAGGAAGTCGCGGAGATCCGCGCGCCGGAAGTCGTGGAAGAGCAGCGCTCGAGCGACGGCACCATCAAGTGGGCCATTGCCGTTGGCGATCAGCGCGTCGAAACCGTGTATATTCCGGAAGACGATCGCGCCACCCTGTGCGTTTCATCCCAGGTGGGCTGCGCGCTGGAGTGTAAATTCTGTTCTACGGCCCAGCAGGGTTTTAACCGCAATCTGCGGGTTTCGGAAATTATCGGCCAGGTCTGGCGCGCGGCGAAAATCGTCGGCGCGGTGAAGACCACCGGCGTACGTCCAATTACCAACGTGGTGATGATGGGGATGGGCGAGCCGCTGCTGAACCTGACTAATGTGGTTCCGGCCATGGAAATCATGCTTGACGATTTCGGCTTTGGTCTTTCTAAGCGTCGCGTCACGCTCTCCACCTCCGGCGTGGTGCCGGCGCTTGATAAGCTTGGCGATATGATTGACGTCGCGCTGGCCATCTCTCTGCACGCGCCGAACGATACCATTCGCGACGAAATCGTGCCGATCAACAAGAAATACAACATCGAGACCTTCCTGAACTCGGTGCGCGGCTATATTTCGAAGTCCAACGCCAACCAGGGCCGCGTCACTATCGAATACGTCATGCTGGATCACGTCAACGACGGCACCGAGCATGCGCACGAGCTGGCCGCGCTGCTGAAAGATACGCCGTGCAAGATCAACCTGATCCCATGGAACCCCTTCCCTGGCGCGCCATATGGCCGTAGCTCCAACAGCCGTATCGACCGTTTCTCCAAAGTGTTAATGGAGTATGGTTTCACCACGATCGTGCGTAAAACCCGCGGCGACGATATCGACGCCGCCTGCGGTCAGCTAGCCGGCGACGTTATCGACCGTACCAAGCGTACGCTGCGTAAACGTATGCAGGGCGAAGCGATCGACGTGAAGGCGGTCTGATAATAAATGATGCAGCGCGCAGCCTATGCGGTGCGTTGCATATTTATGTGGAATCGTCGGGCGAAATACGCTGTTGTGGTTAATAATTACGGTGCGTTTTTGTCGACTTTGAGGCAGTATGTAGCGGTACAACAACCGCTTAGCATTCAATTTTGATAAGTCTCTGTGATACCAGGTCATACGGACTTATACTGTTTGTCTGACGTTGAGCAGATGTCTCGCGGCGCGGGGTAACCGGCGCTGAATTTTAAATTTCACGTACCAGTAGTTGTAGCGAATGAATACTGAAGCCACTCAAGACCATCAAGAAGCAAACACCACGGGCGCGCGTCTGCGTAATGCCCGCGAACAACTCGGGCTCAGCCAGCAGGCGGTGGCTGAACGCTTATGCCTGAAGGTTTCCACGGTTCGTGATATTGAAGACGATAAGGCACCCGCCGATCTTGCTTCAACCTTCCTGCGCGGCTATATCCGCTCTTATGCCCGCCTTGTGCACATTCCGGAAGAAGAGCTGCTGCCGATGATGGCCAAGCAGGCTCCGATTCGGGCGGCGAAAGTTGCCCCCATGCAGACCTTCTCGCTGGGTAAACGTCGCAAAAAGCGCGATGGCTGGCTGATGAGTTTTACCTGGCTGGTGCTGTTCGTGGTGATCGGCCTCAGCGGCGCCTGGTGGTGGCAGGACCACAAAGCACAGCAGGACGAGATCTCCCCGATGGCCGATCAATCCTCCGCTGAGCTGAATTCTGGCGATAGCAACAGCCAAAGCATCCCGCTGGATAATCAATCGGCGAATTCCGCACCGGATACCGCTGCCAATAGCGCGCCTGTCGAGACTTCTCCGGCGCCGACTACGGCCCCGACTCCGGCTCCGGTCGAGAATAACGCCGTGGTTGCGCCTTCGCAGGCAAACGTTGATACGGCGGCAACTTCGCCGTTACCGACCGATCAGGCAAACGTGACCGCTGCGGCGGCCTCCGCGCAGGATCTGGTGCTGAACTTCACCGCCGACTGCTGGCTGGAAGTGAGTGATGCGACCGGTAAAAAGCTGTTCAGCGGTTTGCAGCGTAAAGGCGGCAACCTCAACCTGAGCGGCCAGGCACCTTATAAACTGAAAATCGGCGCCCCGGCAGCGGTACAGATCCAGTATTTGGGTAAACCTGTCGATTTAAGTCGTTTTATCAGAACTAACCAGGTTGCACGTCTGACCCTTAATGCCGAACAATCACCGGCGCAGTAACAGACGGGTAACGCGGGAGATTTTTCATGCATAACCAGGCTCCGATTCAACGTAGAAAATCAAAACGAATTTACGTTGGGAATGTGCCGATTGGCGATGGCGCCCCCATCGCCGTACAGTCGATGACAAACACGCGCACCACCGATGTTGCGGCGACGGTAAATCAAATTAAAGCCCTTGAGCGCGTTGGCGCGGATATCGTTCGCGTTTCGGTGCCGACGATGGATGCGGCGGAAGCGTTCAAACTTATCAAACAGCAGGTTAACGTCCCGCTGGTTGCCGATATTCACTTCGATTACCGCATTGCGCTGAAGGTAGCGGAATACGGCGTTGATTGCCTGCGTATTAACCCTGGCAACATCGGCAACGAAGAGCGTATCCGCATGGTGGTGGACTGCGCTCGCGATAAAAACATTCCTATTCGTATCGGGGTAAACGCAGGTTCTCTGGAAAAAGATCTCCAGGAAAAATACGGCGAACCGACCCCGCAGGCGCTACTGGAATCGGCAATGCGCCATGTCGATCATCTCGATCGTCTCAACTTCGATCAGTTTAAAGTCAGCGTAAAAGCCTCCGATGTGTTCCTCGCGGTTGAATCCTACCGCCTGTTGGCGAAACAGATCGATCAGCCTTTGCACCTCGGGATCACCGAAGCGGGCGGTGCGCGCAGCGGCGCGGTGAAGTCCGCGATCGGACTCGGCTTGCTGCTATCTGAAGGGATCGGCGATACGCTGCGCGTCTCTCTGGCGGCGGATCCGGTTGAAGAGATCAAAGTGGGTTTCGATATTCTCAAGTCGCTACGTATTCGCTCTCGCGGGATCAACTTTATTGCCTGCCCGACCTGTTCACGTCAGGAGTTTGACGTTATCGGTACTGTTAACGCGCTGGAGCAGCGCCTGGAAGATATTATTACGCCGATGGATGTTTCGATCATTGGTTGCGTGGTAAACGGTCCCGGCGAGGCGCTGGTTTCCACCCTCGGCGTAACCGGCGGCAACAAGAAAAGCGGCCTGTACGAAGACGGCGTACGTAAAGACAGGCTGGATAACGACGATATGATCGATCAGCTGGAAGCGCGTATTCGCGCTAAAGCATCGATGCTGGATGAGGCGCGTCGCATCGATATTCAGCAGGTTGAAGCGAAATAACGTGTTGGGAAGCGATACGCTTCCCGTGTATGATTGAACCTGCGGGCGCGAGGCGCCGGGGTTCATTTTTGTATATATAAAGAGAATAAACGTGGCAAAGAACATTCAAGCCATCCGTGGCATGAACGATTATCTGCCGGGCGAAACCGCTCTCTGGCAGCGCATTGAAGGCTCACTGAAGCAGGTGCTTGGTAGCTACGGTTACAGCGAAATCCGTTTGCCGATTGTAGAGCAGACCCCGTTATTCAAACGCGCTATCGGCGAAGTGACCGACGTGGTTGAAAAAGAGATGTACACCTTTGAGGACCGTAACGGCGATAGCCTGACTCTGCGTCCGGAAGGTACCGCTGGCTGCGTACGCGCCGGCATCGAACATGGTCTCCTGTACAATCAAGAACAGCGCCTGTGGTATATCGGACCGATGTTCCGCCACGAACGACCGCAAAAAGGGCGTTATCGCCAGTTCCACCAGATTGGCGCCGAAGCGTTCGGTCTGCAGGGGCCGGATATTGATGCAGAGCTGATTATGCTGACCGCCCGCTGGTGGCGCGAGCTGGGCATCTCCAGCCACGTTGCTCTGGAGCTGAACTCTATCGGTTCGCTGGAGGCTCGTGCCAACTATCGCGACGCGCTGGTGGCCTATCTTGAGCAGTTTAAAGATAAGCTGGACGAAGACTGCAAACGCCGCATGTACACCAACCCGCTGCGCGTGCTGGATTCTAAAAACCCGGACGTCCAGGCGCTGCTGAACGACGCCCCGACGCTGGGCGACTATCTTGATGAAGAGTCCAAAACGCATTTTGCCGGGCTGTGCGCGCTGCTGGATGATGCGGGTATTCGCTATACCGTGAATCAGCGTCTGGTGCGCGGTCTCGACTACTACAACCGCACCGTGTTTGAGTGGGTCACCACCAGCCTCGGTTCCCAGGGCACCGTCTGCGCCGGCGGCCGTTACGATGGTCTGGTTGAGCAGCTTGGCGGTCGCGCTACCCCTGGCGTCGGCTTTGCGATGGGGCTGGAACGTCTTGTTTTACTGGTTCAGGCAGTGAATCCGGAATTTAAAGCCGATCCTGTTGTCGATATATACCTGGTAGCCTCCGGAACTGACACCCAGTCCGCAGCAATGCGTCTGGCTGAACAGGTACGCGATGCGTTACCCGGCGTTAAGCTGATGACCAACCACGGCGGCGGCAACTTTAAGAAGCAGTTTGCGCGCGCTGATAAATGGGGCGCTCGCGTTGCGCTGGTGCTGGGCGAGTCAGAAATCGCCGACGGAAACGTGGTAGTGAAAGATTTACGCTCAGGTGAGCAAACTACCGTAACGCAGGATAGCGTTGCCGCGCATTTGCGCACACTTCTGGGTTAATCTCCCGGGAATCATTAGTCAGGAGAAGGACTGCGTGGAACTTTACAATAACGAAAACGATCAGGTCGATGCGTTAAAGCGTTTCTTTGCTGAAAATGGCAAGGCGCTGGCCGTCGGGGTGATTTTGGGCGTTGGCGCGCTGGTTGGCTGGCGCTACTGGACCTCCCATCAACTGGACACCGCCAGGGGCTCGTCTCTGGCTTATGAAAATGCGATTTCCGCGCTCAAATCGGATAAACCAGAAGCGCTGAACGCTGCGCAGAAATTTGCCGCCGATAGCAAAAACACCTATGGTGCGTTTGCGTCTCTTGAGCTGGCGCAGCAGTTTGTCGATAAAAACGACCTGCAGAACGCTGAAAAGCAGCTTCAGCAGGGGTTGGCAGCCGCTTCTGATGATAACCTAAAATCGGTTATCAATATGCGTCTTGCTCGCGTACAGCTGCAGCTTAAGCAGCCTGATGCCGCGCTGAAAACCCTGGATGCCGTGAAAGGCGAAGGCTGGACCGCGATTGTCGCCGACCTGCGCGGCGAGATCCTGCTGAGCAAAGGCGATAAGCAAGGGGCGAAAGCGGCATGGGAAGCGGGCGCGAAAAGCGATGCTTCACCGGCGCTCAGCGAAATGATGCGTATGAAAATAAATAATTTGTCCATCTGAGAGGGACTCGATGCAATTGCGTAAATTACTTTTGCCAGGGCTGCTTTCCGTTACCTTATTGAGCGGTTGTTCGCTGTTTAACAGCGAAGAAGATGTGGTGAAAATGTCGCCACTGCCGACGGTGGAAAACCAGTTTACGCCGTCCACGTCCTGGAGCACCTCCGTTGGCGGCGGTATTGGCGAATTCTACTCTAACCTGCACCCGGCTTTTGCTGATGGCGTTGTATATGCCGCCGATCGTAAAGGCACCGTTAAAGCCCTGAATTCAGGCGACGGCAAAGAGGTGTGGTCGGTTAACCTGGCCGAGAAAGACGGCTGGTTCTCCCGCGCGCCTGCGCTGCTCTCCGGCGGCGTGACCGTCTCCGGCGGCCATGTTTATATCGGTAGCGAAAAAGCGAAAGTTTACGCGCTGAACACCAGCGACGGTACCGTCGCATGGGAAGCGAGCGTGGCGGGTGAAGCGATTTCCCGTCCGGTCGTCAGCGACGGTATGGTGCTTATTCATACTACTAACGGTCAGCTGCAGGCGCTGAACGAAGCTGACGGCGCGGTGAAATGGACCGTTAACCTGGATATGCCAGCGCTCTCTCTGCGCGGCGAATCCGCACCGGCTACCGCGTACGGCGCAGCGATTGTGGGTGGCGATAACGGTCGCGTCAGCGCGGTGCTGATGCAGCAGGGCCAGATGATTTGGCAGCAGCGTATCTCTACCGCCACCGGCCCGACTGAAATCGCCCGTCTTAACGACGTCGATACGACGCCGGTTATCGTGAACGGTGTGATTTATGCGCTGGCCTACAACGGTAACCTGACGGCGCTGGATCTGCGCAGCGGCCAGATTATGTGGAAACGCGAGCTGGGTTCAGTGAACGATTTCATCGTCGACGGCAACCGTATTTACCTGGTTGATCAAAACGACCGTCTGCTGGCGCTCACCACCGACGGTGGCGTGACGCTGTGGACGCAAAGCGATCTGCTGCACCGCCTGTTGACGGCGCCTGTGCTGTATAATGGCAACCTGGTTGTTGGCGATAGCGAAGGCTATATGCACTGGGTCAACCCGGAAGATGGTCACTTTGTGGCTCAGCAGAAGGTAGACAGCTCAGGCTTCCTGACCGATCCGGTTGTTGCTGACGGCAAACTGCTGATTCAGGCGAAAGACGGGACGCTGTACGCGATTACGCGTTAACAACAGCGGTAGTCTATTTTTGAGAAACGGCCCCTGACAGACAGGGGCCGTTTTGGCTTTTTTAAAAACGCCATGAAAATGGCGTTGTATCGATTTTAGTATGAGGCATTTAACATGATACCTGTGGTCGCGCTTGTCTGGCGCCCTAAC
>OKAF01000157.1_pt1 | contig 12828 bp, 13 predicted proteins | sample 1612971 | NCBI WGS metagenome assembly OKAF01 (sample SAMN04436826, study PRJEB24849) | human gut metagenome | biome: human gut; feature: NICU; material: stool | host: Homo sapiens | place: USA: Saint Louis, MO | collected 2011-06-21
AATGCGCGTTTGCGTAACGTGCCAGGAGAGATTAAAGTCGGCAAGCTTTGCCAGCCGCGAGTGCTCGTGGCTGGTAATGGACATCACTTTACAGCGATGCAGGCTGAACTGGCTGGCAAAGCGCAGGATCTCTTCGGTTTCGCCGGAGACCGACAGCACAATCGCCAGCGCATTACGCGCCATATCATTGGTCACCGGGAAATAAGGGTCATCGATATGGTTACTGAATTTCCCGACGTTAGAGAAGAAACGCGCGCCATATTTCGCCAGCGCGCCGGAGGTGCCGGCGCCGACGAAAATAATACGTTCCGACGACAGAATAATATCGACCGCCTGCTCGAGCAGTTGGTCAAATTCATCGTTATTAACGCTTTTAAAAAAGCTCATTATTTCGCTGGCACCGATATTTGCCTGTTGAGGCTCATTCTGCTCCAGATATAATTTAAAGCGTACGCGGAATTCCGAGTAGCCTTCGCACTGCAGCTTGCGGCAGAAGCGCAGGACGGTGGTCGTGGAGACTCCGGCCGCTTCCGCCAGTTCGCGGATGGTCATGTACATCACTTTGTCGCGATTTTTAATGACATAGTGATACACCATCATCTCAAGATTATTGAGACTGGCGATAGCGGCGTGGGAGAAGATACTCACAGTGGCAAACTCACAATTCATAATGACCAGGACGGAATGATATCATGCAGCCAAATAACATAACCTTTTTTCAGCGTTTTCAGGACGACATCCTCGCCGGACGTAAAACCATTACCCTCCGCGATGCTGCGGAATCGCACTTTAAAGCAGGCGATGTACTGCGCGTTGGCCGCTATGAAGATGACGGCTATTTTTGCACCATTCGCGTAGTCGCAACCTCGACGGTGACGCTGGATACGCTGAGCGAATGGCATGCGCAGCAGGAGAATATGACCCTGGCGCAGCTGCGCGAAGTGATAGCGGAAATCTACCCCGAAGAAAAGCAGTTTTATGTTATTGAATTCGAAAAACTTTAATTAAATAGTGAACGCCTGTTAGTTGAAATATTTATGTAAGCTATTGATTTTATACTGTTCACAAATATTCATCCTTTTATTTTAGCTAACAGGTGTTCACTGGAATCATTCTCAGTTAACCTAAGTGTGCTATTGAAAGCGTACTTGTTTTCGGAGTCAAATATGGTTCGCAAATCGTTAATCACGCAGGGATATTCTCTGGCAGAGGAAATTGCCAACAGCATCAGCCACGGGATTGGGCTGGTGTTCGGTATTGTCGGTCTGGTGTTGTTGCTAGTACAGGCGGTGGACAGCAACGCCGGCGCAACGGCCATCACCAGCTACAGCCTGTACGGCGGCAGCATGATTCTGCTGTTTCTCGCCTCTACGCTCTATCATGCTATTCCGCATCAGCGGGCAAAGCTGTGGCTGAAAAAATTCGACCTCTGCGCCATCTATTTGCTGATTGCCGGGACCTACACGCCGTTTCTGCTGGTGGGGCTCAATTCGCCGCTGTCGCGCGGGCTGATGATCGTCATCTGGAGCCTGGCGCTGCTGGGGATCCTGTTTAAGCTGACGATCGCGCATCGTTTTAAGATCCTCTCTTTAGTGACCTACCTGACTATGGGCTGGCTGTCGCTGATTGTGGTTTATCAACTGGCGATTAAGCTGGCGGTGGGCGGCGTGACGCTGTTGGCCGTTGGCGGGATTATTTATTCGCTGGGGGTTATTTTCTACGTCTGCAAACGTATTCCGTACAACCACGCTATCTGGCACGGTTTTGTCCTGGGCGGCAGCGTGTGCCACTTCCTGGCCATTTATTTGTACGTCGGGCAGGTATAAATTTCGCGAAATCTCCCGGCTCGCGCTACGCTTAGCCGGGCTACAGGTTCACCGTCGCCTGAGGGCTGGTAGCCCGGACATGGCGCGCCAGCGCCGCCTCCGGGATATTCTCCGTTGGTGATGGCTTGCTTGCCTGGGCTACGGCCTGGTGTTTTTGATTCAGACCACGGCTTTCACAATATCCATTAATCTGCGGATATCTTCTGGCCGGGTATTGCCGGTTTGCGGGTCGATTATCGAGCTGTAAACATGAGGCATCACGCGAGGTACGCCGGCTTCCAGACAGCTTTGCAAAATAATGCCAAAGTTATCGAGATCGATTCCGCCGGTTGGTTCTATCAGCGTCATCCCGTTGCGCGCAGCGGTGGTCGCCAGCACATACAGCTCCGGTAGCGACTTCTCGCCGCCCATGGGGAAAAACTTCGCCGCATGGGCCCCCATATCCTGCATCATGCGTACCGCCGCATCGCAGGAGACGCGGGCCGGCGTGCCCTGACAGCTGCTGACGCCGGTGGAGATAAGCACCTCGCCTGGGGTTCCCGTCGGGCTGACCAGCGCATTAATGTAGGTCTGCTGCCCGCCCGTAGCCGCCAGCGCGCCTGCGGCAAACCCGCTGCCGGTAAAGGTCTGATTTACGTGCGCCGGGTGCAGCGCTGACGCGATCATCGCCGCTTTGTAATACTGTGCTGGATCGCCGGCCCCCAGGCCGACGGAGAGGGAGGGTATCTCCGCCATCCAGCGTTTGACTTCCTGGATACCTTCTTCCACGGAGGCAAACTGTGCCGAAAGGACGCCGATCGCCGCATGGCCTTCGGCGGCATCATAAATTTCCCGGGCGTTGGCGATATCTTTCGCCAGTACGTTAATTGCCACTCGTTGGCGATAAAAATTAATTTGCTGCATGGTTTGCAATCTCCTTTAAGCGCGTCACGATCAGGGCCATCTCCCCTTCAGCCACCGTTCGTGGGTCCAGACTAAAAACCCCCTGATGGAGGTTATAGCGCCGGGCGTAAATGGCGATATCGCCGTTGCGCAGCTGTGCTTCGACTTCGCGGGCATCCAGGCCCAGCTCCTCGGCATTCACCTGAATGCGGATACGCCAGATAGCGCGTCCGGCTTCATCCTGCTCAATATCGGCGGTTAAGCCCTTGATCTCTGAAATCGCTTTCGCGACGGGCTGGAGCTCCTCGGCAGCGACCGCCTTCTGTCCCTGATGATAGTGTTCCAGCGCATAAACCAGACCGACCATATTCTCCTTGCCGATTTTCATCGCCCGCGCAATACCGTGATGCTGCGCCTTACACGCCGCGATCCACTGTTTTTTCCCGGTGATGAATCCGGAGGTGGGCGCGTTAAACGCTTTTGCCCCGCTATAGATAACCATGTCCGCTCCGCTCGCGACCCAGACGCGCAAATCCTCCTCGGCGGCGGCGTCGACAATCAGCGGCAGGTTGTGGCGCTGCGCGACCTGGGCGAAGTCCTCAATGCTCAGCATCCCTTTTTGCACGCAGTGGTGCGACTTCACGTACAGCAGGGCGGCGGTGCTGGTAGAGATCGCGCTCTCCAACTGCCAGCGCGCCGCCAGATTGCTTGAACCGACCTCCACGACGCGCCCACCGCCTAAGCGAATCGCGCTGGTGATGGGCGCGCCGTAATCGACGTTATGCCCGCGGAGCATGACGACTTCGTTGGCCATATCGCGACTGTCCGGCATCTGCATCACTCGCGCCTGGTCGCCATGGGTAATCGCGGCGGCCACGGCGATGGCGATTCCCGCCGAGGCGCAGGAGGTGATATAGCTGTCCTCCGCACCGGTAAAGCGGGAGACCCGCTCGCCGGTTCGGTCTACCAGCCTGTCGATTTCCACAAAGGCCGATGCCGCCCGCGCCGTTGCCTGCAGCACCTCCGGCGCCACGCTGGAAACGCCCAGAATCGTCATTTTGCCGCAGGCGTTAATCACCTGTTTTAACCCCAGCTGTTGATAGATATTCTGCGTCATGGTTTACAGCACTCCCAGTAGCGAACAGACCACGCTGAGCGCGACAATTGACAGCAGAATGGTGGTGTAGCGCGGCCCTTTCTTCACCAGATAGAAGTAGATGGCAAACACCGCCGCCAGCGGCAACAGGCCGGGCGCGATAGAGTCGAGAATTTGTTGGACCACCACCTCCGAGCCCTTCAGCGCGCTGAGCTTTAAGGGGGTGGTGATTTTGACGTAGCTTGCGGAGAGCGCGCCCATCATAATCAGGCCCAGCACGTTCGCGCCGTAGATAAGCTCCTTAATTCGTCCTCCCTGGAGCAGGCCGATTATTGAGTCGCGTCCCAGGGTGTAGCCTTTGTGCACCATGCCGTAGCTGATCGCCAGCGTAATGGCCGGATAGAGAATTAAGGGCACAATGCCGCCCATCGCGCTGCCGCTGGCGGCGAACGGGATGAAAATCGCAATCAGCAACGGCATGACGGCCGCCCAGATGATCGAGTCCCCCATCCCGGCCAGCGGCCCCATCAGCCCGGTCTTAATCCCGGTGATAGACGCGTCGCTAATCGGTTCTCCGCGGGTTTTCTGCTCCTCCATCGCAATCGAGATCCCCTGAATCACCGCGCCAAAGGTTTGCTCAGAGTTGAAGAAGTTCAGATGGCGTTTTAGCGCCTCCACCTGCTCTTCTTTTTGCGGGTAGAGTTTTTTGATAATCGGCGTCATGGAGGCGCAGAAAATCAGACTTTGTAAACGTTCATAGGAGCTGGAAACTTCCGCGCCCAGCCAGTAGATAAACCAGGCCTTGGTGATGTCCGCTTTGGTCAGCGTACCGCTCTCACGTGCGCGCTCAACCAGTTCATGCTGCATTACGTCGCTACTCATCATGCTGCTCCTTCATTTTTCGCCAGGCCTTTAATCAGGAAGGCCACGCAGGTCCCAAAGATCGCCATCGCCATGATGTCCACCTTCAGGTACAGCACCGCAAAGAATCCGCCGATAAACCACGGCAGCAGGCTCTTCTTGCCGATCACCATAATGGTGATGGCAAAGCCCAGCGCCGGCAGAATGCCGCCCATAATTTCAAAGGAGTGAGTCAACCAGTGCGGCAGCAGCTTGAGGAAACTTTCCACCACGTCCTGGCCAAAATAGTTGGCAGCAAACACCACCGGGAAACGCAGCACCAGGCCGAGCAATGCCGGGTAGAGGAACGCGCAGCGCATAATACCGCCCATGTTGGCCGTTTCCGCGTGTTTATCCGCCATATGGACCCACGCGGCGTTCAGCGTGCGTCTAAGCTGGTCAAGGAATACGCCGATCACGCCAAACGGGATGGCCAGCGCGATGGCCAGGTTCGGATCCATTCCGGCTTTTACGGCAATAGGAATTGAGATGCAGGCGGCCAGCGCCGGATCTGACGGCACGTTACCGCCGGGCGTTGAGGTCACGCCGAGGTAAACCAGCTGCATGCCAGCGCCAATAATCATCGCTGTTTCCATGTTGCCCAGCAGCAGGCCGACAAAAACGGCGATCACCACGGGTTGAAGCAGCATGGCGGAGAAGGTGTAGCCAAGGCGTAAGCGGGCAAACCAGTAATACAATCCCATCAGGCTTGCAAAGACTAAAGTATCCATAATTATTTACCCTGTTATCAGAGGATTAGAATTTTTTCAGGATATCGTCCAGCGACTGCGGCTTATCTTCCGGGATAGTCTGGAAGACCGCCTTAATCCCTCGACTTTTCAGGTCGTGAAGAATGGCAACGTCTTTTTCATCCAACGTGATGTTCTGGAAAACGACCTTGCGGTTCGGCCCGCCGCCTAAGCCGCCAACCTGAATGGCGGAAACATTAAACCCGAGCTGTACGGCCTCCTGAATCGCCGCGAGGGAAGGGAACAGCACCAACACGCTGCCGTCACCAAGCTGGTTTTCTTTCCACGATGCGGCAAAGCTCTGATTGCTGTAGCAATCCACTTTGATGTTTGGCGGTGCCGCCATCAGATAGATATTTTTCATAAACGGATCGGCGTCCAGCTCATCACTCACTACCGCAATCCGGTTGGCCTGGGATTGTCCGACCCATTTTGTCACCACCTGACCATGAATGAGGCGGCTGTCGATACGACATAACACGATGTTAGCCATGATATTTTTTCCTTATTGTGATTGTTGTAGCTGACGAACGTGGGCGACAACGTCCAGACAGCTGCTGCGCGCGGCTTCAACTAAGTCGGCTACGCAGGCAGATAGCGGCCCCTGTTCACGCTTGTCCAGCGCCTCCAGCAGCAGCGAGGCATTCAGTCCGGAAATCACCGCCACCGGATAATCGGCGCTTAGCCGCGCGGCCACGTTAGAGGTAGTCCCACCGATAAAATCGGTCAGAATAAGTGAGCCTTCGGGCAGGGTTTTCACGACAGCTTCTACGCGCTGATAAAACTCGCCCAATGTATCGACGGGCATCAGGGCTATTTCCGTTACGCCTTTAATTTCGCCCGTCACCATGCACAGGCTGTTGCAGAGCTGTTGTCCCCAGCCGCCATGGGTCAGCAGCAGGATCTGGGACAAGGGTTCAGTGGTAATCAAAATGGCCTCCTGGCGCTATTACGTTGACATACGTAATAAGAGCAAAGGCTGTGCCAGAATTTGTGTCACATGGGGGGAGAAGAGGGGCTGGCGCAGCGTAAAGCCACGCCAGTTAAGGGGTTAGCGATACAGCAGTTCGTAGATATAAAAATATTCCGCGTCGGATAACCGAATGGCATAAGCCTCTTCGATCGGCTGGAAGGCGGATTTAATGACACTAAACGCGCGGACGTCCAGCGCGGGCTGGCTCTCCAGCGACATCTGTAACGGTTTTCGGTTAATCACGATACGCTCGACCATACAACAGCAGTGGATCAGGAAGCGTAGTGTCACCTGGCGGCTGGGTTTTAGCGAAAGCGAGGTGGTTAAATGATTAAACACGCCTTCCATCTCTTTAAGAATACGCTGGGGGTTGAGTACCGAAATATGGTTGATGATACTTTCCATGGTCAGCGCGCTGATAAATCGCATTGCGCTGCGCTCCATCTCCAGACGGCGCTCACTGCTTGAAAGGTCCGGCGTGAGCAGGCTGAGTACCAGCTCCGGCCCCTGCTCGGAGAACAGCTCTTCAAGTGAGATAAACGGAATGTCCGGTAGCCCCGGCTGGAAGGTGCCGACAATCCCCGCTAGCCGCTCACCGGCCAGCAGCGACTGCTGAACGCGCTCCAGGCTGCGAACCTCGTTGTAATCAAGGATTACCATTCGCGTATCCTGTGACATCAGCTCGCCAAAACTTTCCTCCAGCACTTTTTTGATTTTCTCTGCGGTTCCCATGCCCGTAATGCAGGAGATCACCAGCACCTTACCGCCATTCTCCTGCTGCGGAGTACAGAGCTGACAGGGGATATTTTTACTCTGCATTAATTCCGCAAGCTGCGGTAGCTCGCTGGTTTCATAGCTTAAATCCAGCCCCAGCTCCAGCAGGCTGGTCAGCGTAATATTTGGCAGTAACAGGACGTCAATCTGGAATAACTTGCTGATGGTACTGCCAAAATGCACCAGTGAGCCGATATCCACCATCAGAATCAGCCGCCGGTAGCGTTGGGTTTGGATCAGCTGGGTTAGCGTTTCCAGCGTGTCATGCACCGACTGCTCAAATGGCATATCGATGGCGCTGAACAGCTCCCGCTCCAGCACTCGATTGACGTACTGGGCCTGGCTGGTCGCGGTCGTCGCGCCGTGAGCGATTAAAATGACGCCGCAGTCGGGACTGGCGTCGATACGCTGGCGATAATGGCGGCACTCTTTCAGGAACAGACATAACCAGACAATCTCCGTCGCCGGGCACTGAATATGCAGCAGCGCGTTGATTTTCCGGCACAGCAGAGTCGCGTTTTCATACTCGTCTTTGCAGCGGTCGAGGATCAGGCTGGAGGAGTAGAGCTGCGGGATCAGCCCGCGCTGGACGTAGCCAATCAGCGCCAGAAAGTGTTTTCGCAGCGGATTCATCAGGTTTTCTGGCAGCGTAAAGCCCAGCACCTGTTCCACACAGCCAATCAGCAGGGTCACCCGCTCTTCAATCCGATCGCTGTAGCGCGGCGGATGGGCCACGCTGTCGCGGCTGTAGAGACCATATTCAAAGATTGAACTGAGTTTGTTTTTGAGGATCGCCAGCGTCTCAGCCGGTGGGACATTGCTGTTGCGCAGGTTGATGTATTCGCGGGTGAGGAAGCTGTAAAACAGATCGCTTTCTTCGATCTCCGCTCCTGTCGCCAGAGAGGTTTTCAATGCGGGTAACGTGCGCGCATCGACGCTTAGCCGATCCTGGCCGTCAAACAAGGTATCGACGAGCAGGCGCTGTTCCGGGGTGGCGTTGAACGGCATGTCTACCAGCCGTTTATCCAGCCGGAGCGTGTCGTTATGCTCGGTCATTCCCGCGGCCCACGCCTGGGCGCAAAGAAACTGGATATCGCTTTTGAGCTGGCCGATATTGCCTTCCAGCGGCTTATTCAGCAACCAGAGCAACAGCGTTTTGTCGATACTGACCGTACGCTCAATTTTGCGGCTCTCACGCTGGAGAAAACCGACGATAAGCTCCACCTGTTCCTCCACCGAGCGCTGACGGATCCCAGGAAGATCGATACAGACCTGGATGCGCCTCTGGAACGTTCGCAGCAGCGCCGAACTGACCGGTTCGGTAGTGGCGCAAATCAAGCGTACCGTGATGGAACGCGCCGTGGCGCTTGAACCGAGCGGGCGATATTGACCTTTATCGAGAATGGAGAAGAGTTTTTCCTGCCCTTCATAAGGCAGGCGATGCACCTCATCAAGCAGCAGATACCCGCCGTCCGCCTGCTCCACCAGACCGGCTTTATTCTCACTGGCGCCGGTAAAGGCGCCCTGCCGATGACCAAATAAATGCGAAGAGAGCAGTTCCGGGTTGTGCGCATACTCGGCGCAGTTAAAGTAGACCAGCGGCGGGGGGGAGCCCGCGGCGTGTTCGCAGGCAAAGCGGTGCATCAGTTCGGCAAAGAAAGTTTTTCCCACACCGGAGGGGCCAGTCAACAGCACATGGAGCCCGTGAGGATAAAGCACCGCGGCGCGGCCTTTTTCCACCGCGTCACGGAGGCTACGGTCGTAGCCAATCAGCCCGCTGAAGGGGTCATCCGGCGAGCGATCTTCCTGATGCGGTAGAAGGTCGCCAACCGTGCGCACTTCACATTCGGTATCATTCAGTCTGCGCCCCAACAGCGTTTCCATTGCCTGACGGTGCAGAAAGAACACCGGTCGCCCTTTGCTTTTAATCGCCAGGCCGTCGTTCCATAACTGATTGAGGTCTTTACTGACCGAGTTACGCGCAAGCCCGAGGTTAAAGCCGATGGCTTCCGCCGTAAAAGCTGTTTCCTGTTCCAGATCCGCAAGACTCAGCCCGCGCGTTAGCCGCTCCAGTTCCCCCAGTATGACCTCAATCCGTCTCATCTCTTTACCGCTTAAGAAATAAATGATTGTTCAGAACATACACTATTATTCTACGCAAGAAAGTGGCCTGGGCCAGAGATGGCGCATTTGCGCAAAGCGCGGTCGCGGGTGTTTCGTGGTTTGCGGGTAGGGTAGCGCCGCCTCCGGGGAGAAGGCGGCCGGGAATGTCGCTTTAACGCTCTTCCAGCGAATACGGCAGCGGCTCAATGCTCAGGCTACCGGCATCGTCGCGCACGCGGAACACGCTGTCCGGCTCCATATCGTTATTCATTACCACCTGCACCAGCAGACGGCCGTCGTCCAGCTGTACGGCAGCTAAAACGGTGCCGGTACGGCGCCAGTTTTCACCCATTTTCAGCTCCAGGTCTTCCCCGGCTTCAGGCACGCGGCTGGCCGTTCCCGCCAGATACCACAGGGCGCGCTTGTTGGCGCCGCGGAATTTAGCGCGGGCTACCATTTCCTGGCCGGTGTAGCAGCCTTTTTTGAAGCTGATGCCGCCCAGCGCCTGCAGGTTGGTGGCTTGCGGAATAAACTGCGCGCTGTTGGCGCTGTCGATAACCGGCAGACCGGCTTCGATATTCAGCGCCAGCCACTGCTGGCTATTGTTGAGCTGCGCTTCGCCGCGCAGGGTATCGGTGATGCGGGTGGCGGTTGCCACATCGGTCACCAGCAGGAAGCGCTCGGCCGGATGCTCAAACCACAGCACGCTGGTAGCGCCTTCGCTGACCACCTGTTTCTCGGCGTTCGGCAGCTGACTAAACAGCGGCGACAGCGCAGCGCGCGCCTGGAAACCGGCAACGCCCAGCAGCACGGATTCATCATCGGCGGCGATGGTCACCTTAGAGAACACCGCGTATTTTTTCAGTTCGGTCAGCTGCGCATCGCGCAGGCTGCGGCGCTCAATCCACGCAAAACCCTCGTTGCGGCGGAAAACGCGAAGATTGCTCCACATCTTGCCCTTGGCGTCACAATGCGCGGCAAGCAGATGCTGCTCGTCGGTCAGGTGGCTGACGTCGGCGGTAATCTGCCCCTGCAGATATTTTTCGCCATCCGGACCGGTAATCGTCGCCAGCGCCCAGTCGTCCAGCGTCATCAGCGTTAACGGCAGACGAGCGGAAGAGGAAGGCTGACGCGGAGGAAAAGGTGTAAAAGCCATAGTCATATCCTGAATAGCTTAACGCAGAGTGTGTGACTAATGGTAAAAGAGCTATGGTGCAATGCAAGCGCTTTTGACAGGCCATTCGTGCCCTAAAAAACCGGGAGCCAAAACGAGCGAAATAATCAATAACCTGATTATTTTAAGGATTTCATGGAATAGCGCTCGCGAATCTTGATATTCCAGTGAAGTCAGCGCCGAAAACGGGTTAAACTAAGAGATATTTATAAGTAGGAAGTAAAACATGGACATTAACAATAAAGCCCGCATCCACTGGGCATGTCGTCGAGGTATGCGTGAACTCGATATCTCCATCATGCCGTTTTTCGAGCATGAGTACGACACGCTAAGCGATGGCGATAAGGCGTTATTCATCCGCCTGCTGGAAAATGACGATCCGGATCTGTTCAACTGGTTGATGAATCATGGCGAGCCGGCTGATGCTGAACTGCAGCGGATGGTAAAATTAATTCAGACTCGGAATCGGGAACGTGGTCCTGTGGCAATCTGATTTACGCATCTCGTGGCGCGCGCAGTGGTTCTCACTGCTGATGCACGGCGTGGTGGCGGCGCTGGTGCTGGTATTGCCCTGGCCGCTGAGCTATACCCCGCTGTGGCTGATATTGCTGTCGCTGGTAGTGTTCGACTGCGTACGCAGCCAGCGGCGGATCCACGCCCGTCAGGGTGAAATAAAGCTGCTGATCGACTCGCGTCTGCGCTGGCAAAAGGCGGAGTGGGATATCATCGGCACGCCGTGGGTAATCAACAGCGGCATGCTGCTGCGCCTGCGGAATACGGAAAACCAACGTACCCAGCATTTGTGGGTCGCGGCGGATAGCATGGACGCGGGAGAATGGCGCGACCTGCGCCGGCTAGTGTTACAGAAACCGACGCAAGAGTAGGCAAGGGCTCAGGAGAACTGCTCAGCCATTTCACCGAGGATTTGCTCGCACCAGTTCTGAATGCGCTCATCGCTCAGGTCGTACTGGTTCGTTTCATCAAGCGCCAGGCCAACGAACAGCTGGCCGTCGGCGATGACCGGTTTCGGGCTGGTGAATTCATAGCCTTCGGTAGGCCAGTAGCCAATGAACTTAACCCCTTTGGTCGCCAGCTTATCGTGCAGCATACCGAGCGCGTCGAGGAACCATTCGCCGTAGCCGATCTGGTCGCCCATGCCGTACAGCGCGACGATTTTATCCTGCAGATCCAGCGTATCAAGCTGCTGCCAGACGGCCTCCCAATCCTCCTGGATCTCGCCGAAATCCCAGGTCGGAATGCCGAGGATCAGCACGTCATACTGCGTCATCAGGGTAGGGGAATCATCTTTCAGGTTGTGCAGCGTGACCAGTTCAGGGCCGATAATATCGCGGATTTTTTCTGCCGCCATTTCGGTGTAGCAGGTGCTGGAACCGTAAAAAAGACCTATGTTCATCGCGGAAACGTCTCAATTCTTGCTGTGACTTTGCGCTTAGTGTACCAGAAAGGCCGCGCCCGCCTGCAACTCGAATTATTTAGGGTATAATGGCGCCGTTTTAATAAGCAAAGAGGCCGGAGTGGAACAGGATCTCGCACGAATCGAGCAGTTTCTTGATGCCTTATGGCTGGAGCGTAATCTGGCTGAAAACACGCTAAGCGCCTATCGCCGGGACCTGACGATGGTGGTCGAATGGCTGCATCATCGTGGCCTGTCGCTTGCCAGCGTCAGCGGCGAAGATCTCCAGTCGCTGCTGGCGGAGCGGCAAACCGGTGGCTACAAGGCCACCAGCACCGCGCGCCTGCTAAGCGCCGTGCGCCGCTTCTTCCAGCATCTTTACCGGGAGAAAATTCGCCCGGACGATCCCAGCGCGCTGCTGGCCTCACCAAAGCTGCCGCAGCGGTTGCCGAAGGATCTGAGCGAGGCGCAGGTGGAGCGACTGCTCCAGGCGCCGCTGGTTGAACAGCCGCTGGAGCTGCGCGATAAAGCGATGCTGGAAGTGCTGTACGCCACCGGTCTGCGCGTTTCCGAGCTGGTGGGCCTGACCATGAGCGACATTAGCCTGCGCCAGGGCGTGCTGCGCGTGATTGGTAAAGGAAATAAAGAACGTCTGGTACCGTTAGGCGAAGAGGCGGTGCTGTGGGTTGAGAACTACCTTGAATACGGCCGTCCCTGGCTGCTGAACGGCGTGGCGTCCGATGTGCTTTTCCCCAGCCAGCGCGCGCAGCAGATGACGCGCCAGACTTTCTGGCATCGAATTAAGCATTATGCCGTACTGGCGGGGATTGATAGCGAAAAGCTCTCCCCGCACGTGTTACGCCATGCGTTTGCTACGCATTTACTTAACCATGGCGCTGACTTACGCGTGGTGCAGATGCTGTTAGGACACAGCGAT
>OKAF01000160.1_pt1 | contig 12717 bp, 8 predicted proteins | sample 1612971 | NCBI WGS metagenome assembly OKAF01 (sample SAMN04436826, study PRJEB24849) | human gut metagenome | biome: human gut; feature: NICU; material: stool | host: Homo sapiens | place: USA: Saint Louis, MO | collected 2011-06-21
GAATATGAACGTCATGGATAATATTTTTATGGCTAACGAATTCTTTCAAAAAGGGAAAATTAACGAAAAATATCAATATGAGTTAGCCAAATCATTACTGGAAAGGCTGGAGCTTGATGTCGATCCCTACACCCAACTCGGCGAATTAGGCATCGGCCATCAGCAACTGGTAGAAATTGCGCGCGCGCTTTCAAAAGACACCCGGGTATTAATTATGGATGAACCCACTTCCGCGCTCAGCCAGTCGGAAGTCAAAATCCTGTTTAACGTCATTGAGCAGCTTAAACGTCGCGGCGTCACCATTATCTATATTTCCCACCGTCTGGAAGAGCTAATGGAAATTGGCGACCACATCACCATTTTCCGCGACGGGCGCTTTATCAGCGAGCGCGAGGTCAGCGACGCCAGTATTCCGTGGATTATCGAACAGATGGTCGGCGATAAGAAAAAACATTTCGACTACCGGCCGGCGCCGAAAGGCGAAGCGGTGCTTGCGGTTGAAGGTCTGACGGCGCTTCATTCCAGCGGCGGCTATAAGCTCAACGATGTGACCTTTACCTTAAGTAAGGGAGAGGTGATCGGCATCTATGGCCTGCTCGGCGCCGGACGCACGGAGCTGTTTAAAGGCCTGGTCGGTCTGATGCCCTGCCAGAGCGGGAACGTCCCTCTCAACGGCGAAAATATCGACAAGGCGCCGTTCCAGGCGCGGCTTAAAAAAGGGCTGGCGCTGGTGCCCGAAGACCGTCAGGGCGAAGGCGTGGTGCAGATGATGTCGATTCAATCGAATATGACCCTCTCTGATTTCAGCCTGCAGGGCTTTCGCCGGGCGTGGAAGTGGCTCAATCCACAGAAAGAAATCGCCTGCGTCAAAGAGATGATTCGCGAACTGGCGATCAAGGTCAGCGACCCCGATCTGCCTATCACCTCGCTCAGCGGCGGCAACCAACAAAAAGTGGTGCTCGGCAAAGCGCTGATGACGAAGCCGGAGGTGGTGTTTCTCGACGAGCCCACTCGCGGTATCGACGTCGGCGCGAAAACCGACGTATATCACCTGATCGGCAAAATGGCCCAGCAGGGTCTGGCAGTGATGTTCTCTTCATCGGAGCTGGATGAAGTGATGGCGCTGGCGGATCGCATCCTGGTCATGGCCGACGGCCGGATTACTGCCGATTTACCGCGTCATGCGGTGACCCGCGAAAAATTAATCGCGGCTTCAACACCTCAAGATTAATCAGGCTGGAACCCATCATGAACCAGAAATATATGATTTATATGTACCTGCTGAAGGCCAGAACGTTTATCGCTCTGCTGCTGGTTATCGCGTTCTTCAGCGTGATGGTACCGAATTTCCTGACCACATCTAACCTGCTGATTATGACCCAGCACGTGGCCATCACCGGCCTGCTGGCCATCGGCATGACGCTGGTTATCCTGACGGGCGGTATCGACCTCTCCGTCGGCGCCGTCGCCGGCATCTGCGGCATGGTGGCCGGGGCGCTGTTAACCAGCGGCCTGCCCTTATGGAACGGCAGCGTTATCTTCTTCAACGTACCGGAAGTGATCCTCTGCGTGGCGCTCTTCGGCGTGCTGGTCGGCTTTGTGAACGGCGCGGTCATCACCCGCTTCGGCGTCGCGCCCTTTATCTGCACCCTGGGCATGATGTATGTCGCCAGAGGCTCGGCGCTCTTGTTCAACGACGGCAGCACCTACCCGAACCTTAACGGCATGGAAGCGCTGGGCAACACCGGTTTTTCCACCCTCGGATCCGGGACGCTGATGGGCATTTATCTGCCAATCTGGCTGATGATCGGCTTCCTGCTGCTGGGCTACTGGCTGACCACCAAAACCCCGCTGGGCCGCTATATCTATGCCATCGGCGGTAACGAATCCGCCGCTCGTCTGGCCGGCGTGCCTATCGTTAAGGCAAAAATCTTCGTCTACGCCTTCTCCGGCCTGTGCTCGGCGTTCGTCGGCCTTATCGTCGCCTCCCAGCTACAAACCGCGCACCCGATGACCGGCAATATGTTCGAAATGGATGCCATCGGCGCCACCGTGCTCGGCGGAACCGCGCTGGCGGGCGGTCGCGGTCGGGTGACCGGCTCAATCATCGGCGCGTTCGTCATCGTCTTCCTCGCCGACGGCATGGTGATGATGGGCGTCAGCGACTTCTGGCAGATGGTCATTAAGGGCGTGGTTATCGTCACCGCCGTCGTCGTCGACCAGTTCCAGCAAAAACTGCAGAACAAAGTCATCCTGATGCGTCGTCATGAGGAGAAGCTGGCTGCGGCAGGAGCCACCAGTTAATCACGTCTTTATTACCCCGCCGGACGCTCTGCCGTCCGGCCTCTATAAGGGATGAAAAATATGCAAAGAAATTTCACAAATAAAACGGTGGTTATCACCGGGGCCTGCCGCGGAATTGGCGCCGGTATTGCCGAGCGCTTTGCTCGCGACGGCGCGAATCTGGTGATGGTCTCTAACGCCGAGCGCGTCCACGAAACGGCGGAAACCTTACGCCAGCGCTATCAGGCCGATATCCTGTCGTTACAGGTTGATGTCACCGATGAAGCGCAGGTGCAGTCGCTTTACGAGCAGGCGGCGGCACGTTTCAGCGCCATCGACGTCTCTATCCAGAACGCGGGGGTGATCACCATCGACTATTACGATCGCATGCCAAAAGCCGACTTTGAAAAAGTGCTGGCAGTTAACACCACCGGCGTCTGGCTGTGCTGCCGCGAGGCCGCCAAATATATGGTCAAACAGAACCACGGCAGCCTGATCAACACCTCTTCCGGCCAGGGCCGCCAGGGGTTTATCTACACCCCGCACTATGCCGCCAGCAAAATGGGCGTGATCGGCATCACCCAGAGCCTGGCCCACGAGCTGGCGCCGTGGAATATCACCGTCAACGCCTTCTGTCCGGGCATTATCGAGAGCGAGATGTGGGACTACAACGATCGCGTCTGGGGCGAAATCCTCAGCACCGAGCAGAAGCGCTACGGTAAAGGCGAGCTGATGGCGGAGTGGGTCGAAGGCATTCCGATGAAGCGCGCCGGCAAACCGGAAGACGTTGCCGGGCTGGTGGCATTCCTGGCTTCCGATGATGCGCGTTATCTCACCGGGCAGACCATCAATATCGACGGCGGCTTGATTATGTCGTAGTTGGGCTGTTTCCCCGGGTTGCGGCTGACGCCTTACCCGGGCTACAGATCGGCACGGTTTGGTCACCTGGCGTGCCGCAGGATATTTATTCAGAGAGTGATAACTATGATCGCAAAAGATTTTGCCCAACAGCTATTTAATCTGCAGGACCGCGTGGCCTTTGTAACCGGCGCGGGCAGCGGCATCGGCCAAATGATTGCTTACGGACTCGCCAGCGCGGGCGCTCGGGTCGTCTGCTTCGATCTCCGCGAAGATGGCGGCCTTGCCGAAACCGTAAAAAATATCGAAGCCATCGGCGGCGAGGCCTGTTTCTACACCGGCGATGTGCGCCAGCTTAGCGACCTACGCGCTGGGGTGGCGTTGGCAAAAAGCCGCTTTGGCCGCCTTGATATCGCCGTCAACGCCGCCGGTATCGCCAACGCCAATCCGGCGCTGGAGATGGAAACCGAGCAGTGGCAGCGGGTGATCGATATTAACCTCACCGGCGTATGGAACTCCTGTAAAGCGGAAGCCGAACTGATGCAGGAAACGGGCGGCGGTTCGATTATTAATATCGCCTCGATGTCCGGCATTATCGTTAACCGCGGCCTCGATCAGGCCCATTACAACTGCTCCAAGGCGGGCGTGATCCACCTGTCAAAAAGCCTGGCGATGGAGTGGATTGGCAAAGGGATTCGGGTCAACTCCATCAGCCCCGGCTATACCGCCACGCCGATGAACACCCGGCCTGAGATGGTTCATCAGACTCGCGAATTCGAAAGCCAGACGCCGATCCAGCGTATGGCGAAGGTTGAGGAGATGGCCGGCCCGGCGCTGTTCCTCGCCAGCGATGCCGCATCGTTCTGTACCGGCGTTGACCTGGTGGTTGATGGTGGTTTTGTCTGCTGGTAGAACGGACCGAATACCGGTATGGATGTCAATATACTGGCAGCGACCGGCGAAGCAGTATGCAGGGTGGCGGCGCGATTGTTTTAACCGGTCGATGTTCTCTCGCCGTCCATCCTGCCCCATAAGCAGAAAAAAGGTGCCTTAAGGTGCCTTACCCAGCCTGCGGATAAGCGGGGATAGCTCCCCGCATACCGGCTACTTCTTCGTTTCGTAAGCGAGAACGGCCTTAAACTCCATACTACGTTCTTTGATGCTCAGCTCGCACAGCGAGTCGCGCCCCATTAACGTCAATCCCAGCGCTGTCAGACACAGCACGATGATTGCCACCAGGGCGTATTTTGTCAGCATCTCGTTGCCTCCATGCGAAGAAGAGGCTACTATCCAACGTGCTAGGTTTGGATTGTAGGCCTCAGGTTGATGGGAACATCTCCTGAGGCTTCGTCTTTCTGAATCCTCACCTAAGCCTGAACGCAGAAAGCCTCAGGCACCCGCCGTCATCATACGCTTCCCTGCGCAATTCACTGTATATTTAACCAGATAAATCCCTTTTTCAGAAAACGTTTAGACGGCCTACATTCCGGGGAAGGTCACGCTGTTGCCCGGCGCTTCGCGATGCAGGTGAATAAAGTTCAAATGACGCTCGTACTGGTCAAGAATATCGGTAATGACCTGTTCTTTGCTGTAGTCCATCAGGTCGTTGCCCTGACTCCCTTCCAGCAGGAAGGTCTCCAGACGATAGTAGGTCGACTTCCCGCTGCGCGCCCGGTAGGTAAAGCCGGGAATGGCGTACTGCTGCGGCCAGATCTGATAAACAAAGTTCTGCTCATCGCCCATATGCACCAGCAGGTCAAGATGGCCAAGGCTGTCTCCCTCTTCCGGCGGCAGGCTTTTCAGCTCGACGTAAGCGCCGCGCAGCTTCAGCTCCTGCGCCACCTCTTCCATCGCCGGGAAGCACACCGTCTCCATCATCTGGCGGGTATAGCGCGTGCCGGGGTAGTTCATCAGCCGCGACAGGCGCTTCTTCCAGCTCAGGCGATCCTGCACGCCGAGCGGTCGCGGGGCGGTGTCGCGGTTGGCGCTCTCGCGGCGATAATCCTCAACCTTCAGCGACTTATATAACCCCGCCATCACGAAGAAGATCACGAAGCTAAACGGCAGCCCCATAATCACCGTTGCGTTCTGCAGGGCGGAAATGCCGTTAGTCATCAGCATCCCCAGGGTCAGCAGGCCGATAACCACCGACCAGAAGATGCGCAGCCAGTTTGGCGCATCGCTGTTGATATCCTTCAGCTTCGAGGTGAAGTTACCCAGCACCAGCGCCCCGGAATCCGCGGAGGTCACATAGAACAGCAGGCCGGTAATGGTTGCCACCGAAGCGCTAAAGGTAAACGCCGGATACTGCGCCAGCAGGTTATAGAAGCCGCGCTCCGGGTGGGCGACCGCCTCGGCGGCGAAGGCCGCGTTGCCGTGGATGATTTCATACAGCGCGCTATTGCCGAACACCGACAGCCACAGCAGGGTAAAGGTGAACGGGATAATCAGCGGTCCCACCTCAAACTGACGAATGGTGCGTCCACGTGAAATACGCGCCAGGAACAGGCCGACGAACGGCGACCACGCCACCCACCAGGCCCAGAAGAACAGGGTCCAGTTGTTCATCCATTCTACCGGACGATCGAAGGCAAAGCTGTTAAGGGTCATCCCCATAAAGCGGTTAACGTAGTCGCCGACGTTGAGCACCAGCGCATTGAGCAGGAATTCGGTATCCCCGAAGAACAGCACGAACATGATCAGCCCCAACGCCAACAGCACGTTGAGTTCGGACAGAATGCGGATGCCCTTGTTAACGCCTGAGGTCACCGAAATGGTCGCCATGATCACCGAAAGCAGGATCAGCGCGGCCTGAACCGTCAGGTTTTCCGGAATGTGGAACAGAACTTTCAGCCCGTAGTTCAACTGCACCACGCCAATACCCAGCGTGGTGGCGATGCCGAAGATAGTGCCCAGCACGGCCGCTATGTCTACGCTGTGGCCGATCGGGCCGTTGATGCGTTTACCGAAAATCGGGTAGAGCGCCGAACGGATGGTCAACGGCAGGTTATAGCGGTAGCTGAAGTAGCCGAGGGCGATGCCCATCAGCGCATACATCGACCAGCCGGTCAGCCCGTAGTGGAACAGTGTCCACACCATGGCCTGGCGGGCGGCTTCCATCGTCTGGCCCTGGCCTTCCGGTGGCATCATATATTGCGTCACCGGTTCGGCGACCGAGAAGAACATCAGATCGATGCCGATGCCGGCAGCGAACAGCATCGCTGCCCAACTCATCAGGCTGAATTCGGGTTTCGACTGTTCTGGCCCGAGCTTGATCGAACCGAAGCGCGACGCGGCGATAAACACCACAAATACGATGTACAGAGTAGCGGCCAGTAGGTAATACCAGCCGAAGGTGGTTGAAACCCAATTCAGGGTGCGGGTGATCCATCGCCCGGAGAAATCGGTAAAGAAGATGGTCATCAGCGAGAAGGCCAGAATCAGCCCCGCCGAGGTAAAGAAAACAGCCGGATTAAGGCCATCCTTTTGTGGTTTTGAGGAGGTGTCGCGTGTTGGCATCGTCTTCCTCTGTTTTTTAACAACTGAGTAAAATCGTGCCCACACACCAGCCTGAACGGACGCATCGGCGCCGTCCGGAAAAGTGCGGATATAAAGCCGCGGCAATCGCTATTCTGCTTGCCAAAGATTGCCGCTTTGCTTGTTAACGAAACAGAAAATCGTTTCGTGGTGGGAACCGCTTACAGACACTGATTTTGGTCAGGGTCGTTAAATACCTCACAAAAATCAGCCAGTTCCACAACCGAAAAGTACATATTTGTAACCAAGCGGTAATAAAATATATGCAATTTTTATTGAACGTTCAATCAAAAAAAAGTTTAATAGTGAGCATGAAGACCAAGTTCAGCAGGTGAAAAGGGCGTGAAATCCCGCCGCTGAGCCGAGGCAGAAGTCGGTTTTGTGAGAGTCGAATTATGCCAAAGGTAGGAATGCAGCCAATCAGAAGGCAGCAGTTGATAGATGCCACGCTGGCCGCGGTGAACGAAGTGGGAATGCAAGCCGCCACCATCGCGCAAATAGCGCGGCGGGCCGGAGTTTCCAACGGCATCATCAGCCATTATTTCAAGGATAAGAACGGCCTGCTGGAAGCCACTATGCGCTATTTGATTAGCCATTTGGGCGAGGCGGGGAAGCTGCGGCTACAGGCGTTAAGCGACCAGAGCCCGGCATCACGGCTGCAGGCGATCGTCGCCGGTAACTTCGACGACAGCCAGATCAACAGTGCGGCGATGAAAACCTGGCTGGCGTTTTGGGCCAGCAGCTTGCACCAGCCGCAGCTTAATCGGCTGCAACAGGTGAACGGCCGTCGGCTGTATTCCAACCTTTGTGCCGAATTTAGTCGCCAACTGCCCAAGGCGCAGGCGCGACTGGCAGCCAAAGGATTGGCAGCACTGATTGACGGCCTGTGGCTGCGCAGTGCGTTGCGCGGCGCGGCGTTCAACCAGACGCAGGCGATCGCGCTCACGACCGAATACATTACGTTTCAACTCCGGGGGCAAACGCCACCCTGAGGATAACCCAAGGAGAACCTATGTCCCGTTTTGGCTTACAGAAGCTCTATATTAATGGTGCCTATGTAGACAGTACCGATGGAAAAACTTTCAACGCGGTTAACCCGGCGAACGGTGAAGTGCTTGCCGAGATCCAGTCCGCCAGCGCTGAAGACGTCAACCGTGCGGTGGCCAGTGCAGCCAGCGGACAGAAAGTGTGGGCGGCGATGACGGCGATGGAACGTTCTCGTATTCTGCGCCGAGCGGTGGATATTCTGCGCGAACGCAACGACGAACTGGCCGCGCTGGAAACGTTGGATACCGGCAAGGCCTTGTCGGAAACCACGGCGGTGGATATCGTTACCGGTGCCGACGTATTGGAATATTATGCGGGTCTGATCCCGGCGATCGAAGGCCAGCAGATCCCGCTGCGTGACAGCGCCTTTGTTTATACCCGTCGTGAGCCCCTGGGCGTGGTGGCCGGTATTGGCGCCTGGAACTACCCGATCCAGATTGCCCTGTGGAAATCCGCACCGGCACTGGCGGCAGGCAACGCGATGATCTTCAAACCCAGTGAAGTCACTTCCCTGACGGCGCTGAAGCTGGCGGAAATCTATACCGAAGCCGGTTTGCCGGACGGCGTATTCAACGTGGTCACCGGCAGCGGCGCAGAAGTCGGCCAGTACCTGACCGATCATCCCGGAATTGCCAAGGTGTCCTTCACCGGCGGTGTCAAAACCGGTAAGAAAGTGATGGCTAACGCCTCAGGTTCGACGCTGAAAGAAGTCACCATGGAGCTGGGTGGCAAATCCCCGCTGATTATTTTTGACGACGCCTGCCTGGATCGCGCCGCCGATATCGCCATGATGGCTAACTTCTACAGCTCCGGCCAGGTGTGCACCAACGGGACTCGAGTATTTGTCCCTGCAGCGTTGCAGGCCGAGTTCGAAGCCAAAATCCTCGAGCGCGTTAAGCGCATTCGCCTGGGGGATCCTACCGATCCACAAACCAACTTCGGCCCGCTGGTCAGCTTCGCGCATATGGAGTCGGTATTACGCTTCATCGAAAGCGGCAAGAAAAGCGGCGCTCGCCTGTTGTGCGGCGGCGAACGTGTGACTGAGGGGGAATACGCCAAAGGGGCTTATGTGGCGCCGACCGTATTTACCGACTGCGGTGACGAGATGGAGATCGTGCGCGAAGAGATCTTTGGGCCGGTAATGAGCATTCTCACTTACCACAGCGAAGAAGAAGTGGTACGCCGTGCGAACGACACCACCTTCGGCCTGGCTGCCGGTTTGGTGACGAACGATCTGACCCGGGCGCATCGGGTGATCCACCAGTTGGAGGCCGGTATTTGCGGGATCAACACCTGGGGTGATTCGGCGCCGGAAATGCCGGTCGGCGGGTACAAGCAGTCTGGCGGCGGCCGTGAAAATGGCCTCAGTACGCTGGAACATTACACCCAGATCAAATCGGTACAAGTCGAGCTGGGCGAATATATTTCCATCTTTTAAATATCCCCGTCGTCTTTCAAGCTACAGCGTTGTTGGCTGCGAACGCGGACCCCAGTCACTTACTTGACTCCTGGGGTTCCACGCCCTTGCCGCCTAGCTGTAACGCGAAATCCATAGGGGATAATCCTTTCTTGCATCCAAAACTGCCTGGATATATTCAGCATGCGATATTCAAGCCATTCGCATCATTCAGGCATACGAATATTTAGGAGATAATGTATGGAATACGATTACATCATTATCGGTGCCGGCTCAGCCGGTAACGTTTTAGCCACCCGTTTAACCGAAGACGCTGATGTTAGCGTATTGCTGCTGGAAGCCGGCGGCCCGGATTATCGGATGGATTTTCGCACCCAGATGCCGGCCGCGCTGGCATTCCCGCTGCAGGGCCGTCGTTACAACTGGGCGTATGAAACCGATCCTGAGCCGCACATGAACAACCGCCGCATGGAGTGTGGCCGGGGTAAAGGGCTGGGCGGCTCATCACTGATTAACGGCATGTGCTACATCCGCGGCAACGCGATGGACTTCGACAACTGGGCAAAAGCACCGGGGTTGGAGGACTGGAGTTATCTGGACTGCCTGCCATATTTCCGCAAGGCGGAAACCCGCGATATCGGGCCTAATGATTATCACGGTGGCGACGGCCCGGTCAGCGTGACCACGCCGAAAGCCGGTAATAACGAATTGTTCCACGCAATGGTGGAGGCCGGCGTGCAGGCGGGTTATCCGCGTACTGATGACCTGAACGGCTACCAGCAGGAAGGCTTTGGCCCGATGGATCGCACGGTCACGCCGAAAGGCCGTCGCGCCAGCACCGCTCGGGGTTATCTGGATCAGGCTCGTTCCCGTTCAAACCTGAAGATTGTCACTCACGCGTTGACCGACCGCATCCGCTTCGAGGGTAAGCGTGCGGTGGGCGTTGACTACTTGCAGGGCGAAAGTAACCAAATCAACAGTGCCCGAGCGCGTCGTAAAGTGTTGCTGTGTGCCGGGGCGATTGCCTCGCCGCAGATTTTGCAGCGTTCCGGCGTTGGTCCAGCGGCGCTGCTGAACCGCCTGGACATCGATCTGGTGCACGATCTGCCCGGCGTGGGCGAGAACTTGCAGGACCATCTGGAAATGTACCTGCAATACGCCTGTAAAAAGCCGGTGTCGTTGTACCCGGCATTGCAATGGTTCAACCAGCCGAAGATCGGCGCAGAGTGGCTGTTCAACGGCACCGGCGTGGGCGCCAGCAACCAGTTTGAAGCCGGTGGCTTTATCCGCAGCCGCGAAGAGTTCGCCTGGCCGAACATTCAGTACCATTTCTTGCCGGTGGCGATTAACTACAACGGCAGCAATGCGGTGAAAGAGCACGGTTTCCAGGCGCCCGTCGGTTCAATGCGCTCCCCGAGCCGTGGCCGGGTGCAGGTGAAATCGAAGGATCCGCGCCAACATCCGAGCATCTTGTTCAACTATATGGCGACCGAACAGGACTGGCAGGAGTTCCGCGATGCCATTCGCATCACGCGCGAAATCATGGCGCAGCCTGCACTGGACGAATACCGCGGCCGTGAGATCAGCCCGGGGCCAGAAGTGCAGACCGACGAACAGCTGGACGCTTTTGTGCGTGAGCATGCCGAAACCGCCTTCCATCCTTCCTGCTCATGCAAAATGGGCGAAGACGAGATGGCGGTGGTGGATGGGCAAGGGCGAGTGCACGGTATGGAAGGCCTGCGGGTGGTGGATGCGTCCATTATGCCGCTGATCATCACCGGTAACCTGAACGCCACCACCATCATGATCGCCGAGAAGATTGCCGATCGTATCCGCCAGCGCACGCCGTTGCCGCGTAGCAATGCCGACTGTTACGTGGCCGGCGACGCCCCGGCGCGTAAGCCATAACCCACATGCCCTCTCGCCGCTGAGGGGGAGGGCCGCTGTAGCAAGCAACCCCCTCTCCAATGTCCTTCCCCGAGGCGAGGGGGCAATTCATTCCCGTTATCTTTCACCTCACCAGGTACAAACGTACCCCTTAAGCCGGCAGGGCGATCGCCTGATCGAAACTGTTTGGCGTCGCCATGCGCCACATGCGCGCATAAAAATCGCTTTCGATCTCTTTTTGCAGCAGTGCACCAGGCTCCAGGTAGTAATAGATGTCGGCGTAGACCTTAATTTCGGTTGAAGTAATACGGCGCAGCATATGATGCGAAGTCAACTGCTCAGGGCGGCTGACGCCCGCCGCCGCGAGCATTTCTGCCAGCGCTTTCACCGTATTCTGGTGGAAGTGATAAACGCGTTCGGCCTTGTTTGGCACCACCAGGGCTTTCTGTCGCAGTGGATCCTGGGTGGCGACCCCGGTAGGGCAGTGATTGGTATGGCAGCTTTGCGACTGAATACAGCCGACGGCAAACATAAAACCACGGGCTGAGTTCACCCAGTCGGCACCCAACACCAGCACGCTGGCGATATCGAAGGCGCTGATGATTTTACCGCTGGCACCAATCTTGATTTTGTCGCGCAGTCCGCAGCCGACCAGGGTGTTGTGGACGAATAACAACCCTTCGCGCAGCGGCATGCCCATATAGTTGGACAGTTCGAGCGGTGCTGCGCCGGTTCCACCTTCTTTGCCGTCCACCACGATAAAGTCCGGCAAGATCTGGGTTTGCAGCATCGCTTTGGCGATGGCGACAAATTCCCACGGGTGGCCGATACAGAGTTTGAAGCCCACGGGTTTGCCACCGGACAATTCACGTAGCTGCTGGATGAAATGCATCATTTCAATTGGGGTGCTGAAGGCGCTGTGCGAAGCCGGAGAAATACAGTCGACCCCTTCAGGTACGCCGCGCGTTGCGGCGATTTCCGCATCCACTTTTTTCGCCGGTAGTATGCCGCCATGCCCGGGTTTAGCCCCCTGGCTGAGCTTGATTTCAATCATTCTCACCTGCGGTTTTTTAGCCTGCTCGGTGAAGCGTTGCGGATCAAAATGGCCGTCGGCGGTGCGGCAACCGAAGTAGCCGCTGCCCAATTCCCAGACCAGGTCGCCACCATTTTCGCGATGATAACGGCAGATACTGCCTACGCCGGTGTCGTGGTAGAAATTGCCCTTTGCCGCGCCGAGGTTGAGGGCGCGAATGGCGTTGGCCGACAGGGCGCCGAAGCTCATGGCGGAGATGTTAAAGATCGACGCGGAGTAGGGTTGGCTGCAATCTGGACCGCCGATCGTCACGCGGAAGCTGGTGGGGTCAGATACCTCGACCGGACGCATGGAGTGCCCGATACATTCGTAGCCGGTTTGATAAACGTCCAACTGGGTACCGCACGGCTTGTCGCCCATTTCATTTTTGGCGCGTCGGTAAACCAGCGTGCGTTGGGTACGTGAAAACGGGATCTGCGCGTTATCTTCTTCCAGTAAGTACTGGCGTATTTCCGGGCGAATAAACTCGAAGAAAAAGCGCAGTCGGCCGATGATCGGATAGTTTCGGCAGATGGCGTGGCTTTGTTGGGTCAGATCATAAATGCCCATAGCGCTCAGACCGCCAAAAATGATCGTCGGTAGCCAAAACCAGGGG
>OKAF01000162.1_pt1 | contig 12701 bp, 10 predicted proteins | sample 1612971 | NCBI WGS metagenome assembly OKAF01 (sample SAMN04436826, study PRJEB24849) | human gut metagenome | biome: human gut; feature: NICU; material: stool | host: Homo sapiens | place: USA: Saint Louis, MO | collected 2011-06-21
AACAGTGATGCCAAAGACGTTTCCAGAACCTGAGCCAGTCGATCCAGCGTCTCAATTTTGACAATATCCCCCCGTTCAATACGGTAGATCACCGCCCGGGAAACACCCAACTGTTCCGCAACGTCTTCAGCCTGGAGCGATGCGCCAATCCGGTATGCTTTGAGACGCTCGCCTATCGCAACATAATCAATCGATGAATTCCAGTTATCAGCCATTTTGTTTTAATTCATGTCAGTAGTATCAAAATAGAGAATACAGACCCTTTCAGGAATAACAACTCCCTGCTCGATAAAAGGGTCCACTGACTGGTCAGAATCAGCAAAAATAACCGTCCTCTAACGTCACTGCCTGCAGGAGCATCTTCCCCGCAGAGTGGCGTTTATTCGTTGCCGACCAGACGCCAGTTTAAGGAGACCTCGCCGGGAAATGGGTCTATCTGAACATGCTCAGTCACTACCAGCGGTTCAGGCAGAATCAACGGTTGTCGCGCTAAGGTGACCGTCCCCGTGTTTAACGGCAGTCCGTAAAACCTTGCCCCATATTCACTGACGAAGGCTTGCAGATGTGGCAGTGCACCCGCCGCTTCAAACGCCGTGGCATAACATTCGAGTGCTGATGGAGCATTGAAAATACCGGCACAACCACAAGCGGCTAGTTTGGCCGTACGAGGATGAGGGGCGGAATCCGTGCCGGCAAAAAAACGACGGTCACCAGAGGTTGCGGCCTTCAACAACGACTGACGGTGATACTCTCTTTTCAAGACCGGCAGACAGTAATAGTGGGGCCGAATCCCCCCGTTAAACAGCACATTGCGGTTGAAAAGCAGGTGCTGAGGCGTGATAGTTGCCGCAGTCAGGCCATCCTCTTGCTCTTGTATGTAGCGAACAGCATCCTGGGTGGTAATATGCTCAAGCACTATTTTTAACTGTGGATAATTGCACCGTAGTTCCATCACCGTATCTTCAATAAAAACGCGTTCCCGGTCAAAAATGTCCACGTCCGGGCGAGTGCTCTCACCGTGGATGAGAAGTGGGATCCCCAACGCCTGAAGTATATCGAGACAGCCGCGTATTCTACTAACAGACGTGACACCGTATTCTGCATGGGTCGTCGCCCCTGCGGGATACCATTTCACGGCGGTCAGAATGCCCTTCTGATGCCCGACACGTATGACTTCCGGCAGAGTGTCATCGCAGAGATATAGCGTCATCAAAGGCGTAAAATCATGGCCTTGCGGCACCGCGGCAAGGATGATTTCGCGATAGGCTTCCATTGCAGCCACTGTTGTGACAGCCGGATTCAGGTTAGGCATAACCACCGCACGGGCAAACTGCTTTGTAGTAAAGGGCAGAACAGCCTTTAGTATTTCACCGTCACGTAGATGGAGGTGAAAATCGTCAGGCCGTCGCAACGTCAATAATCCGTTTTTCTCTGCTGATACAGGAGTTTTGTTCATTTCCACTCCTCAAGCGTCTGCTGAATGACTCCGACACCCAGCAGAAAATCGTCCATTTCCATTGCCTCATGCGGATTGTGCGACCCGTTCTGATTCCGGACAAACACCATGCCGCTCGGGATCCCCTGGCGAGCAAAAATTGCGGAGTCATGGCCCGCGCCGCTGGCTAATTCCAGGTGATTGACTGCCAGCGCCTCACAGCTATGTTTGAGGGCGGCAAACACGGAATGGTCTAACGTAGCGGGCTCCGTGAGTACCGGGCTGTCAAACCTGAATGTCACGCCTCGCGCCTCACTCACTTGATGTGCCGTAGCCATAATCTCCTCAGCAAACGCAGTCAGGGTGTAGGAATTAAGACTTCGCGCCTCGAGGCTGAAACTGACATGCCCTGAAATTCGGGTCACCGCATGTTCTTGCACATCGGTCTGAAAGATCCCGGACGTGACAACAAGGTCGTCCCCCGCAGATAACCGTGACTGCCAGCGTGCATCCAGACGCATAATTAAGTCGGAGACGCCGCAGACCGCATCGTGGCGAAGATCGCGAGGAACGGTGCCTGAATGCTGGGCATCCCCAAAACAGTGAATAGTGTTAAAGCGGACATTCCCCCGAATCCCGTTGACCACGGCAAGCGGCAGCGATTTTTCAACCAGTACCGGCCCCTGCTCGATATGTAACTCAAGCCAGGCGAGAATATTTTTTGTCTCAACCAACGGTTGCTGGGCGCAGATAGCCTCGATATCAGCGCCCAGCTTTCCAAGGCTGTTGCCAAGCGTCTCACCACTGATTCGCTGCTGACGTTGTAGATCTTCCGCCGTTAAGCGGCCAAATATCGCACTGGATCCCATATAAGCCCGACCATACCAGGCACTTTCTTCCCCTCGAAAGGCCGCCACTTTAACCGGCACAGGCAGCCGGCGGTTCTCTCGCTGGCTGGCAACCAGAATCAGCAGTCCAGCAATAACGCCCGCAAGACCATCGAAATTTCCCCCCTGAGGGACAGAATCGATGTGAGAGCCGATCCAGACTGCAGGAGTATCCTCATTGACGCCCTTCTGACTGAAAATCAGATTAGCGGCACGATCGATGTGGACGCTCAGCCCTTCTTCTCTGGCGAACCGGCTAAGATAATCTGCTACGGCCGTCTCGCCTGGCCCGTAACTTTGCCGAGTGACGCCCACACCATCGAAGCTCAGCTGGTAAATATCTGAGAATAAATTCGTTGCTAACTGTCGGTAATCAGAAATAAACATTTCAGCTCATTAACCTTTCATTGACGCCCTGGAGGCTCACTGCGCAAATTCATACCAGCGGGAGGCGAGTTGTTCATCAATATTGACCTGACCGATGATGTCGCGGACGCGGCTGATGCGGTGTTCGGTGCAATAATCCTCAATGCCATGAATGATTTTCTGCATTATCCCCGGATCGATAAAAGATGCAGTTCCCACCTGGACTGCCGTGGCGCCAGCCAACATGAATTCAATCGCATCGTCGGCGCAGGCGATCCCCCCGCAGCCAATGACCGGGATCTTCAAAGCGCGATAACACTGATGAACCATGCGCAGTGCGACAGGCTTTATCGCCGGCCCCGATAATCCCCCCATCACATTCCCAAGACGGGGTCTGCGAGTGTGGATATCAATTGCCATAGCTAACATCGTATTCCCCATCACCACCGCGTCGGCTCCTGCAGCTTCTGCGGCCAGCGCGATGTCAACCACGTTACCGGCGTTCGGGGTGAGTTTGGCCCAAAGCGGAAAATCACTTTTCCGTCGGATAGTGCTGATGACGTCAAAGGTTGTGTCTGGAGACATGGCAAAGGCCATTCCGTCTGCTTCGAGGTTGGGGCAGGAGATGTTCACTTCAATTGCCGCAACCGAAGGTAGCGCCATCTCAGCGACTGCGCTGGCAAATGATTCTGAGGTGTCGGCGGAAATAGACACGATCAGCGGTGTGGAAAAGGCCGAATAGGCAGGAATGATCTGCGACCGGTGATATTCAAGCCCCTGACTGGGAATGCCGATCGCATTCATCATGCCACCCCGAGTCTCACAGACACGAGGTACAGGGTTACCCGGGCGTGATATCGGGGAAACGCTCTTCAACACCATTGCACCCAGTTGGTTAAAATCGAGCGCTTCACTGTACTCAATAGCAAAACAGCCGGAAGCAGGCATCACAGGATTTTTGAGCGCCAGTGCGCCGAGGCTCACATTAAGTTCAGGCAAACTCCACCTCCCCGACAACAGAACGAATAGGAAAGACGGGGCCTTCACGGCAGACACGCAGAAATTCAATCCGTCCGTTCTGCTGGATCGGCCTCACGCAAGAGAGACAAACGCCCATTCCACACGCCATGCGTTGTTCAAGCGCGACCTCGCCTCCAGTATCAGGGAACACCTCCAGGATGGACTGAAGCAGGCGAAGTATACGGTGTGAGCCGCAGGTATAAATCATGTCGTGGTGATGCTTGCCAAGAATATCATGCAGTAACTTATCCAGCGCACTCATTGCCGAGGTGCCATCGCTGTCATAAAGGCAATGAACATCAGCATCGATGCCGCGCAGGAACGCATTACGCATCAGGTCTTCCGGCGTTCGTGCCGACATAACAATGGTGAGAACGATACCGGCACGAGCAGCTTGCTGCAGCAAAGGAGCCATAGTGGCAAGGCCCACACCACGTGCAACCACCATAACCCGACGGAATTCAGGCTTTAGAGTGAAGGTATTACCGAGCGGCCCGACAATATCCATCTCACTACCTTCAGGCAACTCAGCCAGCCCTTGTGTCCCCGCCCCTGCGACATTGTACAAAAACTCGATGGTTCCAGGCGCAGGCCCGGTACCGTAAACGCTCATGGGCCTGAGCAGGAAAGGATGTAACGACTTCACATTGGGGCATTTAAGCATATAAAACTGCCCAGGCAGGGTCGCGCTATGGAGATCCACCGCTGCGGAGAGGCGCAAATATTTATAGCGTTTGTTAACCCAGCGATGCTCTGACACCAGGCAGCGATGTGACGCTACCTGGCGGGCATGACGATTGAAACAGCTTGTGTCACCCATTATGAATACCCATCTACGTGGTGAATAGAACGATTGTGAGTATTATATATGACACAAGTATCAAAATAGATACAAGTGTATTTTTTTATACGTCCTCAATGACGGCATCAAGATCTGAAATCGGTTCTTTTCGGCAGTCATCCGAATATAAAATAACGAATAAATTCATACCGTTACTTAAAAACAAAATTCTTAAATCTCTTCGAGACCAGGCATCCTCCCTTTATTTCATCTCATTATTGGCATTAAAATTGCTACACACTAGTATCAAAAACGATATTTATATCATAATTAACCGCAAGTGCACCATGATGAAGCAATTCCTAATTTTGTGTGCACCAAAATGGTCTTAAGGAGCGTAATAGTGGATTCAATGAATAATGTTCGTTCGTCGGAGGGATGCGGAACGGCTTCCTCAGAGGAAATTACCGGTTACAGCTGGAAAGCGCTGCTTGGCTCGGCGATCGGTTATGCAATGGATGGTTTTGACCTGCTGATCCTGGGGTTCATGCTGCATGCTATTTCAGCAGATCTTAACCTGACCCCTACACAATCAGGTTCCCTGGTAACATGGACGCTGATTGGCGCTGTTGCGGGAGGCATTATTTTTGGCGCTCTGAGCGATCGCTATGGCCGCGTCCGCGTTCTGACCTGGACAATTGTGCTATTTGCTACCTTTACCGGATTATGCGCTTTTGCCACCGGTTACTGGGACCTACTGATTTACCGCACCATTGCAGGGATCGGCCTTGGTGGCGAGTTCGGCATCGGGATGGCGCTGGCTGCCGAAGCATGGCCAGCACGTCACCGCTCACGCGTTTCGTCATATGTTGCGTTAGGCTGGCAGGCCGGCGTCCTGCTTGCCGCCGTGCTTACGCCGATGCTCCTGCCGTTTATCGGTTGGCGCGGCATGTTCATTGTGGGTGTAATTCCGGCATTGATTGCCTGGTTTATCCGCCACCGTCTGCATGAGCCTGATGTTTTTGTTAACCAGAGCGCTGCAGAAAAAACCTCCATGCTTGAGTCGTTCCGTTTACTGGTAAAAGACAAGGCAACGACCAAAATTAGCGCAGGGATTGCGATCCTGACCTCAGTCCAGAACCTGGGCTATTACGGGATAATGATCTGGATGCCAGCCTATCTCGCCAAACAGCTGGGTTTTGGTCTGACAAAATCGGCAATGTGGACCACGGTCACTATACTCGGGATGATGGCGGGGATTTGGGTTTTTGGCCAGCTTGCCGACCGTATCGGAAGAAAACCTGCTTTTATTCTTTTCCAGGCCGGTGCTGCGGTATCTATTGTGTTTTATGCACAGCTTACCGATCCTTTAACTATGTTATGGGCCGGCGCTCTTCTGGGGATGTTTGTTAACGGCATGCTTGGCGGATATGGGGCGTTGATTTCTGAAGCATATCCTACCGCTGCCCGTGCAACCGCCCAAAACGTATTATTTAATATTGGCCGAGGTGTTGGTGGATTTGGCCCGGTGCTGATCGGTGCGATTGCCGCAATGTACTCTTTCCATCTGGCGATTGCCCTTCTGGCATCGATTTATGTTATCGATATTATTGCCACGATATTCCTTATCCCTGAGTTGAAAGGTAAGGAACTGGATTAATTAATAAACCTTTATATTTCTGAATAACGATAACGCCCCGTATGATTTATATCATGGAATTACGGGGCCACAGTATTCCACTCACGAAATAGTTATTAACAGAAAAACATCTGCGCTTAGCCATCCTTATGGCGGCATGTTTTTGCAATTAATTAACTGTATGGTTTTCTCAGGATATGACTCAATTTAAAAAACATCATCAGGAGTGATAAATGCGCTATAAAATGATATCGGCAGCTGTATTTTTTTCTATATATATGCAGGGAGCGGTTGCGGATCCTGTTGACAGTAATGCGTGCTCAACAACTAATAGCCAGAGCCTGATTCAGGCTATTGGTTGTGGCAGTATTCACGGCAGCGCCCGACTGTTTTCTTACTCAACCCACAACGCCTATTTCGCACGTGGACTCAATCAGGACTCCACCACTCTTGGCGGATATATCACGTATACCACAGCACCTTTTTATGGTTTTCAGGCTGCCGTGGGAGTAGAAGGACAAACCAACCTGCTGGCAGGCTCGGACTCGGTCGCTGAACTGGCCCATGACAGTGGGGGCGTTGATGAAGCTTACCTCAAATGGCGCCAGGGACTGTTGTCGATCACCGCCGGTAACCAGCATCTTAACTTGCCTTTCCTCGGCGACTATTCCAATGCCCGGGTACTACCTTACCTTTATCGTGCAGTTGACGTGAAGTATGGTAATGACACTGATTTTATCCGCGTGACACGGGTTTTCAGTTATAAAAGTTATGCTGATTCAACATTCACCCGCACATCACGTCTGGCTCAGGACAATACCTTCAGCGGAAAAACTGATGGCCTGATCGCGCTGGGGCTCGCGAAAAAACGCGATCTTGGTCAACGCTACTTCACTTCTCAGCTATGGGGTGAGAAATACGCCGATATTACCAATATTGTCTGGGCTGAAGTGCATTACGTAGCCCCTGATATTCTGTGGAAACCAGATCTGGGGATACAGGGATTTTATGGCAAAAATACCGGTGACAGTGTGCTAGGAAAAATTGAGAACCGCACGCTCGGGATGCAACTGGTCGTTTACCCGCTGAACACTCTCAGTTGGCAGGTGGGCTACGATAAAATATTTCCCGAAGCCGACGCTTACAAGAATGGCGCGTTGGTTACGCCTTATGCCTACAAAACCTCTTCCGACCCTTATTTTGCAAAACCCTATTTCACCAGCACCCCGATGACCGGTGCCGGAAATGCTTTTTCGACGCAACTTACATGGTCTTATTCTGATAAATGGACGCTAGGATCTCGTTATTCCTTTCTGGATGTCAAACCCGCGAAAGATGCCAAAAGCATCAACCAGTCTGAATATCTGCTATTTGCACGTTATAACTTTGGCAATGAGTTGAAGGGGCTGAGTATTTCAGATTACTTCGGCATCCAGACATCGCCATTATATGAGCGCGAGTTTATTCAAAATAGAGTGCAATTAGCATATGATTTTTGATTAATAATAACTGTAGCATACGTTGCGTTTTTAAGCACATCAAACACCAATAAGCTTCTAGAACTTTTATACACTCAAATTCCAATATTGTATTTTGGAGTACGTATGCCATTAAAATCTGACAGAGCCATTCGGATGTACTGATACAGTATATTTATACACTTGCCATATTTACCATATCTTTTGCCGCCTTCTGGCGGCAATTACACTTTAGTCTGCTTTCTGTAAATATCCCTGGAAAAAGAAACGTTCTCTTTTAGGGACCCTATGACATGTGGAATAGATTACCCATAAAGCTAGGGAAGGTGCGAACAAGTTCCTGATATGAGATCATCATATTCATCCGGAGCGCATCCCAGAGGGACATCATGAGCCATCAACTCACCTTCGCCGATAGTGAATTCAGCACTAAGCGCCGTCAGACCCGAAAAGAGATTTTCCTCTCCCGCATGGAGCAGATTCTGCCATGGCAGAATATGACCGCTGTCATCGAGCCGTTTTATCCCAAGGCGGGCAATGGCCGACGGCCCTATCCGCTGGAGACCATGCTGCGTATTCACTGCATGCAGCATTGGTACAACCTGAGCGACGGTGCCATGGAAGATGCCCTGTACGAAATCGCCTCCATGCGCCTGTTTGCCCGATTATCCCTGGATAGCGCCCTGCCGGATCGCACCACCATCATGAATTTCCGCCACCTGCTCGAGCAGCATCAACTGGCCCGTCAATTGTTCAAGACCATCAATCGCTGGCTGGCCGAAGCAGGCGTCATGATGACCCAAGGCACTTTGGTGGATGCCACCATCATTGAGGCACCCAGCTCTACCAAGAACAAAGAGCAGCAACGCGATCCGGAGATGCATCAGACCAAGAAAGGCAATCAGTGGCACTTTGGCATGAAGGCCCACATTGGTGTCGATGCCAAGAGTGGCCTGACCCACAGCCTAGTCACCACCGCGGCCAACGAGCATGACCTCAATCAGCTGGGTAATCTGCTTCATGGAGAGGAGCAATTTGTCTCAGCCGATGCCGGCTACCAAGGAGCGCCACAGCGCGAGGAGCTGGCCGAGGTAGATGTGGACTGGCTGATCGCCGAGCGTCCCGGCAAGGTAAAAACCTTGAAGCAGCATCCGCGCAAGAACAAAACGGCCATCAACATCGAATACATGAAAGCCAGCATCCGTGCCAAGGTGGAGCACCCGTTTCGCATCATCAAGCGGCAGTTCGGCTTCGTGAAAGCCAGATACAAGGGGCTGCTGAAAAACGATAACCAACTGGCGATGTTATTCACCCTGGCCAACCTGTTTCGGGTGGACCAAATGATACGTCAGTGGGAGAGATCTCAGTAAAAACCGGAAATAACGCCAGAAATGGTGGAAAAAATAGCCTAAATAGGCTAATTCGATGTGTTTGCGGGAAAAAAATCGGCCCAGATCCGCGAAATTTTAATCAGCGAGTCAGCTTGGGAAGAAATGACCTGCTTATTCGCACCTTCCCTAACAGAGTCCCCTAAACAGCTGGCATTGAGCTTTACAGAATCTCTTGAGCCCTCTTTTTCCAAAGCGGAATTAAAAAATGCAGACGGCCATATTATTCCGGCCGGTAAACCAGCCCTTGATCCAAAAGACAAAGCGACGTTAATAGTGCCTGTGAGCACAACGCTCGATAAAGGACAATATGAAGTCGACTGGACAGCTCTTTCAGTAGATGGTCATAAAACACAGGGAAAATATACCTTTACTGTTAAGTAAAAGGCCGAAGTAGACATGTATCGTGCCAGTGTAAATGACACGATACATTTTTGAATGCGCTTACGTTCCGGTTGTGAACAACAAACGCGCATTCAGTTATTCTGAATCATCTTTAGGGCCGAGAAAGTAAAACCCGAAAGGCAGCGCCCCCACAATGGTGAACATAAAGCTGTAAATGGCCACCCATGCGCCCTGAATGATAAACAGGGATGTGTCCCAGGTATCCATCGGCAGATTGTACTGGTCTTCCACGCCCTGGAACGCGGCTTTTGACACCACGCATACCGCAACGATAAACACACAAGCCACAGCAATAAGAAACTTTTTCCCTTCCGGAGTTTTGAGAATTTTCAACATAACAATTTCCTCATATTTTCTGAATAAAGAACCCGGCCCTTTCGAACCGGGACCGGTCAGAATGTCACATTAATTTTGCCCCAGAATGTTCTTCCTGGTTCGTTAACGGAGGTATTGGCGGAGTAGCCAAAGCTACTGTTACCCGCCAGGTTGAGATGCTCGCTGTAATCCTTGTCCAGAAGATTATCGACACCGGCGCTCACTTTAAAGTACTTGTTCACGCGGTAAGCGGCATTGGCGGAAACCACGGCAAAACCGGCGCTGCTGTCAAAATCTTTGCCCACCACATTACCTTCATTAATCGCCACCCGATGCTGGCTACTGACCAGACGTACCAGCCCGGTACTGCTCCAGTTACCACTTTCCCAGGATAATCCCAGACGGGCTTCGAGAGGAGGCATTTGCGGAAGGGGTTTACCATCTTCCATGTTCCTGCCCCAGGAATAGGCCAGACTGGCGTCGGTTTTCCAGCTGTCGGTCAGCTTATAGCTGACACCGGCTTCGCCTCCCATGATGGTGGCGTTGATGTTATCGACCTGGCTGATATATGCATCGTTGGGATCGTAGCGGAAAAGGATAAAATCATTTACGTGACCGACATAAGCAGAAACCCAGGCGTTTGTACGTTTGCCGGAATACTGTGCGCCAATATCAAGCTGGGTCGTTTTTTCAGTTTTCACTTTATCAAACGCGTCTGAGGTGCCGTCAGGCCCGTAGGTGGGGGAAAACAGTTCCCAGTAGTCCGGGAAACGTTCTGTATACCCAAGCCCGGCATACAGCATTAGCGGCATTTCTGCGAGGGTATGCTCGAAACGTACAAACCCGGCAGGAAGGGTGTCCGTTCGCTCTGAGGAGCCTTTCCCGGAAAAATTATCCACGAGGACACGATCAAGGCGAGCGCCCCCCACTAACTTGCTTGAATCAGAGGTATTCCAGGTGAGTTCACTGAAGAGACCATAATCATGGAAACGGGCATCTTTGACCCAGCTGTTATCCATTTTATTACGATGGGTATTCAGCTGGGTATCGGCGCCGCTTCTCAGCTCCACATCCGCCCACTCCCATGTGCCCATCATACGACCGCCAACAGTACGTCTGTCGACTTCCATCGCCATTGGCATATTCATATCCATTGACATGCCTGCATCCATTGAGTCACCCATGCCGCTGTCTGTCATTCCTTCCGACATACCTCCTGACATACCACCGTCGGGTGAACGAAGTGAATAGTTATCCATAATGTGGTCGGCGTAGTTGTAATAGACATTCGCTTCAAATTTCTGGAATACCTCCCCGATATTTGATTTTTCGAACCAGGCACCCAGGCTTTCTCGCCTGAACTGGGAGCCGTCCATACTGCGACCCGCATAACGCGATTCCCCGTCCCCTTTCCCTGCCGTCAGTTCAATCAGGGTATCTTTATCAGGCGTCCAGCCGAGCGCCATATCGCCGTTCCATTTATCCCATTTTGAGGGGACGCGATCGCCATTACCATCCTTATAGTCATCGGAACGTGATTTGTTACCCATGAGGCGCAAATATCCATCTTCGCTACCCAGGCTGATATCCGCATTCTCATCCCAGCGATTGTTCGAGGCAGCAAGCAGGCTGGCATTTCCCTGTACGCCGGGTTTATCAAAACGCGGCTGCTCGCGATCGAAACGAATTGTCCCTGCAGAGTTACCCGGCCCCCAAAGGACCGTTTGCGGTCCTTTGGTCAACGTCAGAAGGTCAAAACTTTCCGGGGAGATATAAGAGCTGGGGGCATCCATTCGGGCCGGGCAGGCCCCCAGCATTTCGCCATTATTGGTCAGGATACGCAGACGCGATCCGAACATACCGCGTAAAACCGGGTCGCCATTCGTGCCACCGGCCCGTATCTGTGAAAAACCGGGGATGGTTTTCAGGTAATCGGAACCATCACTTGCCGGGACAGGCTGACGAGGTCTTTTTGGGGACGTGACAACTTCCAGCGGCGATGAGGCAGGAGCCGTAACAACCATAACGGAATCATCCTCCATCGTTGCGTGATCGTGACTCTCCTGAGCATTAACGGCATTCGTCTGGAATGCCATAATCAGAACTGCAAGAGGGGTACGTACAAAGCGTTGAGTTTTCATTATTTGCCTTACTGTTTTTCTGGCGTAAGCAAGCTTGCCTGTCCCGAGACAGCCAGCAGATTACGTCTGTTTTTGTGAGTAATTAATTCGCAGAAAGAAAAGCAGCAGGAGGGGCGCGGGCACGCTGAGGTGCCCAGGCGCGGAAAATCGGTGAGAAAATGGCCTGTAGAGGAAGAGACAGATGAACGCAGAGTAACATCAGCCAGAGCATTATCGTCAGCACGAACTGGACGAAAGGCAGATGAATCAGTAAATGACAGTACCCACAGGCAATTTCTTCCATCGGGGACATAGCGTGTCCCGCCATCATGGGATGAACCATGGTGAGGTTTTGTTCGCAGTGTTCCGGCATAGCCATGTCGTGGTGCATTCCTGACATAGCCATACCATGATGCTCAGGCATGGCAGTCGTAATCGCTGAACTCACACAGTCGGAATGGTGAACTAAAGATTTAGATATGACAGGCGCAATGAACAACATGGCTACTGAGAGCAATGCCATACATGCTGCAATGAAGAAGAAACGATTGCGCCCGTACAAAATGTTACCCGGTCATGACTATATGGGCGTTAGTGTATCTTATTTGATTTGCAAATGTTAAAAGAATTCACCTTTTAGCTCATGATTGAAAAATCTGCTGACGTGGTATGTTTAAGAGCTGGCAGTATGTCAAAAGAGTATTGAACAGCGGTAAATTCGCAATGGCGCGTTTCATAGAGGCAGACATTAACATCCGCTTTTAGCTCTGAACTGTCTGCTATGCTGTTTAAGAAATAGGCTTAGCGTAGGATATTTAATGAGATGGTCACTCCCTCCTTCCCGGTACTATGCTGAGGACAGGCTTT
>OKAF01000172.1_pt1 | contig 12387 bp, 9 predicted proteins | sample 1612971 | NCBI WGS metagenome assembly OKAF01 (sample SAMN04436826, study PRJEB24849) | human gut metagenome | biome: human gut; feature: NICU; material: stool | host: Homo sapiens | place: USA: Saint Louis, MO | collected 2011-06-21
TTTTTTCTGATCGCGCGGGTGTTTGTAGAAAACCAGCCACGCCATCGCCCAGGCAAAGCTCAGAACGCCGGAGATGATAAACGCCATCTGCCAGCTGTGCATCACGATGGCCCAAACCACCAGCGGCGGGGCAATCATGGCGCCGATCGAGGAGCCGACGTTGAAGTAGCCAACGGCGATAGAACGCTCTTTTGCCGGGAACCATTCGGAGCTGGCTTTCAGGCCCGCAGGGATCATTGCCGCTTCGGCGGCACCCACCGCGCCGCGCGCCAGCGCCAGACCGCCCCAGCTTCCCGCCAGCGCCGTAGAGCCGCAGAACACCGCCCAGGCGATCGCAAAGAAGGCATAGCCGATTTTAGTACCTAACACGTCCAGCACGTAGCCGGCAACGGGCTGCATGACGGTATAGGCAGCGGAATAGGCCGCGATGATATAGGAATACTGTTGGGTGGAGATGTGTAATTCTTCCATCAGAGTCGGCGCAGCTGCCGCCACAGTGTTACGCGTCAGGTACCCCAGCACGGTACCTAACGTCACCAGTGCGATCATGTACCAACGTAACCCTTTAATTTTACGCATGTAAACCTCATCGTTTGTTATATATCCGCAGCGGGTGCGGCTATCTTCCAGCCCTGTCACTGAGGCGAAGAAGGTGAAACGGAGGGTTCAGGAGAGGAAACCTCGTATGGCCCGAACCTTGCCATCAACTGTTGTGTCTAAATTCGGTGTCCATACCGGTAAATCCGACGTGATTATTCGTCGGTAATGCATTCCGTCGGTTTATATGTTTTGACGGCAGCAAGATAACTTGTCATACAACTTCAAAAGTTGAGTGACGTCACAAAAGTGGGAAAGTTTGTATGGGCATTCATTCTTGCGACAAAGGCCAGAGCTGGCGCGCTTTGGCGGGGAGTTTACTCCTTTGATGGTACTTTTTTTGTCGTCGTTTATTGATCTAACTCACGAAAAATACTTCGGTCTGTGGAAATTGGTGTGATAACTTTGTCAGCATTATAGTCAATCATCTGATGGGCTCCTTCGGGGGCGAAGAGGACACGAAAATGACACCGTTTATGACCGAAGATTTCCTGCTTGATACCGAGTTTGCCCGCCGCCTGTACCACGATTACGCGAAAGACCAGCCGATTTTCGACTATCACTGCCACCTGCCGCCGCAACAGATTGCCGAGAATTATCGCTTCAAAAATCTGTATGACATCTGGCTGAAAGGCGATCACTACAAGTGGCGCGCGATGCGCACCAACGGCGTAGCAGAGCGTCTGTGCACTGGCGACGCCTCCGATCGCGAGAAATTTGACGCCTGGGCGGCCACCGTACCGCATACCATCGGTAACCCGTTATACCACTGGACCCATCTTGAGCTGCGCCGCCCTTTTGGTATTACAGGTAAGGTGCTCTCGCCGGCAACGGCGGATGAAATCTGGAATCAGTGCAACGATCTGCTGGCGCAGGAGAGCTTCTCCGCCCGCGGCATCATGCAGCAGATGAACGTGAAAATGGTCGGCACCACCGACGATCCAGTCGATTCGCTGGAGCATCACGCCTCCGTGGCGAAAGACAGCTCATTCTCCGTCAAAGTGCTGCCGAGCTGGCGCCCGGACAAAGCGTTCAATATTGAGCAGGCAACTTTCAACGACTACATGGCGAAGCTGGGCGAAGTGTCTGACACCGATATTCGCCGCTTTGCCGACCTGCAGTCCGCACTGACCAAACGTCTGGATCACTTTGCCGCTCACGGCTGTAAAGTTTCTGACCACGCGCTGGACGTGGTGCTGTTCGCGGAAGCCAACGAAAGCGAACTGGATAGTATCCTGGCGCGCCGTCTGGCCGGTGAAACTCTCAGCGAACGTGAAGTCGCGCAGTTCAAAACCGCGGTTCTGGTGTTCCTCGGCGCAGAATATGCCCGCCGCGGCTGGGTACAGCAGTATCACATCGGCGCGCTGCGCAATAACAACCTGCGTCAGTTCAAGCTGTTAGGGCCGGATGTGGGTTTTGACTCCATCAACGACCGTCCGATGGCGGAAGAGCTGTCCAAACTGCTCAGCAAACAGAACGAAGAAAATCTGCTGCCAAAAACCATCCTCTACTGTCTGAACCCGCGCGACAACGAAGTGCTGGGCACCATGATCGGCAACTTCCAGGGCGAAGGCATGCCGGGCAAGATGCAGTTCGGTTCCGGCTGGTGGTTTAACGATCAGAAAGACGGTATGGAACGTCAGATGACCCAGCTGGCGCAGCTTGGCCTGCTGAGCCGCTTTGTCGGCATGCTGACCGATAGCCGCAGCTTCCTCTCCTACACCCGTCATGAATACTTCCGCCGCATCCTGTGCCAGATGATTGGCCGCTGGGTTGAAGCGGGAGAGGCCCCTGCGGACATTCAACTGCTGGGCGAGATGGTGAAAAACATTTGCTTTAACAATGCGCGTGACTACTTCGCCATTGAACTGAACTAAGACCAGAGGTCGGTTGATATGCAATACATTAAAATCCATTCGCACGATAACGTCGCGGTAGCGTTGGCGGATATGGCGGCAGGCTCGGTAGTCACCATTGACGGCGATACGGTCACGTTGGCTCAGGATATTGCGCGCGGGCATAAGTTTACGCTGCGCGGGATTGCGAAGGGAGACAACGTCATTAAGTATGGTCTGCCGATAGGACATGCGCTGGCGGATATTGCGCCGGGGGAACATATTCACTCCCACAATACGCGTACTAACCTGAGCGATCTCGACGCGTATAGCTATCAACCGGATCTTAGCGAGCCCGCCGCGCAGCCGGCGGATCGCGACATCCAGATTTATCGTCGCGCTAACGGCGAAGTCGGGGTGCGCAACGAACTGTGGATCCTACCGACCGTCGGCTGCGTCAACGCCATGGCGCGCCAGATGCAGAACCGTTTTCTGAAGGAAACCAACGACGCGGAAGGTATCGACGGCGTTCACCTTTTCAGCCACACCTACGGCTGCTCGCAGCTCGGGGACGATCACATTAACACCCGCACTATGCTGCAAAACATGGTGCGTCACCCGAACGCCGGGGCGGTATTGGTGGTCGGTCTGGGCTGCGAAAACAATCAGGTTGACGCCTTCCGCGAAACGCTGGGTGAGTTCGACCCTGAGCGCGTTCACTTTATGGTCTGCCAGCACCAGGATGATGAAGTGGAAGCCGGGCTGGAGCATCTGCGTCAGCTATATGACGTCATGCGTCACGACAGGCGCGAGCCGGGTAAACTGAGCGAACTGAAGTTTGGCCTTGAGTGCGGCGGCTCTGACGGTTTGTCCGGCATTACCGCTAACCCGATGCTGGGTCGGTTCTCGGATTATCTGATTGCCAACGGCGGCACCACCGTCCTGACCGAAGTGCCGGAAATGTTCGGCGCCGAGCAGCTGCTGATGAGCCACTGTCGTGATGAAGAGACGTTTGGCAAGCTGGTGACGATGGTTAATGATTTCAAACAGTACTTTATCGCTCATGACCAGCCGATTTACGAGAATCCATCGCCGGGCAACAAGGCGGGCGGTATCACGACGCTGGAGGATAAGTCGCTGGGCTGCACGCAGAAAGCGGGCTCCAGCCAGGTGGTCGATGTCCTGCGCTACGGCGAGCGGCTAAAAGTGCACGGCCTGAACCTGCTGAGCGCCCCGGGCAACGACGCGGTAGCGACCAGCGCCCTGGCCGGCGCGGGCTGCCATATGGTGCTCTTCAGTACCGGGCGCGGCACGCCGTACGGCGGTTTCGTGCCGACGGTAAAAATTGCCACCAACAGCGAACTGGCGGCGAAGAAAAAGCACTGGATCGACTTCGATGCCGGTCAGCTGATTCACGGTAAAGCGATGCCGCAGCTGCTGGAGGAGTTTGTCGATACCATTGTGGCCTTTGCGAACGGTAAGCAGACCTGCAATGAGCGTAATGATTTCCGCGAGCTGGCTATTTTCAAAAGCGGCGTCACCCTTTAATTACTCGTCATCTTTCGCACCACCGCTGTGTTGGCAGCATTTATCCACCCCGGTCACTTACTTCAGTAAGCTCCCGGGGATGTCTAAACTTGCCGCCTTGCTGTGGCGCGAAATCTTTAGAGTAATAAAAGGGCGGTATTCCGGAAGCGGCGTTTCAGATAATGATGCGCCGTTTTGTTTTATAAGGACTTTTCATGACCGCGTATTGGCTTGCCCAGGGCGTCGGCGTTATCGCCTTTCTGATCGGGATTACGACCTTTTTCAACCGCGATGAGCGCCGCTTTAAGCTGCAGCTGGCCGTCTACAGCGCCACCATTGGCGTACATTTCTTTTTGATGGGCGCGTATCCGGCGGGCATGAGTGCTGAGCTCAATACCGTCCGAACCCTTATCTCTATGCGTACCCGTAAGCTGTGGGTAATGACCGTGTTTATCGTGCTCACCCTGGTATTGGGGCTGGCAAAGCTGCAGCATGCTATGGAGCTGCTGCCAATTATTGGCACTCTGGCCAGCACCTGGGCGCTCTTTCGCTGTTCGGGGTTAACCGTCCGCTGCGTCATGTGGTGTTCGACCGCCTGCTGGGTTATCCACAACGCCTGGCTGGGTTCGATCGGCGGCACCCTGATTGAAGGCAGCTTCCTGCTAATGAATGGTATGAACATCATCCGTTTCCGGCGGATGCAAAAGCGCGGTATCGATCCATTTAAAGCGGAAAAGGCGGTGCAGGAAGAGAACCCCTCCGCGCGTTAGCGGAGGGGAAAGATTAACTGCGCAGGGCGTTTTTCGCCAGCTGATCGTCTTCAGCGATACAGGCGGCGGCGGTGAACAGCGCATCGGTCGAGGAGTTCAGCGCGGTTTCGCAGGAGTCCTGCAGAACGCCGATGATGAAGCCCACGGCGACCACCTGCATGGCGATATCGTTCGGGATACCAAACATATTACAGGCCAGCGGGATCAGCAGCAGCGACCCGCCCGCCACGCCGGAAGCGCCGCAGGCGCACAGCGAGGCGACCACGCTCAGCAGCAGCGCGGTCGGCAGATCGACCGGAACATTAAGCGTATGCACGGCGGCCAGGGTCAGAACCGTGATGGTAATCGCCGCGCCGGCCATGTTAATGGTCGCGCCCAGCGGAATAGAGACCGAATAGGTATCGCGATCCAGATTCAGCTTTTCGCACAGGGCCATATTCACCGGAATGTTGGCGGCGGAGCTGCGGGTAAAGAAGGCGTATACGCCGCTTTCGCGCAGGCAGGTCATCACCAGCGGATACGGGTTGCGGCGGATTTTCCAGAACACCAGAAGCGGGTTAATCACCAGCGCCACCAGCAGCATACAGCCAACCAGTACCAGCAGCAGCTGGGCGTAGCCCCACAGGGTTTCAAAACCGGTCGTCGCCAGCGTGGAAGCGACCAGGCCGAAGATACCCAGCGGCGCAAAGCGAATCACCACTTTAACGATAAAGGTTACCGCGTGGGACATGTCGTTAATCAGCTTTTTGGTAGTTTCATTGCCGTGGCGCAGCGCGAACCCTAAACCGACGGCCCATACCAGAATCCCGATATAGTTGGCGTTCAGCAGCGCGTTAATGGGGTTAGAAACCATGCTCATCAGCAACCCGCGCAGGACTTCGACGATACCCGACGGAGGGGTGATGCTCTCTGCCGCCGCGCTCAGGTGCAGCGTTGACGGAAAAAGGAAGCTAAACAGCACCGCGGTTAACGCGGCAGCAAAAGTCCCCAGTAGATAGAGGAACAGAATCGGGCGGATGCTGGTCTTTTGCCCCTGCTGATGGTTGGCGATGGAGGCCATGACCAGCATCAGCACCAGCACCGGCGCTACCGCTTTCAGCGCGCCGACGAACAGCGTACCCAGCAGTCCAACCGCCACGGCGGCCGGTTTTGAGACCGTCGCCAGCAGTACGCCGAGTACCAGACCAATTAAAATTTGTTTGACCAGACTGCCCTGAGCCAGTCGCCGTAGCAGGGTCGATCGGGGTGATGGGGTTGCCATAATTCATTCCTTCCAGTGATGTCGCTTTTCGTCCCGGCTACGTGTTATTTGTAACGTTTATGTCCGGATGTAAATAGATGTTTGCCTGGTTGAGTATACGGAAAGAACGCTGTTGTGGAAGGGTAAAATGCTGTTTATCGCGTTGGGATCTTATTTTTTAACTATGTATTAACTATTTTGTGACATGAGTAAGAATAATGCGCGGTGAACGTTGCCGACCGGGTGAAACGGGTCTTCACCCGGCCGTTTATTTCTTACTGCAGCTGTTTTTTCCGATCGTTCTGCTTATTGACCCAGGCGTTGATAAGCAGCGTCAATGTCAGAATACCACCGACCACGCCCAGCGAAATGCCGATGGGAATATGGTAAAAATCGACGATCAGCATTTTGATCCCGATAAACACCAGAATTACCGACAGGCCATACTTCAGCATGGAGAAGCGCTCCGCAACCCCAGCCAGCAGGAAATACATGGCGCGCAGGCCGAGAATCGCGAACAGGTTTGAGGTCAGCACGATAAACGGATCGGTGGTCACGGCGAAGATGGCGGGAATACTGTCGACGGCAAAGATAACGTCGCTCAGCTCAACCAGGATCCGCACCAGCTGCAGCGGCGTCGCGTAGAGCACACCGTTTTGGCGGGTAAAGAAGCGCTCACCCTCGATTTTATCCGTCATGCGCAGATGATTACGGATCCAGCGCACCAGCGGTTTATCGCCGATGCCGGAATCATCCTCTTTCGCCAGCGCCATCTTCACGCCGGTAAACAGCAGGAATGCGCCGAAGACGTAGAGCAGCCACTCAAACTGAGAAATCAGCCAGCTGCCGGCGAAGATCATGATTGTACGCAGTACGATCGCGCCCAGTACGCCATAGACCAGTACTCTGCGCTGTAGCGCAGGCGGAACGGCAAAGTAGCTGAACAGCATCAGCCAGACGAAGACGTTATCCACCGCCAGCGCTTTCTCGATCAGGTAGCCTGTGAGGAACGCCAGCGCTTGCGGGTCGGCCACGGCGCGACCTTCGGTCTGCACCAGATACCACCAGAAAGCGGCGTTAAACAGCAGCGAGAGGGTAACCCAGAGGATGGACCAGCCAGCGGCCTGCTTCATGGTCATGCTATGCGCACCACGCCGTCCCTGCAGCAGCAGATCGATAGCCAGCATGATGACCACGACCACTGCGAATCCGCCCCATAACAACGGTGTGCCGACAGTATTCATTACGATATTCCTTACATAAAAACAAAACGGCTGACGTCGGAAGACGGCAGCCGCTGCGCTTTTATGCATAGACCTCGCCTTCCGGCAAGGTCTCACTTACAACAAGAATCTGTTGCCCGGCGACCGGATGCGGTTTTTCACGCATCGTAATGACGATCGGCCGGCAAGGAAGTTACTCCCCTTTGCGCGTAACAAAGTATTACAGGTTATAAATGGCGTCAATGGAGGTCGACGGACCATTTACACAGCTTTACGCCACCGATTGACTATCCGCCGGGAAGACCACGCCGGTCTGGCGACGAATTTCGCTCAGCAGCTTCGCCGTGATGCGGCTTACTTCCAGACCCGGATGAGCCACCTCGTTGGCTTCAACCAGACGAGCGAACTCCTCCGCTTCATACAGCATAGTATTGATATGCTGCGGCTGGGTGAGTTCCTGAGACTTGCCGCCCCGCGGCACGAAGCAGACTTTCTGACATTCGGAGATTTTTTCGATCACCAGCGCGCCGGCTTCGCCCTGAATTTCGCTCGGGATGGCCGAATCGCTTACCTTCGAGTGGTGTAGGGTGACATCGAAATCTCCGTAGCTCAGAACAACCGTGCCCTGGCCGTCAACGCCGCTCTCCAGCAGGCTGGCGGTTGCGTGCACCGCGCGAGGCTCGCCCCACAGCGCCACCGCGGAGGCCAGGCAGTAAAAGCCGATGTCCATGATCGAGCCGTTAGAGAAGGCCGGATTGAAAGTATTGGGATTTTCGCCATCGAGATAGCGCTGATAGCGGGAAGAGTACTGGCAGTAATTAATAAAGGCTTTGCGCAGCTTGCCGATCTTGTCGAACGACTGTTTAAGCAGCAGGAAGTTTGGCAGGCTGGCGGTTTTGAACGCTTCGAAGAGGACCACATTATTTTCCCGCGCCGTTTTAATCGCGGCTTCGACTTCCTGCAGGTTCGAGGCCAGCGGTTTTTCGCAAATCACGTGCTTTTTATGGCGTAGAAACAGGCGGGTTTGCGGGAAGTGCAGCGAGTTTGGGCTGGCGATATAGACCGCGTCAACGTCAGGGCTTTGCGCTAAATCTTCCAGCGAAGTGAACAGATGTTCGACGGGATAGTCACTGGCGAAGGCCTGGGCTTGCTCAAGGCTGCGGGAGTAGATGGCGGTGAGTTTATATTTGCCGGTTTCATGGGCGGCATCGACAAACTGCTTGGTTATCCAGTTTGTGCCAACAACTGCGAAACGTATCATAAACGTTGACGAACTCCGTAAAAGGGACCTTTCGTCACTGTAGCACGCCATCATGACAAAACCAGTGCGCTATGGCGCAGAACGCTCTAACGAAAGCTGGGTCAGCCACAGGCGAGTATCAAACTCCAGCTGATGGTACTGCGGCTCCATATGGCAGCACAGCTGATAGAACGCTTTGTTGTGCTCTTTTTCCTTCAGGTGCGCCAGCTCGTGCACCACGATCATCCGCAAAAAATCCTCCGGTGCGTCGCGAAAGACGGTGGCGACGCGAATTTCGGCTTTGGCCTTCAGCTTGCCGCCCTGAACGCGGGAGATCGCGGTATGCAGGCCGAGCGCGTTGTTGAGGACGTGGATCTTGTTGTCGTACATCACCTTGTTAATGGGCGCCGCGCCGCGCAGATAGCGCGACTTTAGATCCTGGGTGTACTGGTACAGCGCTTTATCGTTGTTGATATCGTGACCCTGCGGATAGCGCTTTTTCAGCACCTCGCCGAGACGGTTCTGTTCGATTAACGTGGTGACCTGCGCCAGCAGGGATTCAGGATAGCCCTGGAGATAGGTTAAAGTGCTCATGCAGCCTGTTTGGGTCATTCAGCGACAACTGCCGGGGATTCTAGCACCCCGCGCGGGCAGGATGCCAGAAAGGCGGCGTTACTCGATCATCGCGTCTTCTACCGCCCGGTAGCTAAAGAAGTCAAACAGCGCCTCTTTACGATGCAGCATGCTATCCACGCAGGCCATACCGACAAACGCGCCGGTAAACTCGCCGTAGCCGCTGTATTCATCGGAAAAGCGCGAGGTGTCGTAGACCGCGCCGATATTTTGATATTTCTCGCCATTGACGGACCACGAGCACTGTATCTCCCGGCCGTTAATCGCCATCGCCAGATAGACTTCTCCCTCCGCAAGGCGGATTTTCTGCGGGTCGTCGTGACGCTCGCCGTTATCCATATAAATGATGGCCAGCTGCGCTGCACCGGCGGCCTCATCCCAGGTTTTATGCAAAAACAGATAGTTCATGTTGTCGTAGTAGAGCGTCAGGCCGGCGCTGTGCTGATAAATCTCCGGGCTGAAATCCATCTTCGTAACGATAGTGGCGTATACCGAGGTGAGCTTTTTCGCCAGCAGGCTGACTTTATTGAGCGAGCTCAGCGACTCCTGACCGCGTAAGGCCAGGTAACCCGCCTTACGCTCAAGACTGGTAAAGCGCTGAAAGCGGATCCGCGGCGCATAGAAGGCGTTATCCAGCGTCTGCCCATCAAAATCATCCCTGTCTGGTTTAGCCGGAAACGGCTGAGAAGGCAGATTCGACTCTTCCACCTGGTACTGAGCGAGGTTCCCCCCGGCCGCCAGCCGCAGCCAGCCATCGTCGCTCCATACCATCTTTTGTATCGCCGTCTCGCGGCCTAGCGGGCAGCGCAGCTCCTTGCGGAAGGGTCTGCTGCAAAGATGGGTTAACCAGACTTCGCCCGTTGGGGTCTCGACGTAGCTGCCGTGCCCGGCTTTTTGCAGATAGGTTTGCGGATTGAAGTAGTGTGGTTTGAGATGGCCTGCGTCGTGGCGAGCGTTAAAGTTCTCCGGCCAGGAGGTGATTATGGGGTTTTGCGGATCGCCCTCATAGGGGCCGGCGACCTGCGTTGCGCGCGCCATGGTGACCGCATGGCCGTAGCCGGTACCGCCTTCGGCGACCATCAGGTAGTAATAGTCGCCGCGGCGCGTCAAATGCGGTGCTTCAATACAGCCGCGATCGGTACCACCGCGCCAGATCCGCTGCGGATAGCCGACAACGCTTCGCGTTTGCGGCGAATACTCCACCAGGCAAATGGCGCCCGGTTTTTCGTAACCTTCGCGGGTTTCCCACTCCAGGGAAACGATCCATTTTTTACCGTCGCTGTCGTGCAGGATAGAAGCATCGAATCCGGCAGAGTGGAGATAAACCGGCTCACTCCACGGGCCGGTGATTTCACTGGCAGTAATAAGATAGTTATCTACATCGAAATAACGTGAATTCATGGAATTCATCACACCATAAATAACGTAGAACAGCTTTTCCTCTTCACACCAGGTCAGGCTCGGGGCCCAAATGCCTTTGGCGGAGGGCAGCTTTTTTAAATCCGGATTATTATCATCGGTAAGAACGTGGGTGAGTAATTGCCAATGTTTGAGATCTCTCGAATGGTAAATCGGCAGGCCGGGAAACCATTCAAAGGAAGATACAGCCACATAATAATCATCGCCGCGCCGACAGATACTGGGGTCAGGATTAAAACCTTTAAAAACAGGATTCTGAATCATCGTATTTACCCTTAATGCGCAAAATATAGCGATGATTGTAAATAGGCGAAGGCGACGGGGATATATAGACTCTGGCTATTTATATAATAAACGTCTACTTATCTGGTGATGCGGTTCACAAAAACGCGTTATTTCTCCGCCCGACGCCCTACGGCATCGGTGCTTCTGACTTTGTGACGGAAGGCCAGCGGGGTGTCGTTCATCATCTCCTTAAACTTGAGGCAGAAGTAGGCGCTGTCGGTGAAGCCGGCGCTTTGCGAGATATCGCTAATCTTCAGGTCGGTGTTGGTCAGTAGATTGATAGCGATATTCAGTTTGCGCAGCAGCATAAATTTTTTGAAGCTGATGCCGAAGGCGGATTTAAAGGTGCGGGAAAACCAGGATTTCGACCACCGGCAGCGGCGGGCGGCTTCTTCGGTTGTCATCTCAAAATTTTCATTCTCATCAATAGATTGCAGCAGTTCGATCAGCTCGCTCAGATAGCGGTGGTTGGTGCGTTCAGTAATGGGGACGGAATCTTTCAGGCTATTAAAGGCGTGCAGCAGCACGGTCTGCATCAGGGAGCGAAACAGCGAATCGGTAAAGTCGCTGAACTCGCCGCACCAGCTCAGCAGCAGCTCCAGGCGCTCGGCTTCCTCGCCGGAAAGGTAAGCGACCGCGCCGCAGTGGGCGGCGGGGAGCGACAGGTCGTCTCCCTCGAGCCACTCTTTTTCGAATTGCATAAGATAACGCTTGTGGCTGGCAGCGGCCGGGAGCGTCATTTCATGGATCAATAAGGCGGGGACGAAAATCAGGGTATTGTTTTTTATCGTAAATTTCTCATCGCCAATCGAATAGCTGCCCTCCGACTCTCTGAACCACATCAGTTCGTCCATCATATGAAAATGAGGGACTACGCTTATGCCGTTGAAATTATTAATGTTATCTACCCGCAGGGTAAATAGCTCGCCGGCGCCCACGGGGATCTTTTCGAAAACGGGAGATTCGTCACTCATCGGGTACACTCTTCTTATATTTAACAGGATGATTTATACATAATTGGTAAGCCCTAAGCAATAACGTACAGAGGACAAATATTAACGATCTTTCTGGCGGAGGCGCGATGAACACTGCCCGTATCAGTATTAAAGAAAAATTTAGCTATGGGTTAGGAGATACCGGTTGTAATTTAGTCTGGCAGACGGTCATGCTGTTTATGGCCTGGTTTTATACCGACGTATTTGGTTTAAATCCGGCACATATGGGAACCATGTTTCTCGCGGTAAGGGTATTAGACGCGGTGACCGATGTATTAATGGGGGCGGTGGCGGATCGTACCCGGACTAAATATGGGCAATTCCGCCCTTATATTTTATGGTTCGCGATTCCTTTTGGCGTACTTTGCAGCTTAACATTTTATACGCCGGATTTCGGTTATACTGGCAAGCTGATTTACGCCTATGTTTCTTATACCTTATTATCACTGGTCTATACGGCGATTAACGTTCCGTATTGCGCGATGATCAATAATATCTCTAACGATTCCCGCGAGCGCGTTTCGCTTCAGTCCTGGCGCTTTGCGCTCAGTACGCTCGGTGGTCTGATTGTCTCGCTGACCGCGCTGCCGCTGGTGGCCTGGCTGGGTCAGGGTAACGTGCAA
>OKAF01000175.1_pt1 | contig 12309 bp, 9 predicted proteins | sample 1612971 | NCBI WGS metagenome assembly OKAF01 (sample SAMN04436826, study PRJEB24849) | human gut metagenome | biome: human gut; feature: NICU; material: stool | host: Homo sapiens | place: USA: Saint Louis, MO | collected 2011-06-21
GAAGGCTCAGGAAAAAGAATTCCATCAGCTAGGACGCTGGAAGCTGCTGAAAGAGAAGAATCCCAACCTGATCATCGGCGTTGGCGGCTGCGTGGCCTCTCAGGAAGGCGACCATATTCGCCAGCGCGCCCACTATGTCGATATTATTTTTGGGCCGCAGACCCTGCACCGCCTGCCGGAAATGATCAACTCGGTACGAGGCAACCGCAGCCCGGTCGTCGATATCAGCTTCCCGGAAATCGAAAAATTCGACCGCCTGCCGGAACCGCGCGCCGAAGGCCCAAGCGCCTTTGTTTCCATCATGGAAGGCTGCAACAAGTACTGCACCTACTGCGTGGTGCCTTATACCCGCGGTGAGGAAGTGAGCCGCCCAAGCGACGATATCCTGTTTGAAATCGCCCAGCTTGCGGCTCAGGGCGTACGTGAAGTTAACCTACTCGGGCAGAACGTGAACGCCTGGCGCGGGGAAAACTATGACGGCGCCAGCGGTAGCTTTGCCGATCTCCTGCGCCTGGTTGCGGCGATCGACGGTATCGACCGGATCCGCTTTACCACCAGCCATCCCATCGAGTTCACCGACGATATCATCGAGGTTTACCGCGATACGCCGGAGCTGGTCAGCTTCCTGCACCTGCCGGTGCAGAGCGGTTCCGACCGCGTGCTGAACCTGATGGGCCGAACCCACACGGCGCTGGAATATAAAGCGATTATCCGCAAACTGCGCGCGGCGCGTCCGGATATTCAGATCAGCTCCGACTTCATCGTCGGCTTCCCTGGCGAAACCACGCAGGATTTCGAACAAACCATGAAGCTGATCGCCGATGTGAATTTCGATATGAGCTACAGCTTCATCTTCTCCGCGCGTCCGGGCACGCCGGCGGCCGATATGGTCGACGACGTACCGGAAGAGGACAAGAAACAGCGTCTGTATATTCTGCAGGAGCGCATCAACCAGCAGGCGATGGCCTGGAGCCGCCGTATGCTCGGCACCGTGCAGCGCATTCTGGTGGAAGGCACCTCACGTAAGAGCATTATGGAGCTGTCTGGCCGCACCGAAAATAACCGCGTGGTGAACTTCGAAGGCTCGCCTGAGATGATCGGCAAGTTTGTCGATGTCGAGATCACCGACGTCTGGACAAACTCCCTGCGCGGTAAAGTGGTGCGCACCGAGGACGAAATGGGTCTGCGCATTGCGGAAACCCCGGAGTCGGTGATTGCCCGCACTCGTAAAGAAAACGATCTTGGCGTCGGTATCTACCAGCCATAATCCGTTCAGGCCTGCCGGCTCCGGCAGGCCTTGTATTTCCTCTCCTGAACCCAATATCTATAGCGATGCTTGCGCCATATTCCGATGACGTGAATAATTTCCTGACCGGCTACCTTCCGGCTATCTATGTATAAGAGGAACAGCTTGAATACAGACACTCGCGAAATCACCCTTGAGCCCGCGGACAACGCCCGTTTGCTGAGCCTGTGCGGCCCGTTTGATGACAATATTAAACAGCTGGAGCGCCGTCTCGGCATCGAGATTAACCGTCGTGACAACCACTTTAAACTGACCGGTCGGCCGATTTGCGTCACCGCTGCGGCGGATATCTTGCGCAGTCTGTACGTCGATACCGCGCCGATGCGCGGCGAAATTCAGGATATTGAACCGGAACAAATTCATCTGGCGATCAAAGAAGCCCGCGTGCTGGAGCAGAGCGCCGAAAGCGTACCGGACTACGGTAAAGCCATCAATATCAAAACCAAGCGTGGCGTGATTAAGCCGCGTACGCCGAATCAGGCGCAGTACATCGCCAATATTCTCGACCACGACATTACCTTCGGCGTCGGCCCTGCCGGGACCGGGAAAACCTACCTGGCGGTCGCCGCCGCGGTAGACGCGCTGGAGCGTCAGGAGATCCGCCGTATTCTTCTGACCCGTCCGGCGGTTGAGGCTGGCGAAAAACTGGGCTTCCTGCCCGGCGATTTAAGCCAGAAAGTCGATCCGTATCTGCGTCCCCTGTACGACGCGCTGTTCGAGATGCTCGGCTTCGAGAAAGTCGAAAAGTTGATTGAGCGCAACGTGATTGAAGTCGCGCCGCTGGCCTATATGCGCGGCCGTACGCTGAACGATGCGTTTATCATTCTCGACGAAAGCCAGAACACCACCATTGAACAGATGAAAATGTTCCTGACCCGTATCGGCTTTAACTCTAAGGCGGTCATTACCGGCGACGTCACGCAGATTGACCTGCCGCGCAGCACCAAATCGGGCCTGCGCCACGCGATTGAAGTGCTGGCGGAAGTCGATGAGATCAGCTTCAACTTCTTCCATAGCGAAGACGTCGTGCGCCACCCGGTGGTCGCCCGCATCGTTAACGCCTATGAAGCCTGGGAAGAAGCAGACCAGAAACGTAAAGCAGAACTGGCCGCCGAGCGCAAGCGCGAAGCCCAGGAACAGGAGCATAAATGAGTCAGGTCATTCTCGATTTACAGCTGGCTTGCGAAGATAACAGCGGAATGCCGGATGAAGCCCTGTTTCAGCGCTGGGTCGATAGCGTTATCCCGCAGTTTCAGGAAGAGTCGGAGCTGACGATTCGCCTGGTTGATGAAGCGGAAAGCCACGAGCTAAACCTGACCTATCGTGGGAAGGACAAGCCAACTAACGTGCTCTCTTTCCCGTTCGAAGCCCCGCCGGGCATCGAAATGCCGCTGCTTGGCGACCTGGTTATCTGCCGTCAGGTGGTTGAACAGGAGGCGAAAGCGCAAGGTAAACCGCTGGAAGCGCACTGGGCGCATATGGTGGTCCACGGTAGCCTGCATCTTTTGGGCTATGACCATATCATCGACGAAGAAGCGGAAGAGATGGAATCCCTCGAAACAGAGATAATGCTTGCTCTGGGCTATGAGGATCCGTACATTGCCGAGAAGGAATAACCCGTTGCCGGCTTTGCCGGCGACTGGCCGCTATGCCGGGCGCTGAGTATACGCGTGACGAGCGACTATTTAACTAACATGAGAACCCATACGACGCCATGAGCGACGACAATTCACACAGTAGCGACACAGTAAACAGCAAAAAGGGATTCTTCTCCCTGTTACTCAGCCAGCTCTTTCACGGTGAACCCAAAAATCGTGACGAACTGCTGGCGCTGATCCGTGATTCCGGGCAAAACGACCTTATCGACGAAGATACGCGCGATATGCTCGAAGGGGTAATGGATATCGCCGACCAGCGCGTCCGCGACATCATGATCCCCCGCTCGCAGATGATTACCCTGAAACGCAACCAGACGCTGGACGAGTGCCTCGATGTGATCATCGAATCCGCCCACTCGCGTTTCCCGGTGATCAGCGAAGATAAAGATCACATTGAAGGGATTCTGATGGCCAAAGATCTGCTGCCGTTTATGCGCAGCGATGCTGAAGCCTTCAGCATGGAAAAAGTGTTGCGCCCGGCGGTTGTCGTGCCTGAGAGCAAGCGGGTCGACCGCATGCTGAAGGAGTTCCGTTCCCAGCGTTATCATATGGCTATCGTTATCGATGAGTTTGGCGGCGTCTCGGGTCTGGTGACCATTGAAGATATCCTTGAGCTGATCGTCGGTGAAATTGAAGACGAATACGACGAAGAGGAAGACATCGATTTCCGTCAGCTAAGCCGCCATACGTGGACGGTGCGCGCACTGGCCTCAATCGAAGACTTCAACGAGGCGTACGGCACCCACTTCAGCGATGAAGAGGTCGACACCATCGGCGGCCTGGTGATGCAGGCGTTTGGTCATCTGCCTGCCCGCGGCGAGTCTATCGACATTGATGGTTACCAATTCAAGGTCGCAATGGCTGACAGCCGACGTATTATTCAGGTACATGTAAAGCTTCCTGATGATGCCCCGCAGCCGAAGCTGGAAGACTAATCCAACGGGACGATTAACCTAAATGGTATTTGCCTCTCTTATTGAACGCCAGCGCGTACGCCTGCTGCTGGCGCTGCTATTCGGAGCCAGCGGAACGCTGGCTTTTTCACCTTATGACTTCTGGCCTGCGGCGATTATTTCGCTAATTGGCCTGCAGGGTTTAACCCTCAACCGCCGCCCTTTACAAAGCGCCGCGATTGGCTATTTCTGGGGACTCGGGCTATTCGGTTCGGGTATAAACTGGGTCTACGTGAGTATCGCGCAGTTCGGCGGCATGCCCGGACCGGTCAACGTTTTCCTGGTGATTCTGCTGGCCGCGTATCTCTCCCTCTATACCGGGTTATTCGCCGGTATTCTTTCGCGCCTGTGGCCGAAAACCAGCTGGATACGCGTGGCCATCGCCGCACCGGTGGTCTGGCAAATCAGCGAATTTCTGCGCGGCTGGGTGCTCACCGGCTTCCCGTGGCTGCAATTCGGTTACAGTCAAATCGACGGCCCGCTTAAAGGCCTGGCTCCCGTGATGGGCGTTGAGGCGATTAACTTCCTGCTGATGCTCGTCAGCGGCCTACTGGTACTCGCTATCGCGCAGCGTAACTGGAAGCCGCTGATCGCCGCCGTCGTGCTGTTCGCCCTGCCCTTCCCACTTCGTTATATTCAGTGGTATCAACCGCTGCCGGAACGCGCAACCACGGTTTCGCTGGTACAGGGCGATATCCCCCAGGCGATGAAATGGGACCAGAATCAGTTGCTCAACACCCTGAAAACCTATCTGGATCTCACCCAACCGCACATGGGTAAATCGCAGCTGATCGTCTGGCCGGAGTCCGCGATTCCCGATCTGGAAATCAATCAGCAGCGTTTCCTGAGTATGATGGACGATCTGATGCGGTCGAAAAACAGCTCGCTGATTACCGGTATCGTCGACGCGCGCCTGAACGCGCAGAATCGCTACGATACATACAACACCATTATTACGCTGGGCAAAGATAACCCGTACAGCTACGACTCAAAGAATCGCTACAACAAGAATCATCTGGTGCCGTTTGGTGAGTTTGTGCCGCTGGAATCGATTCTGCGTCCGCTGGCGCCGTTCTTCGATCTGCCGATGTCCTCTTTCAGCCGCGGGCCTTACGTGCAGCCGCAGCTGGTTGCGCATAATATGCGTCTGACGGCGGCTATTTGCTACGAGATCATTCTTGGCGAGCAGGTGCGGGATAACTTCCGCCCGGATACGGATTTTCTGTTAACCATCTCTAATGATGCGTGGTTCGGCAAATCTATCGGTCCGTGGCAGCACTTTCAGATGGCGCGGATGCGCGCGCTGGAGCTGGCCCGTCCGCTGCTGCGCAGCACCAATAACGGCATTACCGCGGTCATCGGCCCACGCGGTGAAATACAGGAGATGATCCCGCAGTTCACCCGCGCCGTATTGACCACTAAAGTGACCCCGACTTCAGGACTGACGCCGTACGCGCGTACAGGGAACTGGCCGCTGTGGGCGTTAACCGCGCTGTTTGGCTTTGCGGCGCTGCTGATGAGCCTGCGCCAGCGCCGTCGCTAATTGCTTCTCCCGCGGCGGCATTCGTCGCCGCGGTCACCTCTCCTTCTTGTCCATTTTGGCACGACCATTGCTTAATAAATTGATGTAGTAGCGCGATCCTTGAGGGTACAACCTGGTTGCACCACCACCGATCGCCCTGCTGCGCTATTTTGGTGCAATGGGGGATTTTTGCCTTTAAATGGTGCGGTGCGCTTCGCAAATATCAACAATTTAAGAGCAAAATCTTTACATTAAGCCAAACTAAATGCTAACAAACACATACAAATGCTGCACGCAAAGACGGCAGCAATAAAAAAGCACACACATTCACAATGGGTATCAATAGCGTCTGATGGCGCTGAGGATAAGGAGTCGGATATGCAATTACGTAAACTGGCCGCAGCAATGCTGGTCATGGGACTGACCGCCGGTGCGGCGCATGCAGAAGATGCAGCATCCACCGCTGGCCAGAGCACTCTGGATAAAATTGCCAAAAACGGCGTTATCGTCGTCGGTCACCGTGAATCATCCGTTCCGTTCTCTTACTATGACAACAAGCAGCAGGTCGTCGGCTATTCTCAGGACTACTCGAACGCGATCGTTGATGCCATTAAGAAGAAGCTGAACAAACCGGATCTGCAGGTCAAACTGATCCCGGTAACCTCACAAAACCGTATTCCGCTGCTGCAAAACGGCACTTATGACTTCGAATGCGGTTCCACCACCAATAACCTTGAGCGTCAAAAACAGGCAGCCTTCTCCGACACCATTTTCGTTGTCGGTACCCGTCTGCTGGTGAAAAAAGGCGGCGCGATTAAAGATTTCCCGGATCTGAAGGATAAAGCCGTCGTCGTCACCTCCGGCACCACCTCGGAAATTCTGCTGCACAAGCTGAACGACGAGAAAAAAATGAATATGCGTATTATCAGCGCAAAAGATCATGGTGACTCCTTCCGAACTCTGGAAAGCGGTCGCGCGGTGGCCTTTATGATGGATGACGCGCTGCTGGCGGGCGAACGTGCGAAAGCGAAGAAACCGGATAATTGGGAGATTGTCGGTACCGCTCAATCTCAGGAAGCCTATGGCTGCATGCTGCGCAAAGACGATCCACAGTTCAAAACGCTGGTGGACGACACGGTTGCCCATGTCCAGACCTCCGGTGAAGCCGAAAAATGGTTCGATAAGTGGTTTAAAAATCCAATTCCGCCAAAGAATCTGAATATGAACTTTGAACTCTCTGACGAAATGAAAGCGCTGTTCAAATCACCTAACGACAAAGCTCTTAACTAATTAAAAAAACAAAGGGCGGGGAATCCTGCCCTCCCGATTGTTGCCACGGCGCGGACAGACTATACGGCAGCTGGTCGTTCCCCAGCGGCCGCGAATACCGAAACAGGCTGAGCAACAATCTTCGAGGGTAGCGCTGCTACCCTTTTTTTCCAGGAGTCATTTATGTCAATAGACTGGAACTGGGGGATATTCCTGCAACAGGCCCCGTTCGGCAACACCACCTATTTAGGCTGGCTGTGGAGTGGTTTTCAGGTCACCGTCACCCTGTCGGTAACGGCCTGGATTATCGCGTTCTTTGTGGGGTCGCTCTTCGGTATTCTCCGTACGGTCCCGAACCGTCTGCTGTCGACTATCGGCACCTGTTACGTTGAGCTTTTTCGTAACGTTCCGCTTATCGTTCAATTTTTCACCTGGTATCTGGTGGTGCCTGAACTGCTGCCGGAAAACATTGGCATGTGGTTTAAGTCCGAGCTGGATCCCAATATTCAGTTCTTCGTTTCCTCGATGCTCTGTCTGGGATTGTTTACCGCCGCACGCGTCTGCGAACAGGTTCGTTCCGGCATCCAGTCCCTGCCGCGCGGGCAGAAAAACGCCGGGCTGGCGATGGGACTGACCTTACCGCAAACCTACCGCTACGTTCTGCTGCCTAATGCCTATCGCGTTATCGTGCCGCCGATGACCTCAGAAATGATGAACCTGGTGAAAAACTCGGCCATCGCCTCCACCATCGGACTTGCCGATATGGCTGCACAGGCGGGCAAGCTGCTGGATTACTCAGCCCATGCCTGGGAGTCGTTTACCGCTATCACCCTGGCCTACGTGTTTATCAACGCCGTTATTATGCTGATCATGTACGTAGTCGAACGTAAGGTCCGCCTGCCGGGCAATATGGGGGGTAAATAATGTACGATTTTGACTGGAGTTCCATTATTCCGTCCATGCCGTACCTGCTGGCTGGACTGGTTATTACCTTAAAAATTACCGTGACCGCGATTGTTATCGGGATTGTCTGGGGGACGATTCTGGCCGTTATGCGCCTGTCGAGCTTCCTGCCGCTGGCGTGGTTTGCCAAAACCTACGTTAACGTCTTCCGCTCCATTCCGCTGGTGATGGTACTGTTGTGGTTTTATTTGATTGTTCCGGGGTTCCTGCAGAACGTGCTTGGGCTGTCGCCGAAAACCGATATCCGCTTGATTTCAGCGATGATCGCCTTCTCCATGTTTGAAGCGGCGTATTACTCGGAAATTATTCGCGCCGGCATTCAGAGTATCTCTCGCGGCCAGTCCAGCGCTGCGCTGGCGCTGGGCATGACCCACTGGCAATCCATGAAGCTGGTGATTCTGCCTCAGGCCTTCCGCGCCATGGTACCGCTGCTGCTCACCCAGGGCATCGTGCTGTTCCAGGATACCTCGCTGGTCTATGTCCTGAGCCTGGCCGACTTCTTCCGTACCGCCTCCACGATCGGCGAACGTGATGGAACCCAGGTAGAGATGATTCTGTTCGCAGGCGCCGTATATTTTGTATTTAGTCTCAGCGCATCGCTGTTGGTCAGCTGGTTGAAGAAAAGGACTGTGTAATGATTACCCTGAAAAACGTTTCAAAATGGTATGGTCACTTTCAGGTGCTGACCGATTGCTCCACGGAAGTGAAAAAAGGCGAAGTGGTGGTGGTTTGCGGACCATCAGGCTCGGGTAAATCCACGCTGATTAAAACCGTCAACGGTCTGGAGCCAATCCAACAGGGTCAAATCATCGTCGACGGCACCACGGTTAACGATAAAAAGACTAACCTGGCCAGGCTACGCTCTCGCGTCGGGATGGTATTCCAGCACTTCGAACTGTTCCCGCATTTGTCGATTATCGATAACCTGACGCTGGCGCAGGTTAAGGTGCTCAATCGCGATAAAGCCGCTTCACGCGCAAAAGGGCTTAAGCTGCTGGAACGCGTAGGGCTTTCCGCTCATGCAGAAAAGTTCCCCGCTCAGCTCTCGGGCGGGCAGCAGCAGCGCGTGGCCATCGCTCGTGCATTGTGTATGGACCCCATCGCCATGCTGTTCGATGAACCCACTTCCGCGCTTGACCCGGAAATGATCAACGAAGTGCTGGACGTGATGGTTGAACTGGCGAATGAAGGGATGACCATGATGGTGGTCACCCATGAAATGGGCTTTGCGCGTAAGGTCGCCAATAGGGTGATCTTTATGGACGAAGGAAAAATTGTCGAAGACGCGGATAAAGAGGCGTTTTTTGCTAATCCACAGTCAGAGCGCGCCAAAGACTTCCTCGCCAAGATCCTCCACTAACCTTCTGGCGTGTACGCTCCCGTACACGCCTTTTATCTATTCCCCATCCCTCTCCATCCATAGTCCGGGTAAAATCTTAGCTATTATCAAATGCGTGGCATAAATATATCCCGCCTCACGACAAATAATTCACGACCTGAAATCCTCAATTCAACAAAAATTCACTCTTTACCTCGTGGATTACATAATCCGGCATAGATAACATATCGCGGTTTTTACAACGACACTGAGTAGCATTAGCGGTTTTGTTTTGATTTTAAGAAAATAAAATTATTATTGAGGTTGAGAACCCGACTTCGTTAACCCTACTCTATGCACACTAAACATCCTTTATAAGGGTATAACGGACGAATGAAACAAATGGATATTGCTTCGTGAATAATAAAATACTGGTCACCGCCATCTCTTTTTATATTTTTCTAACCGCATCAACAATGGCGAGCTTATCGATTAGCAATACCAATCAGGTCGAACAGGATAAGGCGCGCCAAAGCGCACTGGCGCCAGCACAGCAGGAGTATCAATCATCAGGTACGGGATCGCGGAAATATCAACTCGTCTTCCCACTGGAAGCAACCTGCCGATATATCAACCACGTTGAAATTCTTTCCGCTGACGACAAACTGACCCGTAGCCTACTCGGCAATATAGCCCTGCAAGCAGAAAAAAAGTGTCTGGGTATTGAAGGCATACGTCTACTCACCACAACATTGCAAAATGAACTCATTGCCCGGGGATATATCACTTCCCTTATTGATGTTCCTTCCCAATCTCTGAACGATGGTATTCTGAGCATCACTCTGACCTATGGTTATATCGGTAATATAAGTTGGACTGCAGGCAACAGCGCGACAACCAGTCTGTGGAACGCGATACCCGCCAAAACCGGGGATATTCTGCAGCTAACTGAACTTGAACAAGGGATGGCTAACTTACAACGTTTACCCGGTTCATCGGCGCAGATGAAAATCCTACCCGGTAAAAAAAATGCGGAAAGCGATATTCAACTCACACGGCATCTGGCAAAAAAGTGGCAGGTAGGCGCCTGGCTGGATGATGCAGGAAGCCGTACCAGCGGGCGATACCAGGCAGGTGCCGCGATTTATCTTTATGACCTGACGACGCTAAATGACATCCTCTATGTCTCTGTCGGCGGCGATGTCGAGTTTAATCAACATAACGATGGCAATCAGAATAATAGCCTCTATTATTCTTTTCCTTTTGGATTTTGGTCACTCAATCTTTACGGTTCACAAAGCCAATATCGTCAGCAGTTTAATGGTAGATACTCGACCGTTGAATATAAAAGTAAAAATGATTATGCCAGCGCAACCTTATCACGTTTACTTTCACATACCCGCAAGCAAAAAACAACAATTGATGCGCGTATATCAAAAAGCACATCACATTATTATTTTGGCGGCAGCGAAATCGGCGTTATGCGCAAACAGAATCCTGCCTGGGATATTACCGCGCACCACCAACGGTACTTTACCAACACTATTTTAGATGCCAGCCTGGGCGTACAGCGTAGCCTTCCCTGGCTTAGTTCCACCCCTACGCCTGAAGAAAAAGCAGGTCTGTACAGTAAACTTTCGCGCATTATCCACGCCGATCTTCAAGCTTTTATGAAGTTTGAATCAACGGGGGATAAATTCAGCTATGCGCCGCATATTAATATCCAGGTCAGCCCCGATATCTTGTCCGCAGATAATCAATTCAATATTGGTAATCGTTGGACAGTACGTGGCTTTGACGGTGAAAGAACGCTTTCAGGAAACCAGGGCTGGTACTGGCGCAATGATTTTATTTGGGATATGCCAACTCCGGATCGGCAGCTCTACTTAGGCCTGGATATTGGCCGCATTACAGGAACCGAGCAGTACGAAAATGGCAAAGTCATCTCTGGCGCCACTGCCGGAGTGCGCGGAAGCATCATTGCCACTCAGTATGATTTATTCATAGGAACGCCGCTGGCAAAACCAAACGGTTTTCATACCGATCCTGTCAGCATGGGATTTTCTTTACAATGGAGGTATTAAAGTCATTTTTTCAAACAACCGGTTAATTTTTTTATTTTTAAAGGACTCAGTTAAATGTTTAAATTCAAATTATCCTATGTTGCACTAGCAGCAGCTTTAAGCTCAAGCTTTGTTTATGCCGACCCGAATAGTTATACTCATCTATCAGGTGCCAAGGTTATTGATATTGAAAAACCCAATGCCGCCGGTGTCTCACATAATATGTATCGTGAGTTTAATGTTGATAGTAATGGCGTCGTTCTTAACAATAGCGCCAGCGATCTCACCCACTCGACGTTGGGCAATATTGCGAAAAATAACAATCTTACTAACGGTAGCGCTTCTGTTATTCTTAATGAAGTCACCTCAAACCGCGCAAGCTCGCTGAACGGATTTATTGAAGTGGCGGGTCAAAGAGCTGATGTTGTTATTGCTAACCCCAATGGTATTTCCTGCTCAGGTTGTAGCTTCATCAACACCAATAAGGCGGTTTTAACGACAGGGAAAGTGACACTTTCCGATACTGGCGCTATCGCCAGCTATAACGTTACCGGTGGTAAACTGTCCATCGAAAAAAACGGAATGAATGCCAGCAATAGCTACGCTGTTCTCCTCGCCGATGCAATAGCCATTAACGGTGCGGTTAATGCGAAGAACGCGATAGTAGGCGCTGGAAACTTTACCTTTGATAACGGCTCAGGTGCAATGACCCCGGCAGGTAAATCTGCGACGGCGCTGCAGACCTTATTCCCTGAATACAGTATCGACATTAGTAATCTGGGCGGCATCAAAGCCAATAGCATTACCATGGTTGGCAATAATTTAGGTTTTGGCGTACGAAATAAAGGCGCGATTGTTGCTAACTCTGGCCTCTCCTTGACTAGCTTAGGTTCACTCACCAACGAAGGCTCTATCGCCAGCAACGGTATTATCACTCAGATAGTATCTGTAGGGAATTTAAAAAACACTGGTAATATATCAACAACAAATACAACTGTGATCAACTCGCTAAGTTCCTTAACCAATAATGGGACTATTTCCACGACTCGTCAGCTGTTAGCCAAGGCGTCAGGGAATATCGAAAATACAGGTACCTTAAGCGGCGGTGCCGCGTTAAACGTTACGGCGGATGGCAACCTGAAAACCACTTATGGATCCAATCTGCTGTCAGATAACCAATTAGTCGTGACCGCGGGTGGTAACATTGAAAACGGGGGCTCTACCAGAGCTACAAACACTACGGTAACCTTTGGCGGA
>OKAF01000182.1_pt1 | contig 12056 bp, 11 predicted proteins | sample 1612971 | NCBI WGS metagenome assembly OKAF01 (sample SAMN04436826, study PRJEB24849) | human gut metagenome | biome: human gut; feature: NICU; material: stool | host: Homo sapiens | place: USA: Saint Louis, MO | collected 2011-06-21
TCGTCGCGCCGCTGAACGCTTCCGGCCTCTGCTCGCCTGAGATTAAAGCTGGCGCTAAACGCCTATCTGACTTCTTCTCTAAGCAACTGCTGTGGGTACTGATGGTCGGCGTCGGCGTGTGCTACACCGACCTGCAGGAAATTATCGACGCGATTACCTTTGCGAACGTCATCATCGCGGCGGTGATCGTCGTGGGCGCGGTCATCGGCGCGGCCATCGGCGGCTGGATGATTGGCTTCTTCCCGATTGAATCCGCGATCACCGCCGGTCTGTGCATGGCTAACCGCGGCGGCTCGGGCGACCTGGAAGTACTCTCTGCCTGTAACCGTATGAATCTTATCTCTTATGCGCAAATCTCCTCCCGTCTGGGCGGCGGTATTGTGCTGGTCATTGCCAGCATCGTGTTCGGCATGATGATGTAACCAACACGCACGATGGCGATGTTTGAGCGTCAACCACAGCGGTGCTATTTAGGGTCCAGAGCCGGGGGCGGCTTCGGGAAATCTACCCTACTCCTTAGCCGGAAGCACCGGTTGGTTAGCCTTCAGGCACGCCATCGTGCCCTTACTTTTGGATCTTTTCATGAGTGATGCAGTTCTGCTGGGTGAAGGCTTCACCCTGATGTGCCTCGGCATGGGCTTTGTGCTGGCGTTTCTGTTCCTGCTGATTTTCGCCATCCGCAGCATGTCCGCCGCCGTCAACCGCTTCTTCCCGGAACCGGCTCCCGCGCCGAAGGCCACACCTGCCGCCGCGCCCGCTGACGACTTCGCCCGCTTAAAGCCGGTAATTGTCGCCGCTATTCACCACCATCGCCGCCTTAACCCTTAATTCACGGAGGAATCCATGACCGTTGCCATTACCGATGTCGTCCTGCGCGACGCCCACCAGTCCCTTTTTGCCACCCGCCTGCGCCTCGACGATATGCTCCCCGTCGCCGCGCGGCTCGACGACGTGGGCTACGGCTCCCTCGAATGCTGGGGCGGCGCCACCTTTGACGCCTGCATCCGCTTCCTCGGCGAAGACCCCTGGGTCCGCCTGCGCGAACTGAAAAAGGCCATGCCGAAGACCCCGCTGCAGATGCTGCTCCGCGGCCAGAATCTGCTCGGCTACCGCCACTACGCCGATGACGTGGTGCAGCGCTTCGTTGAGCGCGCCGTCAAAAACGGCATGGACGTGTTCCGCGTCTTCGACGCCATGAACGACCCGCGCAATATGCAGGCCGCCCTGCAGGCGGTGCGCAGCCACGGCGCGCACGCCCAGGGCACGCTCTCCTACACCACCAGTCCGGCTCACACCCTGCAGACCTGGCTCGACCTGACCGAACAGCTGCTGGAAACCGGCGTCGATTCCATTGCGATTAAAGACATGTCGGGCATTCTCACCCCGATGGCCGCCTTTGAGCTGGTGAGTGAAATCAAAAAACGTTATGACGTGAAGCTGCACCTGCACTGTCACGCCACCACCGGGATGGCGGAGATGGCCCTGCTGAAGGCCATCGAGGCCGGCGTCGACGGCGTCGATACCGCCATCTCGTCCATGAGCGCCACCTACGGCCACCCGGCCACCGAGGCGCTGGTGGCGACGCTGGCCGGAACGGAGCATGACACCGGGCTGGATATCCTGAAGCTGGAGAGCATCGCCGCGTACTTCCGCGAAGTGCGCAGAAAATACCACGCCTTCGAAGGCCAGCTGAAGGGCACCGACAGCCGTATCCTCGTGGCCCAGGTGCCGGGCGGCATGCTCACCAACCTCGAAGGCCAGCTGAAGCAGCAGAACGCCGCCCACCGTCTGGATGAGGTGCTGGCGGAAATCCCCCGCGTGCGCGAAGACCTCGGCTTTATCCCGCTGGTCACCCCCACCTCGCAGATTGTCGGCACCCAGGCGGTGCTTAACGTCCTCACCGGGGAGCGCTACAAAACCATTGCGAAGGAGACCGCCGGCATTCTGAAGGGCGAGTACGGCCACACCCCGGTGCCGGTCAACGCGGCATTACAGGCCCGCGTGCTGGACGGCGCCGAAGCCATCACCTGCCGCCCGGCGGACCTGCTGAAGCCGGAGCTGGCGGAGCTGGAAGCCGACGTGAAGCGCCAGGCGCAGGAGAAGGGCATCACGCTTGCGGAGAACGCCATCGACGACGTGCTCACCGTGGCGCTGTTCCCGCAGGTCGGCCTGAAGTTCCTTGAGAACCGCCATAACCCGGCGGCCTTTGAGCCGCTGCCACAGGCGGAAGAGGCAAAACCTGCCGCCGCTCCGGTGAAAGCCGCCGCTTCCGGCGTCTACACCGTGGAAGTGGAAGGGAAAGCCTTTGTGGTGAAGGTCAGCGACGGCGGCGATATCAGCCCGCTGACAGCGGCCGCTCCGGCGGCGCCTTCCGCCCCGGCTCAGGCTGCCGCCCCGGCAGGCGCCGGTACGCCGGTGACCGCGCCGCTGGCGGGCACTATCTGGAAGGTGCTGGCCACCGAGGGCCAGAGCGTGGCCGAGGGCGACGTACTGCTGATTCTGGAGGCCATGAAGATGGAAACCGAAATCCGCGCCGCGCAGGCCGGAACCGTGCGCGGTATCGCGGTGAAATCCGGGGACGCGGTCGCGGTGGGCGACACCCTGCTGGCCCTGGTGTAAGGAAGAGGAACGGAAATGGAAAGTCTGAACGCCCTGATTCAGGGCATGGGGCTGATGCACCTCGGCGGCGGCCAGGCCGTCATGCTGCTGGTGAGCCTGCTGCTGCTGTGGCTGGCCATCGCGAAGAAGTTCGAGCCGCTGCTGCTGCTGCCGATTGGCTTCGGCGGGCTGCTGTCGAATATTCCCGAGGCCGGGCTGGCGCTGACCGCCCTGGAGAGCCTGCTGGCCCATCACGACGCCGGGCAGCTGGCGGTGATTGCGGCGAAGCTTAACTGTACGCCGGACGTTCATGCCATCAAGGAGGCACTGGCCCTGGCGCTGCCGTCGGTGCAGGGGCAGATGGAAGACCTCGCCGCGGATATGGGCTACTCCGCCGGGGTGCTGGCGATTTTTTATAAGGTCGCCATCGGCTCGGGCATCGCCCCGCTGGTGATATTTATGGGCGTCGGGGCGATGACCGACTTCGGCCCGCTGCTGGCCAACCCGAGGACCCTGCTGCTGGGGGCGGCGGCGCAGTTCGGCATCTTCGCCACGGTGCTCGGGGCGCTGACGCTGAACTACTTCGGGATTATCAGCTTCACCCTGCCGCAGGCGGCGGCCATCGGCATCATCGGCGGCGCGGACGGGCCGACGGCGATTTACCTCTCCGGGAAACTGGCGCCGGAGCTGCTGGGCGCCATCGCGGTGGCGGCGTACTCGTATATGGCGCTGGTGCCGTTAATCCAGCCGCCGATTATGAAGGCGCTGACCAGCGAGAAGGAGCGGAAAATCCGCATGGTGCAGCTGCGCACGGTGAGTAAGCGGGAGAAGATTCTGTTCCCGGCGGTACTGCTGCTGCTGGTGGCGCTGCTGCTGCCGGACGCGGCGCCGCTGCTGGGGATGTTCTGCTTCGGCAACCTGATGCGCGAGAGCGGGGTGGTGGAGCGCCTGAGCGACACGGTGCAGAACGGGCTGATAAATATCGTGACGATATTCCTCGGGTTATCGGTAGGGGCGAAGCTGGTGGCGGACAAGTTCCTGCAGCCGCAGACGCTGGGGATACTGGTGCTGGGGGTGATTGCGTTCTGCGTGGGGACGGCGGCGGGCGTGCTGATGGCGAAGCTGCTGAACCTGTGCAGTAAGCACAAAATCAACCCGCTGATTGGCTCGGCGGGCGTGTCGGCGGTACCGATGGCGGCGCGGGTGTCGAACAAAGTGGGGCTGGAGTCGGATGCGCAGAACTTCCTGCTGATGCACGCGATGGGCCCGAACGTGGCGGGAGTGATTGGCTCGGCGATTGCCGCCGGGGTGATGCTCAAGTACGTGCTGGCGATGTAGTTCTGTGCTCTTCCCGGAGGCGGCGCGTTGCGCCTGCCCGGGCTACGGGATCGCAGATGACTGTAAACCCGTAGCCCGGGTAAGGCGTTAGCCGCGACCCGGGGATTTTCTGTAAGGAGACTTTGATGAATGAAACCATAGCATTACGTCCTGGCTGCAGGGCGTCGACATCAACAAAGGACGTGGTCGTGGATGACATGCTGGCGTCGCTCAATGAGCTCGAACAGCTGCAACCGGCGCTGAATTTGCTGGCACACCCCTCAATCGCTCAGGGTAGCCATGATTTCTTTGTCCAGTGTTATGATGCTGGCGTACGGCATGCGCAGGCCGGGGCTTTTGAAACGGTGCCGACGCTGCCTGGTTCGCTGTCACATGAGCGGCAAAGATACGCGCTGCTGTGTGCGGCGGCCGGTCGCCTGGATGCTCTGGGGCAGGCGCTGACGCACAATCGTCTGTGCGATTTGGCCGGTCAGTTTTGTGCTGGCATGGCGGATGTTGATAGCGAAATCCGCAGCGGTTTCTATACCGTGCGTAGCATACCGCTACCGGTTTACCGGCGGCTGCAGCGGGATAATCATTCACATGGCATCTGCCTGCAGCAGGCGCTGCTGCATCTGCTGGCCTGGAAAAGTGATTCCCCCTGGGCGCGGCAGCAGGCCCAGCGGTTGCTCTGGCAGGGTGGCGTTCTGGGAGATAAAGGCGAGTTTGCGCTGATAACGCTGGATGACGAGCTGCGGGAGCGCCAGTTTGCGTGGCCCGGGCTGCGGTCGCTGCTGGCCGTGACCGGGTTTCTGGCGAAATTCCCGGCCGGGCCATTGTTTGCTGATTGAAAGGCGCTCTCCTGGCGGGGAGCCTGTTAATTGGTCGCCGGATATTCCTGGACGGCGATATGCAGCGTAATTTTTTTATCATCGCGCATAATCACCACCGGAATTTCCGAGCCCGGGCGAATCTCTGCGACCTGATCCATGGTTTCAAGGGCGGAAACGGCGGGTTTGTCGTTAACCGAAATAATGACGTCGTTGGCGCGGATCCCTGCCTGGGCCGCCGGGCCTTCCGGCGCAACATCATTCACCACAATCCCCTGCAGCTGATCGATGCCGCCGCCGCCCTGCGCATGCAGCGGCGCAATTTCGCGGCCGCTGATCCCAATATAACCGCGAATAACGCGGCCATCGCGGATCAGCTTATCCATAATCTTGGTTGCCAGTTGGAAAGGGATTGCAAAGCCGATCCCTTCCGGCGTTTCGCCATCGTTGCTTTTATCAAATGACAGGGTGTTGATACCCATCAGCTCACCCAGCGAGTTCACCAGCGCGCCGCCTGAGTTACCGTGGTTGATTGACGCGTCGGTCTGCAGGAAGTTCTGGCGTCCGGTGGGGTTCAGGCCGATACGGCCAGTGGCGCTGATAATGCCCTGGGTAATGGTTTGCCCAAGGTTGTACGGGTTGCCGATCGCCAACACGACGTCACCGATATGTGGCACGCGTTTCGGGTTAATCGGAATGACCGGCAGGCCGCCGCTGGCGTTGATTTTTAACACCGCGAGATCGGTGAGAGTATCCGAGCCGACCAGCAGCGCTTCAAAAACCCGACCATCCTGTAGGGCCACGATAATCTGATCGGCATCGTTGATAACGTGCTTATTGGTCAGGATATAGCCGCGCTGGTCCATGATCACACCGGAACCGAGCGTTAGCTGGTTATGGCTGGTGCTGTTGAGGGCGCGGTTATAGACGTTCACGACCGCCGGGGCGGCGCGGCGAACGGCGGAATTATAGCTGGCAGGGGATTCATCCGCGCTATCGTATTGCGTGGTTGGCGAAAGCTGCCACTGGCGCAACGAAGGCATAACGGCCAGCAGCAGACCGCCGACAATCAAACCAATAAGTATCGAACGTAAAAGCTTTCCAGGCATGATGCAGATATCGTTGATGGATGGACAGGCGCAGCATAACACGTCTTGTCCGGACATCGCACTGCACGCGATGCCCGGAAGGCGAGTTAACGTAGCAGCAGATAGATGCTTTCGCTGCCGCGAATGACGTTCAGCGCAATCACCGTCGGCTTGCTTTCAAGCACTTTTCGCAGTTCGGCAATGGACCGTACGCGCTCGCGGTTGAGGCCAATAATGATGTCGTCTTTATGCAGCCCCGCCTGGGCGGCAGGGCTAGCTTTATCGACATTATCAATGACGACGCCTTTGGTCCCGTCTTTCATCTGACCGTCGCTTAACGATGCGCCCTGCAGTGCTGGCGCGATAAGTTCGGCGCTGGCGGAAGAAGAGGTGCTCTTGTCGAGAGTGACTTCAACTTCTACGGGCTTTCCTTCGCGCAGGAGCCCCAGTTTCACCTTGGTCCCCGGCTCGGTCGTGGCGATGCGGGAGCGCAGTTCGGCGAAGCTGTTGAGCGGCTTGCCGTTCAGGCTGATGATAACGTCGCCAGATTTGATGCCCGCTTTGGCCGACCCGGAATTTGGCAGCACTTCGCTGACGAAGGCGCCGCGCTGGACGTCGAGATTCATCGCTTTGGCAATATCCGCGCTCATTTCCATGCCTTTGATGCCCAGCAGGCCGCGTTTGATTTCACCAAATTGAATTAGCTGCTGGGAGAGGATTTTCGCCATATTGCTGGGGATCGCGAAGCCAATGCCGACGCTGCCGCCGCCGGGGGCCAGAATTGCAGTATTGATACCAATCAGCTCGCCGTTGAGGTTCAGCAGCGCACCGCCGGAGTTGCCGCGGTTAATCGAGGCATCGGTCTGGATAAAGTTCTCCAGCCCTTCAAGGTTCAGGCCGCTGCGGCCAAGGGCTGAAATAATCCCGGAAGTGGCGGTCTGACCCAGACCAAACGGGTTACCGACGGCGACGGCGAAATCGCCTACCCGCAGCTTATCGGAGTCGGCGATAGCGATTTGCGTCAGATTACTGGGTTTTAACAGCTGCAGCAGGGCGATATCGCTCTGCTCGTCGCTGCCGACCAGTTTGGCATCGAACTCGCGGCCATCGTTAAGCTGGACGCTGATTTTCTGCGCCTGATTAATCACGTGATTATTGGTCAGCACGTAGCCTTTTGCCGCGTCAATGATGACCCCAGAACCCAGGCCTTCAAACGGCTGCGCCTGCTCTTGCGGCGCATTGTCGCCAAAGTACTTCTTCAGCTCTTCCGGCATATTCTGCGCGGGTGACGCGGTGCCCTCAACCTGTACGCTCACCACCGCCGGCAACACTTTTTCCAGCATCGGCGCGAGGCTTGGCAACGCGCCCTGGCCGGGAACCTGTGTCGGTAAAGACGCTGCTGCCGGAGGTAAGGCGGACAACGACAACCCAACGCTTAACGCTAACGCACTTAACAGCAAAGTCTGTTTATTCATTAGATGCTGGCTCTCGTAACCTGAGGTGTATGGGAAACGTCCCGAATGGTCCGATGTTATTGAATTTTCGGCCCGGTAACAACGTGGGCAATAGTTAAATTGTAGCTGGGATGAGAGGTTGAAACGGGCGCAGAGGGTGCGCCCGGAAAATATTTTTACTGTCGTTGGCGGATTAGTCGCGCTTTACGCCGCCGCGCAGCAGGCCGGATGCGCCTTCAGAGTAATCGCGCGGCATCTGGACCGGGGCCTGATCGTTACCCGCTTCAGACTCTTCCAGACGATTGCGGAACGGATTGGCGTCCGCCATGCTGTCCGGCAGCAGGTTGCTGGAGCTTTTCGCCATATGCTGATACAGCTGGCGGTAATCATGCGCCATGTTATCCAGCAGCTCTGCGCTCCGGGCAAAGTGGCTTACCAGCTCTTCGCGGTACTCTTCCAGCTCTGCTTTATTCTTTTCCAGTTCAAACTGCAGCGCCTGCTGTTGGCGTAATTTGCGATTGCCAAAACGCATCGCGACGGCGCCGATAATGATGCCGACAACTAGCCCAATTAGCGCGTATTCCCAGGTCATGAACATCTCCCGTTGTTTTGTGGTTCCGTAGGGTGGCTGTGAGGCTCTCCGCCTGCGCCCGATAATGCCACTATAACCGCTAATTCCACAGAAGTGGAATCCTGGCGTATCATCACGTAGTGTAGAGCGGCCTTTTTTTCGTCAATCGTGAGCTATGGCATTACGGTTTTCAAGGAATAACAATTAGATCATGCAAAGCCTGTCCCCAACATCGCGTTACCTTTCCTCTCTCAAGGAGGGGAGCCATCAACCTGACGACGTCCAGCGAGAAGCGGTCAGCCGCCTCGATACGATTTATCAAGAACTGCAGAATAAACCTTCGGTCGCACCGCAAACCGGCGGCGGTCTGCGGGCCAAATTCGGCAAACTGCTGGGCAAGCGCGAACCCGTTGCCGAAACGGTCGCGGTTCGCGGTCTCTATATGTGGGGCGGGGGCGGCAGGGGAAAAACCTGGCTGATGGACCTGTTCTATCAAAGCCTGCCGGGAGAACGCAAACAACGTCTGCATTTTCATCGGTTTATGCTGCGGGTACATGAAGAGTTAACGACGCTGCAGGGGCATAGCGATCCGCTGGAAATTGTTGCGGACCGTTTCAAAGCTGAAACCGACGTGCTCTGCTTCGATGAGTTTTTCGTCTCTGATATCACCGATGCGATGCTGTTGGGCGGTCTGATGAAAGCGCTGTTCGCTCGTGGCATAACCCTGGTGGCGACGTCGAATATTCCTCCTGACGAACTGTACCGGAACGGCCTTCAGCGCGCCCGCTTCCTGCCCGCCATCGACGCCATTAAGCAACATTGCGATATCATGAATGTCGATGCCGGTATTGATTACCGCCTGCGCACGCTAACCCAGGCGCATTTGTGGCTGTCGCCGCTGAACGCTGAGACCCAGCAGCAGATGGATAAACTGTGGCTGGCGCTGGCAGGCGCGAAGCGCGAACAGGCACCGACGCTGGAGATCAACCATCGCCCGCTGCCGACGCTGGGCGTTGAGAACCAGACGCTGGCGGCATCGTTCGCCACGCTGTGCGTAGATGCGCGCAGCCAGCATGACTATATTGCGCTCTCGCGGTTGTTTCATACCGTGATGCTCTTTGACGTTCCGGTGATGACCGGGCTGATGGAGAGCGAAGCGCGGCGCTTTATCGCCCTGGTCGATGAGTTCTATGAGCGCCACGTTAAACTGGTGGTCAGCGCGGCGGTACCGCTTTATGAGATCTATCAGGGCGAGAGGTTAAAATTCGAGTTTCAGCGCTGTTTGTCGCGCCTGCAGGAGATGCAGAGCGAGGAGTATCTGAAGCGAGAACACTTACCGGGGTAAAACCGGGTACAAATCACATAAAGGGGTCGATCTTTGACCCCGACTTCTCTATAATCTTGCGACCCCACGTTACGAGAAGGTTTTTTTCCCAAAACTTTCTATGTGCCGGCATAGGCTATTCGAAGGGGTAGGTTTGCTGGACAATGTCGTGTGAACCTCAACTGACTAAACGTTTGGGTGTTCACCAACGTGTAACTTATTTATTTGGGTAAGCTTTTAATGAAAACTTTTACAGCTAAACCAGAAACCGTAAAACGCGACTGGTATGTTGTTGACGCGACCGGTAAAACTCTGGGCCGTCTGGCTTCCGAACTGGCTCTGCGCCTGCGCGGCAAGCATAAAGCGGAATACACTCCGCACGTTGATACTGGTGATTACATCATCGTTCTGAACGCAGAAAAAGTTGCTGTAACCGGCAACAAGCGTACAGACAAGGTGTATTACCACCACACCGGCCACATCGGTGGTATCAAGCAAGCGACCTTTGAAGAGATGATTGCCCGCCGTCCTGAGCGTGTGATTGAAATCGCGGTTAAAGGCATGCTGCCAAAAGGCCCGCTGGGTCGTGCTATGTACCGTAAGCTGAAAGTTTACGCGGGTAACGAGCACAACCACGCGGCACAGCAACCGCAAGTTCTTGACATCTAATCGGGATTATAGGCAATGGCTGAAAATCAATACTACGGCACCGGTCGCCGCAAAAGTTCCGCAGCTCGCGTTTTCATCAAACCGGGCAACGGTAAAATCGTTATCAACCAGCGTTCTCTGGAACAGTACTTCGGTCGTGAAACTGCCCGCATGGTAGTTCGTCAGCCGCTGGAACTGGTCGACATGGTTGAGAAATTAGATCTGTACATCACCGTTAAAGGTGGTGGTATCTCTGGTCAGGCTGGTGCGATCCGTCACGGTATCACCCGCGCTCTGATGGAGTACGACGAGTCCCTGCGTGGCGAACTGCGTAAAGCTGGTTTCGTTACTCGTGATGCTCGTCAGGTTGAACGTAAGAAAGTCGGCCTGCGTAAAGCACGTCGTCGTCCTCAGTTCTCCAAACGTTAATTGTTTTCTGCTCACGCAGAACAATTTGCGAAAAAACCCGCTTCGGCGGGTTTTTTTATGGATAAATTTGCCATTTTCCCTCTACAAACGCCCCATTATTACCACTTTTTCAGCATTTCCAGAATCCCCTCACCACAACTTCTTCAAAAGCTGGTAAACTATCATCCAATTTTCTGCCCAAATGCAGGTGATTGTTCATTTTTTGTTTGGATGACGAACGAAATGAAGTCACGCAAATGGGGTTTTTACATCTGGCTGGCCATGCGTGGTCGGCAGCAGTACAAAAATTCTGAATATACCTGGAGGTTTTCATGGCTGTCGCTGCCAACAAACGTTCGGTAATGACGCTGTTTTCTGGTCCTACTGACATCTATAGCCATCAGGTCCGCATCGTGCTGGCCGAAAAAGGTGTTAGTTTTGAGATAGAGCACGTGGAGAAGGACAACCCGCCTCAGGATCTGATTGACCTCAACCCGAATCAAAGCGTACCGACGCTTGTGGATCGTGAGCTCACTCTGTGGGAATCTCGCATCATTATGGAATATCTGGATGAGCGTTTCCCGCATCCGCCGCTAATGCCGGTTTACCCGGTGGCGCGTGGGGAAAGCCGTCTGTACATGCAGCGTATCGAAAAGGACTGGTATTCGTTGATGAATACCATTCAAACCGGTACCGCTTCTCAGGCTGATACTGCGCGTAAGCAGCTGCGTGAAGAACTACAGGCGATTGCGCCAGTTTTCACCCAGAAGCCCTACTTCCTCAGCGATGAGTTCAGCCTGGTGGACTGCTACCTGGCGCCGCTGCTGTGGCGTCTGCCGGTTCTCGGCGTAGAGTTGGTCGGTGCTGGTGCGAAAGAGCTTAAAGGCTATATGACTCGCGTATTTGAGCGCGACTCTTTCCTCGCTTCTTTAACTGAAGCCGAACGTGAAATGCGTCTCGGTCGGGGCTAAATGATGGATGTATCACAGCTGACGCCGCGTCGCCCGTACCTGTTACGAGCGTTCTATGAGTGGCTGCTGGATAACCAGCTGACTCCGCATCTGGTCGTTGACGTGACTCTACCGGGCGTAATGGTCCCGATGGAGTACGCTCGCGATGGGCAAATTGTTCTCAATATTGCCCCACGCGCTGTCGGTAACCTCGAGCTGGCCAACGACGAAGTGCGTTTTAACGCGCGCTTCGGCGGCGTGCCGCGCAATGTTTCTGTGCCGATGGCTGCCGTACTGGCGGTTTACGCGCGTGAGAATGGCGCGGGGACCATGTTCGAACCGGAAGCGGCCTATGATGAAGATGTCACTAGCCTGAACGATGACGAAGAGCTGCCTGACAGCGAAACGGTCATGTCGGTGATCGATGGCGATAAGCCGGATAATCATGACGACGATCCTGACGATACGCCGCCACCTCGCGGCGGGCGTCCGGCGCTACGCGTCGTGAAATGATTTTTTCCAGGCCCTTCGGGGCCTGTTTTACTTTCTGCCATTCACAGTGATTACCGTAAAGCAAAGCATCCCCGCTTTAATTCTCTATTTCATACTCTCTGATGCGGGTACGCGGCGCTGATTTCAAACTCCGCTAATAAACTTCATAATTCTACTCACTCCGTGTAGGGCTCCTGGGTTTATTTTATTCCCCTTCCCCCCTCTTTTCATTGTGTATCTGCTACCTGGTATGTCTTTGCTTAAGTTATTAAACTGAGTTGTCGATGAGTGAAAGAGCTTGCTGATTCTGTAATAAATGAGGGTGCATCTGAAATTAAAATATTGCGCGAGAAATTTATTTGAATTTATTGAATTT
>OKAF01000187.1_pt1 | contig 11931 bp, 10 predicted proteins | sample 1612971 | NCBI WGS metagenome assembly OKAF01 (sample SAMN04436826, study PRJEB24849) | human gut metagenome | biome: human gut; feature: NICU; material: stool | host: Homo sapiens | place: USA: Saint Louis, MO | collected 2011-06-21
GGAAGCGGAACGGTTACGGGCAGAATAAGCCAGCATGACCGGAGCTTCGTAGCCTGGGACCAGACGCTTGTAAGAGTTGGTGGTCGGGTTGGCCAGGGCGTTGATCGCTTTAGCGTGCTTGATGATACCGCCGATGTAGAACAGGGCAGTCTCAGACAGGCCGCCGTATTTGTCGCCGGCGAACAGGTTGGTCCCGTTCTTGGACAGCGACATGTGACAGTGCATGCCGGAACCGTTATCACCGAACATTGGCTTCGGCATGAAGGTCGCGGTTTTGCCAAATGCGTGAGCCACGTTGTGAACCACGTACTTGTAGATTTGGATTTCGTCGGCTTTCTTGGTCATGGTGTTGAAGCGGGTTGCCACTTCGTTCTGACCTGCGGTTGCCACTTCGTGGTGGTGCGCTTCAACCACCAGGCCCATTTCTTCCATGGTCAGACACATGGTAGAACGGATGTCCTGTGAAGAATCGACTGGAGGAACCGGGAAGTAACCGCCTTTGACCGCCGGACGGTGGCCTTTGTTGCCGCCATCGTATTGGGTGCCGGAGTTCCATGCGCCTTCGATATCGTCGATGGCCACGTGGGAACCGCGGATGCTGCTGCCGAAACGAATGTCGTCAAACAGGAAGAATTCTGGCTCTGGCCCGAACAGAACGGTGTCCGCGATGCCGGAAGAGCGCAGGAAATCTTCTGCACGCTTGGAGATGGAGCGTGGGTCACGATCGTAGCCCTGCATGGTGCCTGGCTCGAGGATGTCGCAGCGAATGATCAGCGTAGGTTCTTCGAAGAACGGATCCAGTACCGCAGTGCTGGCGTCTGGCATCAGCACCATGTCAGATTCGTTGATGCCCTTCCAACCGCCGATCGAGGAACCGTCAAACATTTTACCTTCTTCGAAGAAGTCGGCATTTACCTGATGAGCAGGGATGGTGACGTGTTGTTCTTTACCCTTGGTGTCAGTGAAACGCAGGTCTACGAATTTCACTTCATGCTCATTCAGCATCGTCAAAACGTGTTCAGCGGACATACTTAACTCTCCCGGATTTATCATTGTCGTCGTCGTGGAACGAATCTGTGAAACTGGCTTTTTTTGCCTTGAAAAGACTAAAGCGAAAACTGTGCCAACTTTGCTAAAGCGCTTTAATCGCCTTTCTGCGTGGGTTTTGCACAGAATCAGTATGCACCATTAGTGACGTTTTGCACTTAAATGGTGCAATCAGTGCGGGGTGGGGCACTGTAATGGTGCAAAAGTGCACCGGATGCTGCTTTTTGCACCGTGAAAGGGATCACATACTGACCTGTACACAGTTGTTTATAAGAGACTGTTGTGATCTTGTTTAGTCCCTCGCTTAATACGTGTACAATAGCGCGCTATTTCTAATGCCTGAGGCAAAGCTGTGATCGAAAATTTGCGTAACATCGCCATTATTGCCCACGTTGACCATGGTAAGACCACCCTGGTTGATAAGCTGCTGCAACAATCCGGTACTTTCGGAGAGCGTGTAGAAGCCACCGAACGCGTAATGGACTCCAACGATTTGGAGAAAGAGCGTGGGATTACCATCCTCGCAAAAAACACCGCCATTAATTGGAAAGACTACCGCATCAACATCGTGGATACCCCAGGACACGCCGACTTCGGCGGTGAGGTTGAGCGTGTGATGTCAATGGTTGACTCGGTGCTGCTGGTTGTGGATGCAATGGATGGCCCAATGCCGCAAACCCGCTTCGTGACCAAAAAAGCCTTCGCTAATGGTCTGAAGCCGATCGTGGTAATCAACAAGGTTGACCGTCCGGGCGCACGTCCTGATTGGGTTGTTGATCAGGTCTTCGACCTGTTCGTTAACCTCGACGCGACCGACGAGCAGCTCGACTTCCCAATCATCTATGCTTCTGCATTGATGGGGATCGCCGGTACTGACCACAATGAGATGGCGGAAGACATGACTCCGCTGTATCAAGCGATCGTAGACCACGTGTCTGCACCGCAGGTTGAGCTCGAAGCGCCATTCCAGATGCAAATCTCCCAGTTGGACTACAACAACTACCTGGGCGTGATCGGTATCGGCCGTATCAAGCGCGGTAAAGTGAAGCCAAACCAGCAGGTCACCATCATCGATAGCGAAGGTAAAACTCGCAACGGTAAAGTGGGCAAAGTGCTGGGCCACATGGGTCTGGAGCGTATCGAGTCTACCCTGGCTGAAGCGGGCGACATCATCGCTATCACCGGTCTGGGCGAGCTGAACATTTCCGACACCATCTGTGACACCTCTGCAGTGGAAGCACTGCCGGCGCTGTCTGTAGATGAGCCGACCGTAACCATGTTCTTCAACGTCAACACCTCACCTTTCTGCGGTAAAGAAGGTAAGTTTGTGACTTCGCGTCAAATCCTTGAGCGTCTGAACAAGGAACTGGTGCACAACGTGGCACTGCGCGTTGAAGAAACTGAAGATGCTGATGCATTCCGCGTATCTGGCCGTGGTGAACTTCACCTGTCGGTTCTGATCGAAAACATGCGTCGTGAAGGTTTCGAACTGGCGGTATCCCGTCCGAAAGTAATCTTCCGTGAAATCGATGGTCGTAAACAAGAGCCGTTCGAAAACGTGACCTTGGACATCGAAGAACAGCACCAGGGTTCAGTCATGCAAGCCATGGGTGAGCGTAAAGCTGACCTGAAAAACATGGATCCAGACGGTAAAGGCCGTGTGCGTCTCGACTACGTGATCCCAAGCCGCGGCTTGATTGGCTTCCGTAACGAGTTCATGACCATGACTTCCGGTACCGGTCTGCTGTACTCCACCTTCAGCCACTACGACGACGTGCGTCCGGGTGAAGTTGGCCAGCGCCAGAACGGCGTGCTGATCTCTAACGGCCAGGGTAAAGCGGTAGCGTTCGCCCTGTTCGGTCTGCAAGATCGCGGCAAGCTGTTCCTGGGTCACGGTGCGGAAGTGTATGAAGGCCAGATCATCGGTATTCACTCACGTTCCAACGACCTGACCGTGAACTGCCTGACCGGTAAGAAGCTGACCAACATGCGTGCTTCCGGTACTGACGAAGCCACTACCCTGGTTCCGGCTATCAAAATGACTCTGGAGCAAGCTCTGGAATTCATCGATGATGACGAACTGGTAGAAGTCCCGCCAACCTCGATCCGTATCCGTAAGCGTCACCTGACGGAAAACGATCGTAAGCGTGCAAGCCGCGGTCCTAAAGAAGCCTAATCGCCGATTTAGTCTGCAACACTTAGGGCGCGCCAGCGCCCTGAGTTTTTTCCTCTGTCTTTTCTCATTTCTGCCGCGTGCTATACGCTTTTCCATCCGCTCTCTATTCAGCCTCTGCTTTTCCCGCTACAGTAAAATCTCACCGGCCCATCAGGAGAGGACTATGCTGTATATCTTTGATTTAGGTAATGTGATCGTCGATATCGATTTCAAACGTGTACTGGGTGTATGGAGCAGTTTGAGCGGTACGCCATTGGCGGTCTTGTCCGAACGTTTTGCTATGGGCAAATTGTTTCAGCAGCACGAGCGCGGTGAAATCAGCGATGAAGACTTTGCCGAAGGGCTGAGTGCCGAAATGGGGATTGCCCTCAGTTTCGAGCAGTTCGCTACCGGTTGGCAGGCGGTGTTTGTCGCCCTGCGTCCAGAAGTGATCGACATCATGAAGCTCCTGCGCAGCGAAGGTCACCGGGTGGTGGTGTTATCGAACACCAACCGCTTGCACTGCAATTACTGGCCGCAGCACTACCCGCAGGTGGCCGAAGCCGCCGATCATCTCTATTTGTCGCAGGATCTTGGCATGCGTAAGCCGGACGCCAACATTTATCTGCACGTACTGGATGCAGAAAATACTTCGCCGGACGACGCGGTGTTCTTTGACGATCACCCGGATAACGTCGCCGCGGCACAGGCGCTTGGCATCAAAACGGTTCACGTGACCGACCGCGACGTAGTACCGGCTTATTTTGCCCAATGACCGCAAAGGGTTAAGCTTAAGGCGTACAAACTGACATCAAGGAGTGGCCATGTCGTTTTTCCGCCGCAAGAAGCTGCCCGCTTCGATCAAACCCAGCGTCACCTTTTTACGACTGCTGATTAAACGCGTCGACAGCGATGGCCTGACCATGTTGGCGGGCCACCTGGCCTACGTATCACTGCTGTCACTGGTACCTCTGGTGACCGTGGTGTTTGCGCTGTTTGCCGCGTTCCCGATGTTCTCCGACATCAGCGTTCAACTGAAAAGCTTTATCTTTTCCAACTTCATGCCGGCCGCCGGCAACGTAATTCAAAGTTATCTGGAGCAGTTTGTCGCCAACTCCAACAAGATGACCGCCGTCGGGACCTGCGGCCTGATAGTCACTGCGCTGTTGCTGATCTCGTCGGTGGACAGCGTGCTCAACACCATCTGGCGCAGCAAGAACCAGCGTCCTATCGTGTTTTCTTTCGCCGTGTACTGGATGGTGCTGACCCTGGGGCCGCTGTTGGTGGGGGCCAGTATGGCGATCAGCTCCTATCTGCTGTCGCTTAACTGGCTGGCGCAAACCGGCGTCAACAGCCTGGTGGATCAGGTGCTGCGTATTTTCCCGCTGATCCTGTCGTGGATATCGTTCTGGCTGCTGTATTGCATCGTGCCGACGGTTAGGGTGCCACCCAAGTATGCGTTGATTGGCGCGCTGGTGGCCGGTTTGCTGTTTGAGCTGGGCAAGAAGGGGTTTGCGCTGTATGTCACCATGTTCCCGTCTTATCAGCTGATTTTGGCAACCAGCAAGGTGCCGGAGGAGATCGCTTCCAACTTGTTGATACAACGCAGCAGCGTCGATTTACCTGAACCTGAAGGACCGATAATCACGACCACTTCACCGGCATCAATTCTCAGATTGATATCGTGCAGCACCTGCGTGGTGCCGAAATGTTTAGCGACCGCGCTAAATTCAACCATGCTCATAAAATATGGATCCTTTTCTCCAGTTGCTTCAGCAGGAAGCTCAGGCACAGGGTGACGGCAAGATAGATCAGGGCTACCGCTGTCCAGACCTCAAGGGCGCGGAAGTTCCCGGCGATGATCTCCTGCCCCTGGCGCGTTAATTCCGCGACGCCGATAACGATGAACAGCGAGGTGTCTTTAATGCTGATAATCCACTGGTTGCCCAACGCCGGGATCATGCGGCGCAGGGCCAGCGGCATAATCACGTGCCATAGCGTTGCGCGCTGCGATAATCCCATTGCCAGACTGGCTTCTTTAAACCCTCTATTGATGGACAAAATTGCACCACGCGTAATTTCCGCAATATACGCGCCGGAGTTAATGATAATGGTGACCATCGCGGCCGTGATGGGGTCGATACGAACGGGCAGAATCATTGGCAAGGCAAAATAGATAAACATCACCTGTACCATAATTGGCGTACCGCGAATCAACTCAACAAAAATTAATGATAACGTTTTCGCGATGCCGCCTCCCAGCGCACGGCAGATTCCTGCCAGCAGACCGATGATAAAGCCGCCCGCCAAACCGACCATAGAGATCAATATTGTCAGCTGCAGCCCTTGTAATAATAGCGGCAGCGATTCCCATATATATTTCGTTTCGAAATTCATAATGCGGTCTATTACTCACGGTTCTGGCCGGAGTTACCCGGCCCGGCTGGTATTATTTAGGTTGTTTGTTAAACCATTTAAAATAAATCTTGTCATAGGTGCCATCCGCGCGTAATGCCTTTAACGCGGCATCGACCTTCGGCGTCAGGCTGCTGTTTTTCTGCAGGGCAAAACCGTATTTCTGCGGCAGAATGCTGTCCGTTTCACCGGTGGATTTTACCTTACCGCCACCTGCTGTTTTCACGTAGTAGAGTACGTTCGGGGAGTCGTGAACGACCGCGTCCAGGTTGCCAGCCTGCAGGTCGAGATAGGCGTTATCAATATTGGGGAATTCGACATAGTTGGCTTTATATTTGGATTTCATAAAACTCGCCGCGGCGGTGCCCTGCTTCAGCCCCACTTTTTTACCGGTCAGATCGCTGAATTTGGTAATGGAATTATCACCGCTCTTCACCGCCATTAAGAGATCCGCATCGTAGTAACCCTCGCTGAAATCAACGACCTGTTTGCGAGCATCGGTAATGGTGATCCCGGCCATTGCCACATCTAAATTACGCGATTGCAGACCAGGAATTAAGCCGCCGAAATCCATAGGGCGTAATTCGTAGCTGACATTCATTTTCTTCGCAATGGCTTGCCATAAATCGATATCAAAACCAACATATTTATTGCCTTGCTTAAATTCAAAGGGAACGAAGGCAGTATCCACACCGACTAATAATTTATCTTGTGCCATGACGGTAAAACTCGCCGAACAGGCAACCAGTGCCAGGGTAATCTTTAATTTTTTCAATAATGCAGACATAATAATCCTCAGCGTAATTAAGACAGCAGACAGGAGTTTTCGCGCAATACCCTAAAACTGATATTGGCGTTGAGAATTAAAACAGTATCCCTACATTCGCACGCGATATAAAAATAAAGGCGTGCGAATTATTTATGCGGGAAGAATAAAATCCCTGGTGTCGGGTACTGGCGTCTGCGCGCCGTTCATGATCATTGAAAGAAAGCTGTAATAACCGTTGATGCCAATCAGATCGACAACGCCCTTTTCCCCCCAGAGATCGATTGCCTGTTGCCAGATATCATCACTGACTTTTTTATGCTGATGCAGCTGCTGGCAAAAATGGTAAACCACCCATTCATCAGCCGCCAGCGCCTCTGGTTGACGCTGTTCATTAATTGCCTGCACCGCTTGCGCCGGGATCCCTTTTTCCCTGGCTATTGGCGCATGAATGGCCCATTCAACCGGCTGCGACCAGTGACGTGCGGTCAGCAGGATGGCCAATTCCGACAACCGCTGCCCCAGCGCGCTACGGTAGCGCAGATACTCCCCCATTCGCTGCGCATGGGCCATCAGTTCCGGGCTGCGCAACAACGGTTCAAACGGCGGCAGCAGCGCGCCGCGCGGCCCGTTGATAATCTCCTCCGCAAGCTGGCGTTGTTCATCGCTCCACTGCTGTTCTGTCAGTGCAGGTAAACGATTCATGGCTGACGTCTCATCAGTTTATGCGTCTCTTCGCTGATGACCTTGTGCAGGGTATCCACTACAAAATCGAGTTCGGACCGGCTGACAATAAACGGCGGCGCAATCAGGATATGATCGCCCCGCTGGCCATCAATGGTTCCGCCCATCGGATAGACCAGCAGCCCGTGCGCCATGCACTGCGCTTTAATAGCGGCATGCAGCTTCAGTATCGGATCGAATGCCGTTTTGCGCTCTTTATCGCATACCAGCTCCACGCCGGCGAATAAACCGCGACCGCGCGTATCACCGACATACGGTAATCCGCCCAGCACATCATGCAGCGCCTGCTGCAAATACGCGCCCTGCTGCTGCACCTGCTCGAGCAAACGATCTCGCTCGATAACCTGCTGCACGGCCAGCGCAGCGGCTGCGGCTGTCGGGTGGCAGATGTAGGTGTGACCATGCTGGAACATACCGCTACCGGCTTGCAGCGCGGCGACGATTTGCTCACTGGCCAGCACTGCGCCTATGGGCTGATAACCCCCGCCTAAACCTTTTGCGATGGTCACGATGTCAGGGACAACGCCATCCTGTTCAAAGGCGTGCAACGTGCCGGTACGGCCCATGCCGCACATCACCTCATCGGCGATATACAGAATGCCGTATTTATCACACAACCGACGAACGCCTTGCAGATAACCCGGCGTAGGCGGCATTGCGCCGGTGGTTGCGCCAACCACAGTTTCAGCGATAAAACCGATAATTTTTTGCGGCCCGGCCTCCAGAATTGCCGCTTCGAGTTCGCCAAGTAAGCGCTCGGTGTATTGCTGCTGGCTTTCGCCCGCCTCACGGTCACGGTACTCATTACAGGCCGATACGCGCACCACATCCATCAGCAGCGGCGCGAACTGGCGGCGGCGCCACTCGTTACCGCCAACGGCCAGCGCTCCTAGCGTATTGCCATGGTAGCTTTGTTTACGGGCAATAAACAGCGTGCGATCCGGCTGCCCGATCTCAACAAAGTACTGGCGCGCCAGCTTCAGCGCCGTTTCAACCGCTTCCGATCCGCCGGAGACGAAATAGGCATAGTTCAGCGAACCGGGCGCGGTGCGGACAAGCTGCTTAGCCAGTTGTTCCACTGTATCGGTGGTGAAAAAACTGGTGTGGGCATAGGCCAACCGATCGATCTGCCGATGCATCGCCGCCAGCACATCCGGGTGGGCGTGCCCCAGACAAGAAACCGCCGCCCCGCCGCAGGCGTCCAGATAGCGATGACCACCGGCATCCGTGATGTAAGCGCCCTGGGCACTGACTGCCACTGCCGGGGTAGTACGGAGGCTGCGGTGAATGATATGACTCATGCTTTTACCCTGCTTTAGAAATCGCTTTCGCGTAAATTGAAAGCATCTTGCAGGATCCATTTGAATCTCGTCAATTCAATAATGATTCAAATGTATTTAATTTTCTTATGATAAAAGCAAATGAATCATTTATCAGGGTTTATCGGGCATCACATACGCCCCGGAGCGTTGCAGATAACGTTCTGCGCTCTCAATCTTATTCACCGCCTCCCGACCGTGGCGGGCAACCAGCATCGCCAGCAAACACTCGGCAACGCCCATACCGGAAACTATCGAAGGGAAAAAAGACGGGCTGCTGAGGGAGAAAAGCAACGTGCAGTCCGCCGTTTGCGCCAGCGGCGAAACCGGTGAGTCGGTGATGGCGATAATCCGCGCCCCGGCCTGTCTGGCTGCATTGAGAACGTCGAGAGATTCACGGGAATAGGGAGAAAAGCTGGTCAATAGCAGACAGTCTTCCGCGTTGATCTCACGGGTGAATACTTCGATATTACTGGCCAATCCGTCAATCAGCGACACCTGGCGATTGAACAATCGGTAGACATAAAACAACGACCAGGCAATAGGAAAGCTGGCGCGGAAGCCGCAAATATAGACCTGCTTCGCTTCATCCAGCAACGTAATCGCTTGCTGCATAGTGTGTTGATTCTCTGCCTGAGTGAATGCCAGATTGGCCTGATGCGCGAGGAAAACCTCTTCGTACAGCTCGGGCTGCGTTCCTTTAGCGATCAATTTTTCAGCCTTAGATACATATGTATCATTTCCTAAGCCGAGATCGTCGATAAATGCGCTTTTCAGTTCCCGCCAACCGTTATAGCCCAGACGCTGCGCCAGGCGTAGTAGCGTGGCAGGCTTAACGCCGGCTTCCGCGGCGAAGGCACGCATTGATTGCACCACCAGTTGGTTGGCATTTTGCAGGGAAAATTCCGCCGCGCGCTGGAGTTCGGGCGACAGCAGGCTGAATTGGCTCACAATGTTTTCACGAAGATTCATGGCGTATCGTTATCATCCGTAAGAGTGGCTGCGGCGAAACCTGGCCGCAGAAAGGGATATATATAACCGCAATTCGCCGTAATTGCATTATGGCAGAGAGAGGCGCATCCCTGCGCCACGGTGTATCGCCCCAGGCGATTGATCCGAAGTCCCTTTATTCGGCGCCTGAATCCACTGGATTCGCGGGAACGAGCGTATATCCAACTCGTTGATGGCATTAGTAAAAAACATTGTCGTCGCTATCGCAAAAGAGAAATTATTCGCTTTATTTATAAATTGGCTTGCGGAATAATTAGTCAGGTTTTATTACGCAGTAGAGGAATTAAGATGCGTTTCAGTACCATGCCCGACAGTGAAATTATTTCTGAACTGTGCCGAAGAATTAAAGAAACGCGTATACAGCTGGGGCTATCACAGATTGAGCTTGCCGAACGCGCCCAGGTCGGCGCGGCAACCATTAAACGCGTTGAACTAGGTGAGTCCGTCACTCTCAGTACGCTGATTGGTATTTTGCGCGGCCTCGACCGACTACATCAACTGGAGTCGATTTTATTTGATTCACATATGCGCACCTTTAAAGCGCAAATTAATTCCGGGGCCCCTTCCCGTATCCGCATTCGGAAAAAAACGCATCAGCCAAAAGAGAAGCAGGCCGCCGCGGCGCAGACCAGCGAGTCAAACGCCACCATTAACGAATGGTACACCTCATCGGCTTCTAACAGCGTGGTATGGTCTTTTCAGCCGCCTGACGGAGAGAAAAAAACGCCCTAAACTGTAGGGCCTGCACCACCGGGGAAAGAAAAAACGCCTGTCGTTAAACAGGCGTTTTTTTATGGGACTCAGGATTCACACACCGCGACTTTAATCGCCAGACCGCCTCGGGCGGTTTCACGGTATTTGGCGTTCATGTCTTTGCCCGTCTCAAACATCGTTTCGATGACTTTATCCAGTGAGACTTTTGGATCGCTGGTACGGTACATCGCCATACTGGCCGAGTTAATCGCCTTCACCGCCGCAATCGCGTTACGCTCAATGCAGGGTACCTGGACCTGGCCGGCCACCGGATCGCAGGTCAGGCCAAGGTTATGCTCCATACCGATCTCCGCAGCGATGCACACCTTCTCCGGACTGCCCCCCAACAGCTCGGCCAGTCCGGCGGACGCCATCGAGCAGGCCACGCCCACTTCGCCCTGGCAACCGACCTCAGCCCCGGAAATGGAGGCGTTCATCTTATAAAGAATGCCGATCGCGCCCGCCGTCAGGAAATAGCGCATAGAGATTTCCGGCGTCACCTCTTTGATAAACCGATCGTAATAGGCCAGCACCGCCGGGACAATGCCGCAGGCGCCGTTGGTCGGCGCGGTCACGACTCGCCCACCCGCCGCGTTCTCTTCTCCGACCGCCATGGCGAACATATTGACCCAATCCATCGCGCTCAGCGGCGTAATCGACTGGCTCTGCGGCGCCAGCACACGGTGCAGCGCAGAAGCTCGGCGCGGCACCTTCAGCGGCCCCGGTAAAATACCTTCCGTATTCATCCCCCGATTAATGGCGTTTCTCATGGTCTCCCATATTTTCGCCATATTTTGCTCAACGCTCTCCCTGCCGTGGCGGGCGATCTCGTTTTTCATCATCACCGCGGAAATCGACAGGCAGTTGTCCTGGCAGTGCGCCAGCAGGTTGCGAGCGGAATAGAACGGGAACGGAATATCGACATCCGCGCCCTGACTCTTGCCAAAGTTTTCCTCGGTCACAATAAAACCGCCGCCGATGGAATAATAAGTCTGGAAATGGGCGATTTTGCCGTCGCAAAACGCGGTAATGCTCATGCCATTTTCATGCAGCGGCAGAAATTCATTGTGAAAACGCATGCATTCCGCCACCGGAAACTCAATTTCGCGCTGGCCTTCTTCAATAAACAGACGATGCATGGCGTTGACATCGCGAATAATGCCGGGAATGGCGTCGATATCCACGGTATCCGGTAAATACCCGGACAGTCCAAGAATAATGGCGATATCGGTATGGTGGCCTTTACCCGTTAATGAAAGAGAACCATACACGTCCACCACCAGACGGGTGACTTTATGCAGCAGGCCTTTTTCCTGCAGGGTATCAACAAAATGTTTTCCTGCTTTCATCGGCCCAACGGTATGGGAACTGGACGGCCCGATGCTGATTTTGAAAATATCGAAAACGCTAATCATGTGGCACCCATGCGGTTACATAGCAAAACGAATGCGCCGCCGGTGAGCGGCGGCGCTGAAACTTAGCTGAATAGAGAGAAGAAAATGGCGGAGATGGCAATCAGTCCCATCACAACCACGAACGCGTTGCTGATGTGACCGCTATATTTGCGCATAGCCGGTACTTTGTTGATGGCATACATCGGCATCAGGAACAGGATCATCGCGATGACCGGGCCACCCAGCGTTTCAATCATGCCCAGAATGCTCGGGTTCAGGGTCGCGACAATCCAGGTGGTCACCAGCATGAACAGCGCGGTGATCTTG
>OKAF01000209.1_pt1 | contig 11382 bp, 9 predicted proteins | sample 1612971 | NCBI WGS metagenome assembly OKAF01 (sample SAMN04436826, study PRJEB24849) | human gut metagenome | biome: human gut; feature: NICU; material: stool | host: Homo sapiens | place: USA: Saint Louis, MO | collected 2011-06-21
GAACGATAGCGGGTCGGCAACTGATAAACCGGGGAACTGATAAACGCTTTTAATTAATCACCAGAATAGTACAAGAGAGCAACTTTTAAAACCTTTACGTAACATAACAAAAATGCATGGTTGATCACTATTTTTGCCATTAGTCACATATCCTTGCAATAGTGTGTTCCAGCTCTCGTTTTCTTTGCGCTTGTTACATAGAATGTGCAAAGAAATTTAACCTGCCTCATGTTTGGAGCAAATATGGACCGCGTCCTGCACTTTATTCTCGCGATCGTAGTGGTGGCCATTCTGGCCCTGTTGGTCAGCCACAACCGTAAGCAGATTCGTTTTCGTTATGGCATTCAGCTGCTGGTCATTGAAGTGCTGCTGGCCTGGTTCTTCCTGAACTCTGACATTGGTCTGGGTTTTGTGAAGGGCTTCTCCGAGATGTTTGAAAAACTCCTCGGTTTCGCTAATGAAGGGACAAACTTCGTCTTCGGCAACATGAACGACAAAGGTCTGGCGTTCTTCTTCTTGAAAGTTTTGTGCCCGATCGTCTTTATTTCTGCGCTGATCGGTATTTTGCAGCATATTCGCATTCTACCTATCGTCATTCGCGCTATCGGTACCGTACTGTCCAAAATCAACGGCATGGGCAAGCTGGAATCCTTTAACGCTGTCAGCTCCCTGATTCTGGGCCAGTCTGAAAACTTCATCGCTTATAAAGATATTCTTGGCAAGATGTCCCGCAACCGCATGTACACCATGGCGGCGACCGCGATGTCTACCGTCTCCATGTCTATCGTGGGCGCGTACATGACCATGCTGCAGCCAAAATATGTGGTCGCGGCGCTGGTACTGAACATGTTCAGCACCTTTATCGTTCTGTCGCTGATTAACCCGTACCGCGTCGACGAAAGCGAAGAAAATCTGCAGATGTCCAACCTGCATGAAGGCCAAAGTTTCTTCGAGATGCTGGGTGAATACATTCTGGCGGGCTTTAAAGTGGCGATTATCGTTGCCGCCATGCTGATTGGCTTCATCGCGCTGATTTCCGCGTTGAACGCCCTGTTCGCCACCGTCACCGGCTGGTTCGGCTATAGTATCTCCTTCCAGGGGATCCTCGGCTATATCTTCTATCCGGTAGCGTGGGTAATGGGCGTACCGGCGGGTGAAGCGCTGCAGGTAGGGAGTATTATGGCCACCAAACTGGTTTCTAATGAATTCGTCGCCATGATGGATCTGCAGAAAGTTGCCGCCACGCTCTCTCCGCGTGCGGAAGGTATCATCTCTATCTTCCTGGTCTCCTTCGCTAACTTCTCCTCTATCGGTATTATCGCCGGGGCAATTAAAGGATTGAATGAAGAGCAAGGTAACGTAGTTTCCCGCTTTGGCCTGAAGCTGGTGTACGGTTCTACGCTGGTGAGCGTGCTCTCTGCATCTATCGCCGCGCTGGTTCTGTAATTAGCGAAAGCCGGGCAAGTCCCGGCTTTTTCATGCCTGCAATTCGCTCAACGGCAGCGGCTTACCGATCAGATACCCCTGTAGATAATCAACACCTAACTCAAGAAACTTTTCCCGCTGCTCAGGCGTTTCAACGTATTCCGCCACCACCTTCATTTTCTTAACCTTAGCCATTTCAATAATGGATTTGACCATAATGGCATCCAGCGGATCGGTCTCGATATCACGCACGAAGCAGCCGTCAATTTTCAGGATATCGGCCTGCAGGCTTTTCAGGCGCTCGTAGTTAGCGTAGCCGGTACCAAAGTCATCAATCGCGATGCCACAGCCGAAATCTCGCAGCAGCTGGATGTTATGCATGCTGGTCTCAACATCGGAAAACACCTGCTCCTCGGTAACTTCAATCGTTATCGCCTCTGCCGACAGGTTATAGCGTTTAAACAGAGCGATGATTTGCGCCGCGCTATCCTTTTGCATCAGCGTATAGGGCAGCAGGTTAACGGAGAAATGCCGACCGTGGTGGTGTTTGAGCGAACTAAACAGCGTTTCCAGTACCTGCATATCAAAACGCTGGCTCAGGTTAAATTGCGCAATCAGTGGAATAAACCTATCGGGTGTAATGATGGTATTACCGCAGCGCATACGACTAAGTATCTCATAGTACCCTTCTCCGCAGGCATTGCGGATCGGCTGAGCGTATAACACCACTCCGCGCTCACTAAGCGCCTGTTTAATTTTCGCCAGCAGCCGTACCTGTTCGCTCGTTTGATCGGATATCTGCTCCTGCGCCGCGTCCAACGCTAATACGCGCCGCCCTGCCCCAGCCTGCTCCGATAACCAGCTAAGCTGACCAAGCATCGGGTGAAGCTCAGATTCTATGCCGCTGTAGCCGCCCCATGATGCGCCAAATTCCAGATCCAACGCCTGGTTGTTCCAACTAAACTTTTTATGGTTAAGCGTAGAAACAATATGATTTAAACGCGCCTCTGGCTCCGGGCCATTGAGTACCAGCAACAGCTCGCTGCCGGGGAGCTGATATATGCGTTCTCCCTGAGCCAATAGCGGCTGTAGTTTGCGGGCAATCTGCCTTTTGCTCTCCACTCTCATCATCATGCCGTAATGGCGGCTCAGAAAATCCAGATTCTGAATACGCAGGCTGCTGATGGCAACAGCAGGATTTTGCCGTAGGTGACTCTCCAGCGCGCGTAGATTCGGTAAACCGGTTAGCGGATCTTCTTCCGCCTGATCCCGCCATCTGAACTTCATTCTTTCACTGCGTGCATAGATATCCGCCATATAAAACAAGCAGATAGTGAAACAAATTAATACTGAAAGAACAAACGATAGTGAATATTCAGTTTGTACCCCATGTAAAAAATTCTCGTTATACGCTACGAGTAAAAAGGCGGAAATGGACCATGAAATGCGAATCAGCGCATGTCCCAGGCGGCTAATACCAATAAAGTATAAAATGAAAATAAGCGGGACTAAATAACCGGCAATAAAAACAGAGTCATAAGGCGTACACAGCACCAGTAATATTGCCGTCAGGGCCACAAACCAATACAACGTAAATACCCGCTGCTCGCGCTTCCGCCACGCGTGACAAAGATTGCGGTAGAATGCTCGCGCATAACGCGGACTGATAATCATCCGCAACGGATAATAAAAGAATGTCGTAAAAATTAATGCGGCGCTAATCAGGCTTTGAATATCGATAATGGTGTAAATAACTGACATATTGCCGAAATAGCTTGAGATCGCCAGCGGAAACGAAAAAAAGCGCCCCGCCAGATACATCGTGACCTTCAACAGGAGTGGGGCGAAAAAGCCTCCCCAAAAAATCCTCGCGCCCATATGTTTTGCCGTCAGCCCGGCGCGCCAGCGCCTTCCAAGCTGAAAGCGGATAATAGCGCAGGAGACAAAAACCGAGAAGAGCTGGCAGAATAGCAGGATCAGCGCCTGGGCTAGCGTCAAATCGATTATCCAGGCATTGGTGATCGCAAACGCGATAATCAATGGTGCAACGGCGTAGCGACCAAAAATAAAAAGTACGGAATACATTAAGCTCAGCGGTAACCATGCCAGATAAATTTGATTTCCGTCAATAATGGTTTGTGGGGAAATAAATCGGGACAGCGGAATTGCGATAAGGCAGACCAGAAGTGCCAGCAGAGTTTTTTTGATCTTAATGTTAAGATGATCAATCATTATTGTTAATTAAAACTCCAGCTGCAATAAATATATTTAGGCAACAGATATTATGTTGCTTAATAAAGGCAGGCAAGATTTTAAATAGTGAAAAAATCTGAAATTACTTAACGCAGAGGTTTGCTGACTTATTCAAAGAATGCTTTACATTTCCTCGGTCCGTCAGACAAACAAAAAACCCCCGCCGTAGCGAGGGTTCCGAATTTGGTGGAGCTAAGCGGGATCGAACCGCTGACCTCTTGCATGCCATGCAAGCGCTCTCCCAGCTGAGCTATAGCCCCGTAACGTAAAGCGTGTCGTGTTGACGGGCGGCATAATATGAATTCCTTCGCCAGGTGTCAACGGCAAAATCAATCCCAGCTATTTGATCGCTGAAAAAGCAGGCAAACGGCTGACATTGCGAGCCTTATCGCAGCCAGAAGCTAAACATGTCACGCTTTCCTTTAAAAGGATGCTATAACATGTGCAACTAATTCCCACATATTTACTCAGGAAATAGTATGCTCAAGGAACGAATGACACCTGAAGAAATAGCGCATCTGACTGGCTTCAGCCGGCAAACGATTAACAAATGGGTACGCAAAGAGGGGTGGCAAACTTCCCCGCGTCCCGGCGTGCAGGGCGGTAAAGCGCGCCTCGTACATGTTAATGAGCAGGTTCGCGAGTTTATCCGCAGCGCACAGCGCGTAGCCGAAAACCCCGTTCCCTATTCCGCAACCGATAACGATCTGGAATCTTTGCTGCTTACGCTATGTAAAGAGATGACGCCGGGAGAGCAAAAGCTGTTTATGTCGCTGCTGCTGCGTGAAGGGATCACCGGGCTACTCAACCGACTGGGTATCCGCGATCGGTGAAAGCATGATGAAACTTAAAGATAAAATGACCCCAGCGGAGCTCGCCGAGTGCCTTAACCTCGCCCGGCAAACCATTAACCGTTGGGCCAGAGAGCAAAATTGGCGGACGGAAGCCATACCCGGAGTGAAAGGCGGGCGCGCTCGCCTGATTGTCATCGACAAAGCAGTAATCGATTTCCTGGCAAATATCCCGGCGCTGCGGCATTTGACCATAGATTACCAGCTGGCGGAACCAGTCGTCAAATACTTTGTGAATGATGCTGATACGATCTGGCGCCAGATTGTCGAGACCATGCGCCTGATGACCCCCGCAGAGCAGTTGCACCTGCGCGATCTTCTTGCCCGCGAAGGGATTAGCGGTTTTCTATCCCGGCTAGGGATTGCTGATGCTAAAAAATAGGCAAAAAAAACGGCGGGGTTAGCTTGCCCCACCGTTTTAAAACTCCCGATATTACTATCAGGATTATTGACTTTCCCGTTCAGCAATAAAAGCCAGCGCTTTATTGATTCGTTCTACGCTACGTGACTTACCGATTGCATGCACGGTTACATCAAGCGCCGGAGACTGGCCTGCGCCGGTCACCGCGACGCGCAGCGGCATCCCCACTTTTCCCATCCCCACTTCCAGCTCATCGGCCGTTGCCTGAATAGCATGATGGACATTTTCCGCCGTCCAGTCACTAATGGCGGCTAATTTGTCGCGCACCACTTCCAGCGGCTGACGGGCAACAGGACGCAGATGTTTTTTCGCCGCATCGGCATCAAACTCAGCAAAATCTTCATAGAAATAGCGGCAGCTCGCCGCCATCTCTTTAAGCGTTTTGCAGCGCTCACCCAGCAGTTTCACCAGCTCAGCCAGTTGAGGCCCGTTACGGGTGTCGATATTTTCCTGCTCAATGTGCCACTGTAAATGCGTTGCCACATATTCCGGGGCCAGTGAATTGATATAGTGGTGATTCAACCACTGCAGCTTTTCCGTGTTGAACGCGCTGGCAGACTTGCTCACCGCGCCCAGACTGAACAGTTTAATCATCTCTTCGCGAGAGAAAATCTCCTGATCGCCGCTGGACCATCCCAGACGCACCAGATAGTTCAGCAGCGCTTCTGGCAGGTAGCCGTCGTCGCGATACTGCATAACGCTGACCGCTCCGTGACGCTTGGAGAGTTTTTTACCATCATCGCCATTAATCATCGAAACGTGGGCGTAAACCGGCACCGGCGCATTCAGCGCTTTCAGGATGTTAATCTGCCGCGGGGTGTTATTAATATGGTCTTCGCCACGGATAACGTGGGTGATCTCCATATCCCAGTCGTCAACAACTACGCAGAAGTTGTAGGTCGGGGAACCGTCGGTACGACGGATAATCAGATCGTCCAGCTCCTGGTTGCTGAATTCGATCGGACCGCGGATCTGATCGTCAAAAACAACAGAACCCTCTTCCGGGTTGGCAAAACGGACCACGCAAGGTTCGTCGTCAGTATGATGCTCGTGGCCATGACGGCAGCGGCCGTCATAGCGCGGCTTTTCACCTTTCGCCATCTGTTCTTCACGAAGCGCTTCCAGACGCTCTTTGGAGCAGTAGCATTTATAGGCCGTGCCCGCCTGCAGCATTTCATCAATGACGGCGTTATAGCGATCAAAACGCTTGGTCTGGAAGTACGGACCCTCATCCCATTCCAGGCTCAGCCAGTTCATACCATCCATGATGGCTTCAATGGCATCCGGCGTGGAGCGCTCAAGATCGGTATCTTCAATACGCAGCACAAACTCACCGCCGTGGTTACGTGCAAAAAGCCAGGAATAGAGAGCAGTACGCGCGCCGCCAACGTGCAGATAGCCTGTCGGGCTGGGCGCGAAGCGAGTTTTGATTTTCATGAAGTGGCCTTACGTTTGATAAAGGTGCCGACATGCGGCAGTGTACGTTGGATTTTATGGTGGAATATTCTAACACCGTGGGCTGATTCCTCAATGTTGTTACCGTTTCAACGTCACGCTTTACCCTTTTTGTTTATAAATCATGCGCCACAGATGACATTGCGATCGTTTTGTTTAATTTTACGACGAACAAACAAATTATTTAGAAAAGGCGTTGACTCATTTTCAACTCTCCCTATAATGCGACTCCACACAGCGGGGGTGATTAGCTCAGCTGGGAGAGCACCTCCCTTACAAGGAGGGGGTCGGCGGTTCGATCCCGTCATCACCCACCACTTCGGGTCGTTAGCTCAGTTGGTAGAGCAGTTGACTTTTAATCAATTGGTCGCAGGTTCGAATCCTGCACGACCCACCAATGTAAAAAAGCGCCCTAAAGGCGCTTTTTTACTATCTGCGATATACAAGATTCGAACCTGCCGCAGGTTTGAGTCGAACGAAGAGAGACAACGGAGCCGCCTGCGGCGACGGCCCGAAGGGCGAGCGAAGCGAGTCATCCTGCACGACCCACCAATGTAAAAAAGCGCCCTAAAGGCGCTTTTTTGCTATCTGCGATACACAAAGCCGGAGCAGGCTTTTACTTTACCATTCGCCAATAACGCTTAGTTCACTAGCGTCGCAACCAGTTTCTCCAGCGCGGGCGTCGCCTGCTGCTGGTCATAGACGATATATAAATCAGCGGGTATGCGCTCTTCCAGCGGACGAAACACAACCCCCGGCCACATCATTTGCGCATAGCTGTCGGCGATGAGCGTAATACCGATCCCCATACTGACCATCGCCAGCACCGTTTGCGGCTCCATTACCTCACGGATAATCATCGGCGAGAATCCGGCGCTCTGGCAAACGCGTTGTAAAAACGTCCAGTCGGTATGTATTGAGGGCATAGTGACAAAATATTCGTTACGCAACGCCGCAAGCGGGATCGCCTTACGCGCGGCAAGGGGGTGCTCTTCCGGCACGGCCACCAGAAAAGAGGACTCATGCAAGCGCAGGCTGGTAAATCCTGGGGAAGGCGCCGTCGCCATTCGCCAGATGCCGGCATCCAGCTCGCGTCGTTCTAGCATCGCCATCTGCATCGCGGGCATATTCTCTCTGAAAAGCACTTCCACGTTAGGATGCTCTTTCAAAAAACGACGCATCACCGGGCGCATTTTTCCCCACATTGCGGTGCCTATCACGCCCAACTCTACCCGCCCGGCCTCGCCCCGCCCAATCTGCTCCACTCGCGCCAGCGCCTGATGCGCGCTGGAAAGCAGACGACGGGACTCCTCCATGAGGATTCTTCCTGCGTGGGTCAAGGCCACGCTGCGGGAGTGACGAACAAACAATAGCGTGCCGAGCTGCTGCTCCAGATCTTTAATGTGAATGCTGAGCGGGGGTTGCGACATGTTCAGACGGGCCGCCGCACGACCAAAATGCAGCTCTTCTGCAACAGCCAGAAAATAGCGCAATAACTTCAGATCAATACGATGCGTGCGTTCCATGGCTCATGCGCTCCTGGGGCATAAAGATAATGCGCAAAGTTACCACACTGCATCAGAAAAAATGAAACGGCGGAACATGTGCCCGCCGCAGAAGAGGATTAATGGGCCAACTCTTTCTTCATTAGCTCCTCAGGTTCATGTTTATATTTGAAAAAAACGGCAAAAATAGCCGCCAGCAGCAATGAATAGGCCGCGAACACCAGCCAGATGGTCTGCCACTCTTTTACGCCATCAATAGAGAAGTAATCCACGGCCATGCCGCTGAGAATCGAACCTACCCATGCGCCAACACCGTTCACCATGGTCATAAACAACCCTTGCGCGCTGGCGCGAATATGTGCCCCCGCCTGTTGCTCAACGAACACCGACCCTGAAATATTAAAGAAGTCGAATGCGCAGCCGTAGACAATCATCGACATCAGCAGCAGAACAAAACCGAACGGAGACGGATCGCCAAAGGCAAAAAAGCCAAAGCGTAGCGTCCACGCCAGCATACTCATCAGCATGACCGTTTTAATGCCAAAGCGTTTCAGAAAGAAAGGAATGGTGAGAATAAAGGCGACTTCCGCCATCTGCGAAACTGAAAGCAAAATAGAGGGATAGCGCACAACAAAGCTGTCAGCAAACGCCGGGTTACGGGCGAAATCATGCAGAAAGGGGTTACCGAAGACGTTAGTTATTTGCAGTACCGCCCCGAGCATCATCGCGAAGAAAAAGAAAATGGCCATCCGCGGATTTTTAAACAATACGAATGCATCCAGTCCCATCCTCGCGGACAATGTGGTGCCAGGTTTCTTCTCGATCACAGGAATTTTCGGTAGCGTAAGCGCATAAATCGCCAGTAATAACGACGCGGCAGAGGCGATATACAACTGCGCGCTGCTCAGCTCCAGTCCCATCAGGCTCACCGTCCACATGGCGACAATAAAACCAAGAGTGCCAAATACGCGAACAGGAGGAAACGCGGTCGCCGGATCCTGGCCGGACTGCGCCAGGCAGGAGTAGGAAACGCTGTTAGACAAGGAGATGGTCGGCATGTAGGCCATCGCGTTAATCAGCATCACCCAGAACATGGTATCCGGGTCGGTTACGGTCGTCGCATAAAGGAGCACTGCTGCGCAGACCAGGTGGCAGAGCATATATGCCCGTTCCGCACGTAGCCATTTATCGGCAATAATCCCCATAACGCCGGGCATGATAATAGCCGCCAGCCCTTTGGAGCTATAGACCATACCGACGTTTGCGCCGGTGAAATGCAACGTGTTTATCATGTAAGAACCCAGGGTGACCAGCCAGCTTCCCCAGATGAAATATTGCAAAAACGACATGAGCTTTAAGCGAGAGGCGATACTCATTTTTTTCCGTTCCTTGCCATTAAAGTAAGACCCCGCAAGCGGGGTCATATTTATTATTCTTTCAGGCCAGTTTGCGTAAGAAGCCGCAGATCAGGTTGATAAAGTTCTGTCGGGAGAGCTCGGCCGCCGCCAGGGTTTGCGCGTGAGATAATGTCACATCGCCCAGCCCCTCAGCCAGATTGGTAATGGCTGAGACTGCTACCACTTTTAATCCGCAAAGACGGGCGGTAATCTCTTCCGGCACAACGGACATCCCCACCACATCGCCGCCAATAATCTGCATCATGCGAATCTCTGCTGCCGTTTCAAAATTCGGCCCGGGATAGGAAACAAATACACCTTCGGTCAGCGGAAACCCTTCCTCCGCCGCCACGCTCTGCAGAACGGCGCGATAATCCGCATCATAGGCGTTGGCCAGAGAAAAAAAACGCTCGCCAAAACGTTCATCATTCAGGCCTACCATTGGCGTGCCCGGCATCGTGTTAATATGATCGCTGAGCGCCACCAGGCTTCCCGGCCCTACTTCCGGACGTAAAGAGCCGGCCGCGTTAGTACAAAACAGTAGTTCACACCCCAGCAGCTTTAGCGTGCGGATAGCATCGGTCATCACCGTCATACCCCGCCCTTCATAGAAGTGCCCCCGCCCATTCATACAGGCAACGGGAACGCCGGCCAGATTTCCCAACACCAGTTCACCGGCATGGCCGTGGACCGTACTCACCGGGAAGCCGGGCAGCTTCTCGTAGGAAATCGCCACCGCATCTTCAATTTGTTCCGCCAGCGCCCCAAGACCCGCCCCCACGATAACGGCCACCCGCGGCGTAAAAACCGGCTTATATCCGCGAATAATATCGGCGCTATACCCGGGGTTCTGTGAGAAAAGCGTGTCGCTCATAAGCTGTCCTTAAAAACTGAAGAATGGATAAAATGATTGGCTACCATCTTGTTATAACGATGCGACGCAATCGATTACCAATACAGTTTTCCCGGAAGTTTGATATCAAAAAGCTATTGATTTCATTTCTGATACAAGGGGTCGTTCTCGCGTAAGGCAGTAAGCCGGGCCGCCTGCAGCCGCACCACCTCCCACAGCGCTTCCGCGGCAGTCGACAGCGAGCGATTTTTGCGCCGCGCCAGCATCAACTGGCGTTCCACTACCGGAGTCAGCCGCTTCACTTGCAAACGGCTTCCCTGCGGGAGCGGCAGCGCTAATGCGGGTAATATGCTGATACCTATCCCCGACTCAACCATCGGAAATAGCGTGGCCGGATGCCCAATCTCCTGCACGATGTTCGCGGTTACAGCAAATCCTGAGAGCGCGGCATCAATCAGCGGACGGCTGCCAGAAGCATAATCCTGCAAAACCAGCCGCTGGGGCTGTAGTTCCTGCCAGCTCACCGCGTCCCGTCCGGCAAAAGGGTGATCGCTGCGACAAAGCAGCAAGAATGGTTCAGCGAGAACCGTCTCGCACTGTAAATCGGTAGCGGCGCCGGGATCGATAACGATACCAAAATCCACTTCTCCCTGGCGGATGCTCTCCAGCACCCACTGCTGAGGACGATCGTGCAGAACGAAATCTATCTCCGGATAGCGCCGGTTACTGTAGGCAATACACTGTGGGATCAAATGGGCGGAAATGGTCTGGCTGGCCGCCACCCGGACGGTACCCATCAGCTGCTGCCCGACGCGACCGGCCTCACGCAGCGTGCTATTGAGTTCATCCAGCAAGCGCTCAAGCCGGGCCGCCAGCTGCTGTCCGGCCTCCGTGAGCACCACTTCACGCGTCGTTCGGTCAAGCAGGCGTACGCCGGTCTGATGCTCCAGCTCTTTTACGCTATGGCTTACCGCAGACTGGCTAAGACCAATACTCTCCCCTGCCCGACTAAAGCTTTTAACGCGGGCAACGGTCACAAAAACTTTTAACTGACGCAGCGAATAATTCATCTCTTTTTTTCATGAATAGATGCAATAAATCGATTTTATTTCTCAAACTAAAGAAAGCACAATAGCGGCATCGATTTTCAGGAGCGTTTATGAAATTTTTCCGCATTCTTGATCCATTCACCCTGACGTTAGTCACCGTCGTACTGCTGGCC
>OKAF01000211.1_pt1 | contig 11315 bp, 8 predicted proteins | sample 1612971 | NCBI WGS metagenome assembly OKAF01 (sample SAMN04436826, study PRJEB24849) | human gut metagenome | biome: human gut; feature: NICU; material: stool | host: Homo sapiens | place: USA: Saint Louis, MO | collected 2011-06-21
GGTAGCCCGGGTAAGGCGCCAGCCGCAACCCGGGTTTTCTCTGCTCTTACTTGTTGTGCCAGTAGGCCTGCGAACGCACCAGCTGCGGATCAATCTCTTCGCCTTCAAAGCGCGCCAGCAGCGACTTCACCGCCGCGCCTTCCCCGGTCAGCCAGATAAAATAATCGTCCGCCGGAACCACCACCTGCGCCAATTTTTCGGCCACGGCGGCTGGTTTATGCCCCACCACCCACTCGATATTAAAACCATCAAGATCGGCCAGGTAATCTTGATAAGATTCATCGCCAATGGTGACGATCGCCGTGACCTGCGGGCGCGTCGGAAGCTGCTGCAATCCGAGGAGACGGCGGCGCAGCGCGGGCATTCCGGACTCATCGGTCACGTACAGCTGCCAGGCGTAATCTTCCGGCACCACCAGCGAACCGCGCGGGCCGCCGATCACCAGCTTATCGCCCGTTTTCGCCGCCAGCGCCCAACTGCTGGCAATGCCGCCATCGTGAATAAAAAAGTCGTACGCCAGCTCATGACGCCCGGCGTCGTACAGCGGCGTATAGTCGCGGGTCGCCGGACGCACGCCATCGCCCCAGTTAATACCTTCATCCGTCACCTCCGGCGGCGTGAACGCAGCGCCCGCGGCCGGGAAAAAGAGCTTGGTGTGGTCGTCAAACCCCTGGGAAACAAAGCCTTCCAGCGCCTCTCCGCCCAGCACGACACGCTGGAATGCGCTGCCGATACGCTCGACGCGCAATACGGTTAACTCACGGAAGCGCAGTTCATTACGTACGCGCTGCGGGTATTTGGGGTGTCTGGTCGTTGTCATCTTTCATCGCCTTCGTGAACGGAATAGATATATCTAAAAATCTTGCAAATGATAATGATTGCCATTAAAAAAGAATGCAAGCATTTTTTGATATAGTCATAGAAAAACGCCAAAAAAGCCAAAATCAAAAATTAAATCGTTAAATATCAATTAAATAAAAAATATACCCAATACTGTGTTGCTACTTTATTAATTTTAGATATAAATTAGACATATCAATAAATAGAGAGGCAAAACATGAGACATCATCACGAAGAAGGACGTGGGCCACGCGGACGCCACGATGAACATGGCGAACACGGCGAGCATGGCCGCAGGGGCGGCGGACGTCGGCAGCGCTTCTTTGGCCACGGCGAGCTACGCCTGGTGATTCTGGACATCCTCACCCGTAACGCCAGCCACGGCTACGAGCTTATCAAAGAGATTGAAACCATGACCCAGGGCAACTACAGCCCGAGCCCCGGCGTCATCTATCCGACGCTAGACTTGCTCCAGGATCAGGGCTTAATTAGCGTGGCTGACGAAAACGGTCGTAAAAAAATCGCCATTACCGCCGACGGCAGCCAGCTGCACGCGGAAAACCAGCAACAGCTGGAGCAGATTCAGGCCAGGCTGCAGGCGCGTATGGTGGGTTGTGAACTGCGTAAAAATCCGCAGATGAAGCGCGCGCTGGAGAATTTTAAGGCGGTACTGGATTTAAGGGTTAACCAGCAGGCCATTACCGAAGCTCAGCTAAAGCAGATCGTCGGCGTGATTGATCGCGCGGCAATGGAGATTTCCCAGCTCGACTAATCCTCTGCCCCATCGCTGGGCAGCCTGCACCGCCGCGGCGCGCGCGGCGGAAGCCCTTATTCACCGGGTTTTACGCCTTCAGGAGTAAAACATGCCAATAATAGCGTCGTGAGATTAAATTTTGCTCAATCGCAATTTCACGTTGCGTTTATCCCGATTTTCCTGGCCCGCGCCGAAGTGGCGTAATCCCTGCAATACTTAATTCAGTATCATGTGATACGCCCCTCCCAGGAGCACATTTTGAACAGGTTACCTTCCAGCGCATCGGCTCTTGCCTGCAGCGCGCACGCACTGAATCTCATTGAGAAGCGAACGCTCGATCATGAGGAGATGAAATCACTTAATCAGGAGGTCAGAGAATACTTTAAAGAGCATGTGAACCCAGGGTTTTTAGCGTATCGAAAATCGGTCACTGCTGGCGGGGATTACGGAGCCGTAGAGTGGCAAGCGGGAGGGTTAAATACGCTTGTCGACACTCAGGGACAGGAGTTTATTGACTGCCTGGGTGGGTTCGGGATTTTTAATGTAGGGCACCGTAATCCAGTTGTCGTTTCCGCCGTCGAAAATCAACTCGCTAAACAACCTCTTCATAGTCAGGAACTGCTGGACCCGCTGCGGGCCATGCTGGCTAAAACCCTGGCGGCCTTAACGCCGGGCAAACTGAAATACAGCTTCTTTAGCAATAGCGGCACCGAATCGGTCGAAGCGGCGTTAAAGCTGGCGAAAGCTTACCAGTCTTCGCGCGGCAAAGTTACCTTCGTCGCCACCAGCGGCGCGTTTCACGGCAAATCGCTCGGTGCGCTTTCCGCCACCGCGAAATCGACTTTCCGTAAGCCTTTTATGCCGCTGCTGCCGGGATTCCGGCACGTACCGTTCGGCGATATTAACGCCATGCGTACGTTGCTGAGCGAGTGCAAAAAGACCGGTGATGACGTCGCGGCGGTGATCCTTGAGCCTATTCAGGGTGAAGGCGGGGTGATTCTGCCGCCGCCGGGCTACCTGCCCGCGGTGCGCAAGTTGTGCGACGAATTTGGCGCGCTGCTGATCCTCGATGAGGTGCAAACCGGTATGGGGCGCACCGGCAAGATGTTTGCCTGCGAACATGAAAACGTCCAGCCGGACATTCTGTGCCTTGCTAAAGCACTGGGCGGCGGGGTGATGCCGATTGGCGCAACGGTCGCCACCGAAGAGGTATTCTCGGTGCTGTTCGACAATCCGTTCCTGCATACCACCACGTTCGGCGGCAACCCGCTGGCCTGCGCGGCGGCGCTGGCGACCATCAACGTGCTGCTGACGCAAAACCTGCCCGCGCAGGCGGAGCAGAAAGGTGACATGCTGCTGGACGGCTTCCGTCAGCTGGCCCGCGAATATCCAGATCTGGTGAATGACGTGCGCGGCAAAGGCATGCTAATGGCGATTGAGTTTGTCGATAACGAAATCGGCTATGACTTTGCCAGCGAGATGTTCCGCCAGCGGGTACTGGTGGCCGGAACGCTGAACAACGCCAGGACGATCCGCGTAGAACCGCCGCTGACGCTGACGCTGGAGCAGTGTGAACAGGTACTAAAAGCGGCCCGCCTGGCCCTGGCGGCGCTACGGGTTTCGGTAGAAGAGGCATAGTAACCTGCCCTCTCCCGCCGTGGGAGAGGGTATTACGCTATACCACCCGCACGCCGGCAGGCATCAGCCTTTCCGGCGTGAGCAGGACGCTTTCGCTGCCATCGTCGGTTTCGGCGCAGAGCAGCATGCACTCCGACGTTTCACCGCGCATTTTGGCTTTTGCCAGATTACACAGGACCACGACCGTTTTTCCCAGCAGCTCTTCTTCGCTGTAGTACGGCACAAGGCTGGTTACCGTCTGCAACGTGCGATCGCCAACATCAATCCGGGCAATATAGAGCTTGTCGGCATTCGCATGCCGTTGCACTGCCACAATTTTTCCCGTACGCATTTCAAGTCTGGCAAAATCATCATAAAGCACCGTTTCCATCTTGCACCCCTCAAGTAAAATTTTAGTAAAATATAACAAATGCCGTCGAGGTTTCCGCATAATAGTGCGAGTAATGTTAGATTCATCACTCTTTTTCGCGGCAGGATCGCGGTGACAGTGATGAATAATTCGGCGGAAATTTACTGAAAAGAGATGCAGCAGCCCGCGCTTGCTTTACAATGGTTTGCGTCGATGGGGCAACGTCAGATTAAGGAAAACAATGGCCACACTAAAAGATATCGCGACCGAAGCAGGCGTTTCACTGGCGACGGTTTCTCGCGTTTTAAACGACGACCCCACGCTGAACGTCAAAGAAGAGACAAAACATCGCATTCTTGAGGTGGCGGAAAAGCTGGAATATAAAAGTACCAGCTCGCGTAAGGCTCAGGTTCATACCGTAGGCCACCATCATATTCTGGCCATCTATAGCTATCAGCAGGATCTGGAAATCAACGATCCCTACTATCTGGCGATCCGCCACGGCATCGAAACGCAATGTGAGAAGCTCGGTATCGAGCTGACCAACTGCTACTTTAACAATGCGCTACCCGAGCTGAAAAAAGTGACCGGCGTTCTGATTGTCGGCCAGCCTTCGCGGGCGATTCGCGAAGCCGCCACGGCGTTAACCGACAACGTCTGCTTTATTGATTTCCATGAACCCGGCAGCAGCTATGACGCCGTCGATATCGATCTGGTGCGCATCGCCAAAGAAGTTATCGACTTTTTTATCGCCCAGGGCGCACGGCGCATCGGCTTTATTGGTGGCCAGGATGAGCCGGGTAAAGCCGACATCCGCGAAGTGGCCTTCGTCGAGTATGGCCGCCTGAAGGGGGTGGTTTCGGAAGAAGATATCTGGCGCGGAGGGTTTTCCAGCTCCTCCGGCTATGAGCTGGCAAAAACGATGCTGGCAAAAGCGGATTTCCCCACCGCGCTGTTCGTCGCGTCAGACTCTATCGCCATCGGCGTGCTGCGCGCCATACATGAACGCGGTCTCTCTATCCCGGAAGATATCTCGCTCATTAGCGTTAACGATATCCCAACCGCGCGTTTTACCTTTCCGCCGCTCTCTACGGTGCGCATTCATTCTGAAATGATGGGCAGCCAGGGCGTCAACCTGCTGGTTGAGAAAGCCCGCGATGGCCGCGCGCTGCCGCTAAACGTCTTTGTCCCCAGCGTGCTGAAGCTGCGCGGCACCACCCGCTAATCTCGTTTCTGGCGCTGAATCCTCTGCGCCTGGCTCCCGGGGGCGGCGCTTGACGCGCCTTACCCGGGCTACGGGCGCACCGCCATCTGCAAAACGGTAGCCCGGACAGATGCGCAGCATCGCCTCCGGGAAATTCAGCGTCTCTGCGCCGCCTCCGGAAATATCCCTCTCCCAACGCCAAACGCAGGCGCCCGGTAACGCTCATTTTGTGATCGAGTTAAAGTAAATCACTCTCGCCGGTTTTATTTAGTAAAACTTTTACTAAAATACACCTTATCCGTTTAGTCCGTTCAGGGAGGCGATATGAATCGCTGGGAAAACCTTCAACTCACTCATGAAAACCGGCTGCCTCCGCGCGCCTATTTCTTCTCTTACGATTCGCAGGCCCAGGCGCGAACCTTCGCCCGTGAAATCAGCAGCCGCTTTTTGTCCCTTAGCGGACAGTGGAACTTCCGCTTCTTTAATAACCCGCTGCGGGTGCCGGAAGCGTTCACCTCGCAGTACATGAGCGACTGGGGACCGATCACCGTGCCGGGAATGTGGCAGATGGAAGGCCACGGCCAGCTACAGTACACCGACGAAGGCTTCCCCTTCCCGATTGACGTGCCCTACGTTCCGACCGACAACCCAACCGGCGCCTATCAGCGTATCTTTACCCTCAGCGACGGCTGGCAGGGCCAGCAGACCATCATTAAATTTGATGGCGTCGAGACCTATTTTGAAGTTTACGTTAACGGTCAGTACATCGGTTTTAGTAAAGGCAGCCGCCTGACGACAGAGTTCGATATCAGCCGCGCGGTAAAAACCGGCGACAACCTGCTTTGCGTTCGCGTCATGCAGTGGGCGGACTCCACCTATATTGAAGATCAGGATATGTGGTGGTCGGCGGGTATTTTCCGCGACGTGTATCTGGTGGGCAAAAACCCGCTTCACGTCCAGGACTTCACTTTGCGCACCGATTTTAACGATGACTACATCGACGCCACGCTCTCCTGCCAGCTGGTGCTGGAAAATCTCAATGCGCAGCCGGGCGCAGCGACGCTGGAATACGCGCTGTTCGACGGCGAAAAGGCGCTGTATGAAGGCACAACGCAGCGCCTGACCGTCAGCGAGCAGTTGAACGTCGACTTTGCGATCGACGTGAGGGCGCCGCAGCAGTGGTCGGCGGAAAACCCGTACCTCTATCACCTGGTGATGACGCTGAAAAACGACGTCGGAGAGATTATCGAAGTCATTCCGCAGCGCGTCGGCTTTCGCGATATCAAAGTGCGCAACGGCCTGTTCTACATCAATAACCGCTACGTAATGCTGCACGGTGTTAATCGTCACGACAACGACCATCTGAAGGGCCGCGCCGTGGGGATGGATCGCGTTGAGAAAGATCTGCTGCTGATGAAGCAGCACAATATCAACTCGGTACGTACCGCCCACTATCCCAACGACCCGCGTTTCTATGAGATGTGCGACATTTACGGCCTGTTCGTGATGGCGGAAACCGATGTCGAATCCCACGGCTTCGCCAACGTCGGCAACCTGAGCGCCATCACCGATGACCCAGAATGGGAGCATATTTACGTTGAGCGGATCGTCCGCCACGTCCATGCGCAGAAAAACCATCCGTCGATCGTCATCTGGTCGCTGGGCAACGAGTCCGGCTACGGCTGCAACATTCGGGCGATGTATCACGCCGCGAAAGCGATCGATGATACGCGGCTGGTGCATTACGAAGAGGATCGCGACGCGGAGGTGGTGGATATCATCTCCACCATGTATACCCGTGTGCCGCTGATGAACGAATTCGGGGAATATCCGCATGCCAAGCCGCGAATTATCTGCGAATACGCCCATGCGATGGGCAACGGTCCCGGCGGGCTGAGCGAATACCAGAACGTATTCTATCAACATGACAGTATTCAGGGCCACTATGTGTGGGAGTGGTGCGATCACGGAATCCAGGCCACCGACGATAGCGGCGCGGTGTGGTACAAATTCGGCGGCGACTACGGCGACTATCCCAATAACTACAACTTCTGCCTCGACGGGCTGATTTTCTCCGATCAGACGCCTGGACCCGGGCTCAGAGAGTACAAGCAGGTTATCGCCCCGGTAAAAGTGCAGGCGATAAACATCCGCGAAGGCGAACTGCGCGTCGATAATAAGCTCTGGTTCTCGACCCTTGATGACTACACCCTGCGCGTGGAAGTACGCGCCGAGGGGACTACGCTTGCCAGCCAGCAGCTTAAGGTGCGCGATCTTGCGCCAAACAGCAGTCGCGATATCAAAATCGACCTGCCGGCGCTCGACGACCGCGAAACCTTCGTCAACATCATGGTGACCAAAGATTCCCGTACGCCGTACAGCGAAGCCAACCACCTAATCGCCGTCTACCAGTTCCAGCTTAAAGAGCAGACCGCAGCAAAAACACCGCTGATTAACACCAGCGCCACCTCGCTGCGCATTGCCGATGAACGTCTGAGCTACAGCATCACCGGGCACAACTTCCGCGTAGTGTTCTCGAAAGTCAGCGGCAAACTGAGCGAATGGCAGGTGAACGGCATCGACCAGGTGACCCGCGAGCCGAAGATCAACTTCTTCAAGCCGATGATTGATAACCACAAGCAGGAATACGAGGGGCTGTGGCAACCCAATCATCTGCAAATTATGCAGGAGCATCTGCGCGAATTCAGCGCCGAGCAGCGCGGTGACACGGTGATTATCACCGCCCGCAGCATCATCGCGCCGCCGGTTTTCGATTTTGGCATGCGCTGCACCTATCGCTGGCAGATTACCCCGCAGGGCCATATTAACGTTGAGCTTGCGGGTGAACGTTACGGCGACTATCCGCATATTGTGCCGTGCATCGGTTTTATGCTGGGCATTAACGGCCAGTTTGAACAGGTGAATTACTACGGTCGCGGTCCCGGCGAAAACTACGCCGACAGCCAGCAGAGCAACATCATTGACCTTTGGCGAACCACCGTGGACGACATGTTCGTGAACTATCCGTTCCCGCAGAACAACGGCAACCGGCAGCACGTACGCTGGGCCGCGTTTACCGACCGTCACGGCAGCGGTCTGATGGTGGTCCCGCGCGATCCGCTTAACATCAGCGCCTGGCACTATACGGCGGAGAATCTGCACGCCGCGCAGCACTGTAACGAACTGCACCGCAGCGATGACATCACCCTGAATATCGACGCCCGTGTGCTCGGTCTGGGGTCTAACTCCTGGGGGAGCGAGGTGCTGGATAGCTGGCGCGTCTGGCTCAAACCGTTCAACTATGGCTTTACGCTGCTGCCGCTGGAAGGCGGGAGCGCTTCCTCGCAGACGCTGGCGAATCATAGCTTTGACGCTGGTTTCTTTTCCTCCGATTCACACAGCGAGGCTGAAAAATGAGAATTCTCGATAATTTAGAACAGTTTAAGCAAATCTATCACAGCGGACGTAAATGGCAGCGCTGCGTGGAGGCCATCAATAATATCGATAATATTCAACCAGGAGTTGCCCACTCTATCGGCGATTCGCTCTCCTATCGCGTGGCAAGCGACAGCACCACGGATGCGCTGTTCGTTGGCAACCGCCGCTATTTCGAGGTGCATTACTACCTTCAGGGTCAGCAAAAAATTGAGTTTGCCGCCAAAGAGCAGCTGCAGACCGTGGCCTGCTATCGCGATGAAACCGACCGTGAATATCTCAAAGGCATCGGTGAAACCGTGCAGGTTCACGAAGGTCAGATGGTGATTTGCGATACCCATGAAGCTTATCGCTTTATCTGCGACTCGCCGGTCAAAAAGGTGGTGCTCAGAGTGACTATCGAAGACGGCTACTTCCTGAATAAGTAAGCCCGCGTGAAGCAAGATGAGGCCAGCGGGTTTATTCGTTGGCCTTCCCGGTCCCAGCCCTCAATGCGGGCCAGATCATTTTTCGGAGGACCTATGTCCGAATCAGTTCGTGCCAAAATAGGCAAATTCGCCTTACTGTCGATGGCGTTTGCCGCCGTATTTAACGTACGAAACATCGTTAATAACAACATCGAGTTAGGGCTCAGTTCCGCCCCTATCTTTCTGTTTGCCACGGTGGTCTATTTTATTCCGTTTGTGTTTATCATCGCCGAATTCGTTTCAGCGAATAAAAATTCCGAATCAGGTATGTACGCCTGGCTGAAGCAGCCTTTAGGTACCCGCGCGGCCTATCTCGGCTCGTTCCTGTACTGGTTTGTGAACCTGTTCTTTTTCCTGTCGCTGCTGCCGAACGTGGTGGCCTACGCTTCGTACGCCATTATGGGTTACGCCATTCCTTTCTCGCCGATGGTCACTTCGCTGATCTCTATCGTCCTGTTCGCCATGGCCACCCATATTTCCACCAAAGGTGCGACCTGGCTGGGAAAAATATCCGAATGCGTAGCGTATGGCGTTTTCGCGCTATTTGCGATTTACGTGGTCGGCGCTTTTACCGCGCTGGGCGCAGGCCATGTTCCCGCGCAGCCGATTACGCTGCACGCCATGGCGCCTACCATCAACTGGGCGACGCTGGGGATCATGTGCTGGATTTTCCAGGCGGCTGGCGGGGCTGAAACCGTCGCCGCGTACCTGAACGACACTAAAGGCGGGCAGAAATCGTTTATTAAAGTCATCATCACCGCCGGGATCCTGATTGGCGGCATGTACGCGCTGGGATCTTTGCTGGTCAACGTCTTTGTGGCACGTGAAGATCTAACCTATGCGGCCGGTATGGTGGAAATTTTCACCGGTCTCGGCGCTTATTTCCATATTTCGGAAGCGCTGATGGGCCGCTTCGTCGGCATTATTCTGTTTATCGCCATTTTCGGCAGCATGATGATGTGGACCGCCGCACCGGTAAAAATTCACTTCTCGGAAATTCCTGCGGGCATCTATGGCAAAAAAACTACCGAACTGAACGTCCACGGCGTGCCGGTGCGCGCTGCCTGGTGGCAATTTCTCTTCGTCTTCTTGATGCTCATCGTGAACGGTTTCGGCTCCGCCAGCGTTCAGCAAATGATGAACACCGCGATTAACCTGACCGCGGGTACCGCGATGCTACCGCCGCTGTTTATCATGGCCGCCTACTTTGTTTTCCGCTGGAAACATGACGATACGCCGCGCGACTTCCGCATGGGTTCAAGAAAGGTTGGGATGGCCGTGGTGTCGATGCTTATCGTTATTTTCCTGGTCAGCATGACCGCCTCCGCTTTCCCGCCAGGAGTCGACCTGGTGAATGCCTTCTTCATTAACGTCTTTATGACCGCAGTCTTCTCCGGGCTCGCATGGTGGTGGATAACCCGCTTTGAGAAAAAACAGCGCAAGAACCAACATACACCCCTGAAATCAGCGGCAAATACGGTGAAATAAGCCACCGTTGCTCCCGCCAGCGGGATATCCCTGGCGGGATTTTTTTACCCACAAGCCAAGCTCTGTCACCCGACCATTTTCGTGATCGAGTTAAAGCAATTCATTTTTACCGCTTTTATTTACTAAATATTTTACTAAAATTAACCACGATACTTAACTACCTCTACCCTACAAACAACACAATCCCCTTCGGCCATTCTCTGAAGGACAATGTGTGGAGATGTGTTATGTCTGATATCAAACGTAATACCATCGGCAAGTTCGGCCTGCTGTCGCTGACCTTCGCTGCCGTCTTCAGTTTTAACAACGTGATCAATAACAATATTGAGCTGGGACTGGCCTCTGCTCCGATGTTCTTCCTCGCCACCCTGCTCTATTTCGTTCCTTTCTGTCTGATCATCGCGGAATTCGTTTCGCTGAATAAAAACTCTGAAGCGGGCGTTTATGCCTGGGTGAAAAGCTCGCTGGGCGGACGTTGGGCCTTTATTACCGCCTATACCTACTGGTTTGTGAATCTGTTCTTTTTTACCTCACTGCTGCCGAGGGTCATCGCGTATGCCTCCTACGCCTTCCTCGGCTACGAGTACATTCTGACCCCCGTCGCCACCACGATGTTGAGCATGGCGCTGTTCGCCCTGTCGACCTGGGTGTCCACCAACGGCGCAAAAATGCTGGGTCCTATTACCTCGGTGACCTCGTCGTTAATGCTGCTGCTGACGCTTTCCTACATTCTGCTTTCCGGCAGCGCGCTGGCGGGCGGTATTCAGCCGGCGGATCCGATTACCGTGGATGCGATGATCCCGAACTTCAACTGGGCGTTCCTCGGCATCACCACCTGGATCTTTATGGCTGCCGGCGGAGCTGAGTCCGTCGCGGTGTACGTCAATGACGTGAAAGGCGGATCGAAATCCTTCGTTAAGGTCATCATCCTCGCCGGGATCGTAATTGGCGTGCTGTACTCTATTTCCTCGGTGCTGATTAACGTGTTTATCAGCAGCAAAGAGCTGAAATATACCGGCGGATCGGTACAGGTCTTCCACGGTATGGCGGTCTGGTTTGGCCTGCCGGAAATCGTGGTCAACCGTTTTGTCGGCCTGGTCTCCTTTACCGCCATGTTTGGTTCGTTATTAATGTGGACCG
>OKAF01000213.1_pt1 | contig 11173 bp, 10 predicted proteins | sample 1612971 | NCBI WGS metagenome assembly OKAF01 (sample SAMN04436826, study PRJEB24849) | human gut metagenome | biome: human gut; feature: NICU; material: stool | host: Homo sapiens | place: USA: Saint Louis, MO | collected 2011-06-21
ATTCAGGTCTTGTTCTCTTATAAAAAGGGTAATACCACCAGAAAGTATAAGTTAATTTATAAGTAATACTATACATAACGTGATCGTAAACATAAACCTTGCCTGTTTTCCGATTAAAACGAACGGGATAGTGACGAGGGGCGAAGATAAAGTAATTTACGACGGCTGCGAAAACAAAAGTCATAAAAAATATAATAACAACTGCGAAATGCATTAAAAGTTGATCGTCTGCTCTGGACTGCCAGGTTTCAACATATCGCGCATAATTAAATATCGCATCATAGAAAAAAAATAAAACAGCACCAAAGCATAAAATAGCAACAGGTAAGAAAAGCACCACGCCCAGGATGTTCATCCCATAAAATGAAGTGTAGTTACGCGTAATCTCACAGTAGTTATCATTGATATAAGCCAATTTACCGCTATGCGACAGCTTATCCGTTTTGCTCTGTGTTGTTTTATTTAGCTTATTGAGCTGGTGCTCATCGATCGTTTGCTTTGCTAAGTGAGGCCGTTGCTGCATATATTTTTCCTTGCTGATATCAAAGAGACAATATCACGCTGGTTACTCTCTGTACATAATGGCCGCATGGCATTCTGCCTGTCATAATATATAAATCATTCTCGGCATGAATAATTTATAGCGTTACACTGCGATTACTCAAATAAGACAAAAATTTTAAATTGTTCGTCTGCAGTCAAAGGGCTTACCGACTGTCCAGCCCATTGCGTAACTGCTTACTACCCTGTTCAGCAAAATCGCGGTGTTGTTCGAATAATCGCTCGAGGCTTGAACCACTGCGCGCTTATCGTTAAGGTAAGCGCGTTTTTTAACCCGCCAGGAATCGCCATGACCACAATCGCCCTTATTGACGATCACCTTATCGTCCGATCCGGCTTTGCCCAACTGCTGGGGCTGGAAGCCGATTTTCAGGTCGTCGCCGAATTCGGTTCCGGGCGCGAGGCGCTGGCGGGGCTGCCCGGTCGCGGCGTGCAGGTCTGCATCTGCGATATCTCGATGCCGGATATCTCCGGGCTTGAATTATTAAACCAGCTGCCGAAAGGGATGGCGATCGTCATGCTGTCGGTGCATGACAGCCCGGCGCTGGTGGAGCTGGCGCTGAACGCAGGGGCGCGCGGTTTTCTCTCTAAGCGCTGCAGCCCGGATGAGCTGATCGCTGCCGTGCGCACCGTGGCGGCTGGCGGCTGTTATCTGACGCCGGATATCGCCATGAAGCTGGCGGCCGGACGACGGGACCCGCTGACCAGGCGCGAACGCGAGGTGGCGGAAAAGCTGGCGCAGGGGATGGCGGTAAAAGAGATTGCCGCCGAGCTGGGCTTGTCGCCGAAAACCGTCCACGTTCATCGCGCCAACCTGCTCGAAAAGCTGGGCGTCAGCAACGACGTCGAGCTGGCGCGCCGCATGTTCGATAGCTGGCAATGAAAGCCTTTTTCTCGCGGCTGCTCTCGGTCGTCGGCTGTTGCTTTATCTTTTCCGCCGCGTGGTTTTGCCTGTGGAGCATCAGCCTGCACCTGGTGGAGCGCCCCGACCTTGCGGTGTTGCTTTTCCCCTTTGGCCTGCGGCTTGGCCTGATGCTGCAGTGCCCGCGCGGCTACTGGCCGGTTCTGCTGGGCGCGGAGTGGCTGCTGATCCTCTGGCTGGCGCAGGAAGTGGCGCTGGCGCACCCGATAATATTGATGACTGGAAGCCTGTTGACTCTGCTGCCGGTGGCGCTGATATCGCGCTATCGTCATCAGCGTGACTGGCTGACGTTGTTGCGCCAGGGCGCAGCGCTGATTGCCGCCGCGCTGCTGCAATCGCTACCCTGGCTGGCGGAAGGTAAAGAGGGGCTGAATGCGCTGCTGCTGACTCTGACCGGCGGCCTGACGCTGGCGCCCACCTGTCTGGTTATCTGGCACTACCTTACCAGCACCGTCTGGCGGCCGCTGGGGCCATCGCTGGTCTCGCAGCCGGTGAACTGGCGCGGGCGGCATCTTATCTGGTACCTGCTGCTGTTCAGCGTCAGCCTCTGGCTCCAACTGGGGCTGCCCGCCGAGCTCTCACGATTTACGCCCTTCTGCCTGGCGCTGCCGATTATCGCTCTGGCCTGGCATTACGGCTGGCAGGGGGCGCTGATCGCGACCCTGATGAACGCCATCGCGCTGATTGCCAGCCAGACCTGGCACGATCATCCGGTGGATTTACTGCTTTCGCTGCTGGCGCAAAGCTTGACCGGCCTGCTGCTGGGCGCCGGAATACAGCGGCTGCGCGAGCTGAATCAGTCGCTGCAAAAGGAGCTGGTGCGTAACCAGCGGCTGGCGGAGCGCCTGCTGGAAACCGAGGAGAGCGTGCGCCGCGAGGTGGCCCGCGAGCTGCACGATGATATCGGGCAGACCATCACCGCAATTCGTACCCAGGCGGGGATCGTTCAGCGGCTGGCGCCCAACAGCGCCAGCGTCAGGCAGAGCGGTCAGCTGATTGAGCAGCTCTCGCTCGGCGTCTACGATTCCGTGCGCCGTCTGCTGGGGCGCTTGCGTCCACGCCAGCTGGACGACCTGACGCTTGAACAGGCGGTACGTTCGCTGATGCGCGAAATGGAGCTGGAGGATCGCGGTATGGTCAGCCATCTGGCGTGGCGTATCGATGAGTCGCTGCTGAGCGAAAACCAGCGCGTCACCCTGTTCCGCGTCTGCCAGGAGGGGCTGAATAATATCGTCAAACACGCCAGCGCCAGTGCCGTCACGCTGCAAGGCTGGCAGCAGGAGCAGCGGCTGATGCTGGTGATCGAGGACGACGGCTGCGGCCTGCCGCCGGGCTCCGGTCAGCAGGGCTTTGGCCTCACCGGCATGCGCGAGCGCGTCACCGCCCTGGGCGGCACCCTGACCATCTCCTGCACCCACGGCACTCGCGTTTGCGTCAGCCTGCCGCTGCGTTACGCCTGAGGAACGATAATGTTTGCCTTTTTAAAATCCCCGCCCGATGCTCCGCCGATTACCGACAAACAGGCGCTGGACGAGCGCTACCGCTACTGGCGTCGGCATATTCTGCTGACCATCTGGCTGGGCTATGCGCTGTTTTACTTCACCCGTAAAAGCTTTAACGCTGCGGTGCCGGAAATTCTCGCCAGCAACGTTTTGACCCGCAGCGATATCGGTCTGCTGGCGACGCTGTTCTACATCACCTATGGGCTATCGAAATTTTTCTCCGGTATCGTCAGCGATCGCTCTAACGCCCGCTATTTTATGGGCATCGGCCTGGTCGCTACCGGCGTGGTGAATATTCTGTTTGGCTTTTCCACTTCCCTGTGGGCCTTCGCGCTGCTGTGGGCGCTGAACGCCTTCTTCCAGGGATGGGGGTCGCCGGTATGCGCCCGCCTGCTGACGGCCTGGTATTCGCGTACCGAGCGCGGCGGTTGGTGGGCGCTATGGAACACGGCGCATAACGTCGGCGGGGCGCTGATTCCGATGGTGGTTGGCGCGGCGGCGCTGCACTACGGCTGGCGAACGGGGATGATGATTGCCGGGATGCTGGCGATCCTCGCCGGGCTGTTTCTCTGCTGGCGGCTGCGCGACCGGCCGCAGGCGGTCGGCCTGCCCGCAGTGGGCGACTGGCGGCACGATGAGCTGGAGATTGCTCAGCAGCAGGAGGGCGCTGGCCTGACTCGCAAAGAGATCCTCACCAAATACGTGCTGCTGAATCCCTATATCTGGCTGCTCTCGCTGTGCTACGTGTTGGTATACGTGGTGCGCGCGGCAATTAACGATTGGGGCAACCTGTACATGTCGGAAACGCTCGGCGTCGATCTGGTCACGGCGAATTCGGCGGTCACCATGTTCGAAGTGGGCGGTTTTATCGGCGCGCTGGTGGCGGGCTGGGGCTCGGATAAGCTCTTCAACGGCAACCGCGGGCCGATGAACCTGATTTTCGCCGCCGGGATTTTGTTGTCGGTTGGCGGGCTGTGGCTGATGCCGTTCGCCAGCTACGTGATGCAGGCGGCCTGCTTCTTTACCGCCGGCTTTTTCGTTTTTGGCCCGCAGATGCTGATCGGCATGGCGGCGGCGGAGTGCTCGCACAAAGAGGCGGCGGGGGCGGCAACCGGCTTTGTTGGCCTGTTTGCCTATCTTGGCGCATCGCTCTCCGGCTGGCCGCTGGCGCAGGTGATGGAGATCTGGCACTGGAGCGGATTTTTCGTGGTTATTGCCATTGCCGCCGGTATTTCCGCCCTGCTGCTGCTGCCGTTTTTAAACGCCCAGGCGCCGCGAGAAGCGTGACCGACTTCACCTTTCTTCGCCGAATGGCGTAAAACTAAGAAATTTTCCCGGTTTCGCCTGGACGCTGTCTCAGGCGAGTCTCCCGGCTGATTTTTACAATGCCTGCCATTCGCAGGTACTAAATCAGCTCAGGAGTCACCCAATCATGCTGGCCTTCTTAAACCAGGTGCGCAAGCCAACCCTGGACCTGCCGCTCGAAGCGCGGCGCAAAATGTGGTTCAAACCGTTCATGCAGTCGTATCTGGTGGTTTTCATCGGCTATCTGACCATGTATCTGATCCGCAAAAACTTTAATATCGCGCAGAACGACATGATCTCCACCTACGGGTTGAGCATGACGCAGCTGGGGATGATCGGCCTCGGCTTTTCTATCACCTACGGCGTGGGGAAAACGCTGGTCTCCTACTACGCAGACGGTAAGAACACCAAGCAGTTTCTGCCGTTTATGCTGATTCTCTCGGCCATCTGTATGCTCGGCTTCAGCGCCAGCATGGGCGCGGGGTCGACCAGCCTGTTCCTGATGATCGCCTTCTACGCTCTGAGCGGCTTCTTCCAGAGCACCGGCGGCTCGTGCAGCTATTCGACCATTACCAAGTGGACGCCTCGCCGTAAGCGCGGCACCTTCCTCGGCTTCTGGAATATCTCTCACAACCTCGGCGGCGCCGGCGCGGCGGGCGTGGCGCTGTTTGGCGCCAACTACCTGTTTGACGGCCACGTGATCGGGATGTTTATCTTCCCGTCGATTATTGCGTTAATCGTCGGTTTTATCGGCCTGCGCTTCGGCAGCGACTCCCCGGAATCCTACGGTCTCGGTAACGCCGAAGAGCTGTTTGGCGAAGAGATCAGCGAAGAGGATAAAGAGACGGAAGAGAATGCCATGACCAAATGGCAGATCTTCGTCGAATACGTGCTGAAGAACAAAGTTATCTGGCTGCTGTGCTTCTCCAACATCTTCCTGTACGTGGTACGCATCGGCATCGATCAGTGGTCCACCGTTTACGCTTTCCAGGAGCTGAAGCTCTCCAAAGAGGTGGCGATTCAGGGCTTTACCCTGTTTGAAGTGGGCGCGCTGGTTGGCACGCTGCTGTGGGGATGGCTGTCGGATCTGGCAAACGGACGCCGCGCGCTGGTGGCCTGCGTTGCGCTGGCGCTGATTATCGCCACGCTAGGGGTTTATCAGCATGCCAGCAATCAATACGTTTATCTCGCATCGCTGTTTGCGCTGGGTTTCCTGGTGTTTGGCCCGCAGCTGCTGATCGGCGTCGCCGCGGTAGGCTTCGTGCCGAAAAAAGCGATTGGCGCTGCCGACGGGATCAAGGGCACCTTCGCCTATCTGATCGGCGACAGCTTCGCCAAGCTGGGACTCGGGATGATTGCCGACGGTACGCCAATTTTCGGCCTCACCGGCTGGGCGGGCACCTTTGCGGCGCTGGATGCGGCGGCAATTGGCTGCATCTGCCTGATGGCCATCGTCGCGGTCTTTGAGGAACGTAAAATCCGCCGCCAGAAAAAGACACAAACTTTGCAGACTGCCTGAGTCATTGGGTGTGAGTTACGTTGCCCGGCCTCTGCGCCGGGCTTTTTTATGCCTCTTGCCGGGCGGTTTGATGATAGAGATACGGGGCCGCGATAAGTCACATTATGGTACTTCCGGCAGTCGACAGCGGGCAATTTCCCATTATGATAGTGGGGCTGCGATTGAATGAGAGGATGCATGATCTGGTTAGGACTGGCCACGCTGATAGTGGTATTTGTTGTGGGATTTCGGGTGCTTACCTCTGATTCACGCCGTGCGATTCGCCGTCTGAGCGAACGGTTAGGCATTACGCCGGTACCGCTGGAATCGATGATCGATCAGCTGGGAAAAACCGCCGGCAACGAGTATCTGCGCTACCTGGAGCGGCCGAATGAAGCGCATTTGCAAAATGCCGCACAGGTGCTGCTGATCTGGCAGGTCGCTATCGTCGACGGCAGCGAGCAGAACCTGCACTACTGGTATCGGTTGATGAAAAAGTCCCGCCTCGCGGCGCCGATTACCGAAGCGCAAATCCGCCTCGCGCAAGGTTTTCTTCGCGAGCTGGAGCCGGAAGTGAGTGAGCTGCACGCTTTGCAGGAGCGCTATAACGCGCTGTTTTTGCCGGAGGATGGCGTCCACTGGCTGCACTGATATCACTTCCCGGTGCACTGTTGGCTTCGTTAAACGTCACGCCGACGAGGCCACCGGTGCAAAAGTCATCGCAACAAAGCCATCATGCCAGTACCTCTAACCCATGTTTTTGCACGATGGTGAGTAATTTCAGTGCCAGCCCACCGGGGCGTTTTGCCCCGCTTTCCCATTTTTGGACCGTGGAAACGCTGGTGTTCAGATAGCGGGCAAAAACCGGCTGACTGACGTTGAGTTGGTCACGTAGAGCCTTAATTTCACCAGGTTGGAAATCGCTTACGCGGCTGATGCATGTTTCATCAAAGCTGCGCATTGTCTCCTGCGCGATCGCATCAACACTGTATAAACCTGCTGCAGCGCTATGGATAGCTTCAAAGGCGGGGCTTTTGAATTTAGTTTTTGCAGTCATGACAAATCTCCACCAATTCTTTTCTCTTAACCAATGCCGCCATTTTCTCCTCGCTGAGAAGGGAATAATGCCTGGCTAACTCACGGAACGCCGCGAGTTCTCGGTTATCGATATTGGCGATATCCTGTTTGGCGTATAAAAAAGTGTAAAACCAATGCTCAGCGCCCTTTGCCAGAATAATTGCGCGATCGCGATTTTTATTGAGGCGTTTTTTGTAAACGCCGCCACCAAGGTTATCTGCTTTTCCCAGGAGAGTGGCTTCAATCGCTTTGCAGAGTTCGCCATCATCAATCGCATGGGCCCGGGCTTCCCTGGTAAACCATTTCGTTTTAAAAACACGCATTGGCTGACATCCTGTAACCATAAATATAGCACCAAGTGCTATGTTATTTCTTCCTCTTACTGTTCTGAAATACCTAAGAACGTGATTTTCCGGTTATGCGAGCAGCTACGCAGGAGCTTTGCAAGGCCTGAAAAGTTGTCAAAACGTTAAATTCGTCACATTTAAAATGTTACACTGCGCGGCTTCCCCGTCGTTCAACCATGCAGGTAACTTATGACCCCTTCGAATGCCACTTCGCCCCAGGCTAATCAGTCAGCGCGACCCAACTGGTCGGCTGTTTTTGCGGTGGCCTTCTGCGTTGCCTGCCTGATTACCGTTGAGTTCCTGCCGGTAAGCCTGCTCACGCCGATGGCGCAGGATTTGGGCATCTCCGAAGGCGTTGCCGGGCAGTCGGTTACCACTACGGCGTTCGTGGCGATGTTTGCCAGCCTGTTTATCACCTCAATTATCCGCAGTACCGATCGCCGCTACGTGGTGATCCTGTTTTCGGTTCTGCTGACCCTTTCCTGCCTGTTGGTCTCGTTTGCCAACAGCTTTTCGTTATTGCTGCTGGGCCGCGCGTGCCTTGGTCTGGCGCTGGGCGGCTTTTGGGCGATGTCGGCGTCGCTCACCATGCGGCTGGTGCCGATGCGCGTGGTGCCCAAAGCGCTATCGGTTATTTTCGGCGCGGTATCGATAGCGCTGGTGATCGCCGCGCCGCTGGGCAGCTTCCTTGGCGGTATTATCGGCTGGCGTAACGTCTTTAACGGCGCGGCGGTCATGGGCGTGATCTGTACGATTTGGGTGCTGAAGGCGCTGCCGTCTCTGCCGGGCGAGTCGACCTCGGCGCAGCAAAACATGTTCGGCCTGCTGAAGCGGCCCGGCGTGATGGCCGGGATGTGCGCCATCTTTATGGCCTTCGCTGGCCAGTTTGCTTTCTTTACCTATATCCGCCCGGTGTATATGACGCTGGCGGGCTTTGACGTCGACGGTTTGACGCTGGTACTGCTCAGCTTCGGCATCGCCAGCTTTGTCGGCACCTCGCTCTCCTCAATGCTGCTCAAGCGCTCGGTGAAAGCGGCGCTGGCGATTGCCCCAGTAGTGCTGGCTATCAGCGCCGCGGTGCTGGTGCTGTGGGGAGAGAGTAAAATCGTGGCGTCGACGGTGGCGGTAATCTGGGGCTTTGCCTTCGCGTTGATACCGGTAGGCTGGTCAACGTGGATCACCCGCTCCCTGTCCGATCAGGCGGAAAAAGCCGGGTCGATTCAGGTGGCGGTGATCCAGTTGGCTAACACCTGCGGCGCAGCGGTTGGCGGCGTGGCGCTGGATCACCTCGGTTTGCTCTCGCCGCTGGTCCTCTCCGGTACGTTGATGCTGATTACCGGCCTGCTGGTGGCGACGAAAGTGCGGGTGTAATGGGGCTACGGGTTCACCGCAGCCTGCGGTTAGGTCGCCCGGACAGGCGCGCAGCGCCGCCTCCGGGAATGCGCACCCGGGTCAGGCTCTTACACCGTGACCCCGGGCGATTTCACTCTCTTAGAACCACGCTTCAAACATGCCGCCGACGTTCAGCGAATCCAGCTGTTCGTCTTTGGTGCCGTTGACCTTCGCAGTGCGCTTGTTATCCACCTGGCCGCCGGTCACGTAGAAGCGCAGCATCGGACGGAACTCCGGCCCCATACCGATGGCGATATTCTGCGACAGCGTCAGCTTCCAGCCGTGGTTATCGCCGCCCTGGTCGTAATCGACGCGCTGGTAGCCCGCTTCCAGCCAGGTGGAGTGCACGTCGTTCCAGAAGTACATCGGACGGACGATGGCGCCGTAGTTTTTGCGGTTATCGGTGTTGTCCTTGCCGTTGTCATAGTCGTGGAAGGCCAGCAGATATTCGATCTGCGCCTGCCGGGTAAATTTATGCAGCCCTTCAAAGCTGGCGTAGATAGCGGTCAGGTCATCGGTTTTGTTGTAGACGCTGTTATCCGAGTTATCGGAGTAGCGCAGGATCACTTTATTGACGCCGCTGTCGTTGGTGTGGCTCAGCACCAGCCCGCCCTGCCAGGCGTCGAGACGCTCGTCGCTGTCCACCGCTTTCGAATCAAAACCGTAGTTGGCGTATACCTCAACGTCGATCGGCCCGGCCTTGATGTTGTGGGTTTTGGTGGTCATGGCGTAGTGGCCGTTATCGCCGGTACCGGAGCCGCCGGTACAGGTGATGCGCGACGGGTTGGCCTCATCGGCCATCACTTCCGGGCTACAGGACTCCACCTGCGACACCCCCGCCACGTCAAACTGCACGCCGCCGATATCAAAGTTTTTCACCCCAGCGCCCTGGCCATCGTAGTTCATCCAGAAGTAGTCGTTGATCCCCTGCTGCGGACGCTGATGGAAGTCGCGGCCTGCCCAGATATAAGCGTTGGGGTTAGATTCCAGCACGTTGGTGACGCCGACGTAGGCTTTTTTCAGGTTAACTTCATCGCTCCAGTGGTCAAACATGACGTTGATATCCCAGATCGCGCCTTTATTGCTCTTGAAGGCTTTGGTTATCTGGAATTCGCCGCCGTTACCTTCGTTGCCTAAACGACCGATCGCCGAGGCGCCGTTATAGGAGCCATCCACGCCGACAAACTTCTGATCGCCGGTCTGGAACTGCGCGCCGTAGCGGGCGTAGCCGCTGAACTTGAGGCCGAAGGGGATCGCCATATCCGGCGTGGCCGCGGTGGTCTGCGGGTTAGTAATGACATCCACTTTTTTATCGGCGGCGGCGTCGATTTTTGCCTGGCGCTCGGCCAGAGCTTTATCGACGGCTTTCGCCACAATGGCGTCGATCTGTTCTTGAGTAAATTCTTGCGCGAATACGGAAATTGGGCACAGCGCGGCGACGACCGCCATGGTTAATGGCAGCATTTTTACAGTTTTCATCATTATCTCGCTTTTAATAATTCATATATTCAGATAATAGCTATCCCGCCAGGATAAGCTGGTATATTTAGTTCGGGTACTGTTGTTAAATATTTATATAAATTAACGCTGATATAAATGAATTAACTCTTCCGAAAATTCACGGGCGAGCAGCGAATTCATTAAGTGATCCTGAGCATGGACCATAATTAACGTCATCGGCTGGCGCGCTTCGCCGGCATCCTGTTCGATAAGCTGGGTCTGCATCTGATGCGCCCGGCGGGCGTAGCCATCGGCTTCATTCAGAAGCAAGCGCGCTTCATCTATATTACCGTTGCGGGCGCAATGGAGTGCTTCAAAACACAATGAGCGTGACTGTCCCGCATTAACGATAATTTCCATTACCGCATCTTCTAATTCAATCATGATAGGTCCTGAGGTCATTAACTTTATTATTTAAAGTAATGCAGCAAAATCCCTTTTCCGCATTATTTATGCCGTCATCTAAAATATAATATTAAATATATTGATTCATTATTGGCTGACCGTTTCGGCAACCGGAACCGCGGCTTTTGCTTTTTCAACTTCAGTTTTCATTAACGAGCGTTCATAGGCGCGCAGGAATGGCAGATAGATTAGCGCCGACATCACCATACAAATCAGGCACATGACCAGTGGGCTTAGCGTCCAGTTTGCAGCCCATGATGCGCCGATAGGCGCCGGCGTCGTCCACGGCGTCAGCGAAACCACCTGGCTGAGCCAGCCGAGACGCGTCGCGCCATAAGCCAGAACGGCGTTGATCATCGGGACAAAGACGAACGGGATAAACATCATCGGGTTCATGATAATCGGCGCGCCGAACAGGATCGGTTCGTTGATATTAAAGAAGCTTGGCACAATGCCCATTTTACCGATGGTACGCAGATGGGTTACGCGGCTACGCAGCAGCAGGAACGCCAGCGGAAGCGTGGAACCGACGCCGCCTATGAGCAGATAGTGATCCCAGAAACCTTGCAGATAGACATGCGGCAGGGCCGCACCGGCCGCCAGCGCGGCCTGGTTTGCCGACAGGTTGGCCATCCAGAAGGGGTTCATAATACCGGTCACGATC
>OKAF01000214.1_pt1 | contig 11163 bp, 8 predicted proteins | sample 1612971 | NCBI WGS metagenome assembly OKAF01 (sample SAMN04436826, study PRJEB24849) | human gut metagenome | biome: human gut; feature: NICU; material: stool | host: Homo sapiens | place: USA: Saint Louis, MO | collected 2011-06-21
CAGGGTCTGATTTCACCCGTTTTCTGGAACGTATAGGTTTTATTTTGCTTCCCGGCAATCGTCAGCTGGCTTGCCGGAACCGAAGGCGACACATTATTCGAAGGACGATACGTCGTGTCATAAGCGTACCAGGTATCCATCGTACCAGTGATGCCACTGATATGATTAAACGTTTTTCCAGTGAGAATCAGATCTTGATTTGCTTTTATAAGACTTTCGTTATTAGTCAGATGAGTGGTATTGAGATAAGCATTCCTGCCAGCCTGGATGGAAGCCGCCGGGGACGTTGCCGTCCGGCGGTATTCTTTCCTGGCGGTATTCACTAAATCAGACTGGTTAAAATCTGCAGTACCGAACCATTTACCACCTAATGTTGCATCCCAGTATGTCACATCGGCGAGAGTGATATTCCCGGATGCATGACGGATAGCATTGATAGTCCGGTGTTGAGGCAATGCCACAAACTTCGTTGAGTCGGGACTGATATCTTTCCATTCGTAAGCCAGAACATCGCGGGTATTGTTCAGCGTTTCAGTGCGTATTATCAGGTCGCCCGTATTGGTCTGAATGCGAGCCGACCGATTCTCCACAAGTGTGGCTTTGTTACCCTGGGCATCCTTCTGTACCCACAGATTTTTATGGCTGTGTAATGACGCGCCGTTACCCGTATTGCGCACCGTTGACGCAAATACCCGCATATCCCCGTGAGCAGTGGTGCTGCTCCGGTTGTCCACTGTGGTCGCCGCCAGCGTCATATCACGTTCAGCGCGCACGCTGGCCCCGGCTGGCGTGACGATATCCCGCCCGCTGACGTTCAGGTCAGTCTGCGCCTTAACGTTACTGAGGGTGATTTTTCCGGCCGTCGTCAGGGAAATGTCCCGCTGAGTGGAGGTCACATTGCTCAGGTTGACGCCGACCCCGGCTTCGGTGGCGACCAGGCGGATTTTACCGGCATACATGCCGCCAAGCGCCTTTGTATCGACAGCAAGCTGAGGCTTTGCACCCTCACCGGCAATGGGTTTTACCGTGCCGTCCTTAAAGCTGACCCGGTTCGCTCCCTGAGTCAGAGTGAGGGTTTTCGCGTTAATTTTGCCGTTCAGTTCAGTGGCCCGGCTGATGACATCAACATATTCAGCACCGGCCCCATCCAGGCCGTTACCGCCGACAATCACCGCCCCTTTTTTGACTTCAAGGGCATCGAGCGCACCTTGTTTATCAAACTGCGGTTTGCCCGTCGTCAGAGTGACTGACGGGGTATTGATGAAACCACATCCGTCACAGGTGATGCCATTCGGGTTGGCAATCATCACGCCGGCTTTATTGCCGAAGACTTCCAGCCTGCCTTTCAGTTCAGAACGGTTGCCGCTGGTCACTTCGTTAATAATCAGTTCGGCCGGTTTACCCTTGAGTCTGGCATTGCCGTTGTCGATAGTGACGCCGAGCTGTGTTTTCGCGCCCTGCGTGGCGTTATTCAGCGCCGCGCCCGGCGTTCCCACGTTAAAATCCTGGTAGGTGTTGTGCGATATGCCAGCCGCGTTGGGCGTGGCGATGTTCACCACCGGGACGTTCCCGGGTTTCATCACGACCTGAGTGTTGCCATTCGCGGCAGTGATACCCGCGGCAATAGCGGGATGCAGAGGCTGAACGGCGGTCAGGTATATCAGCAGCCAGCTGGCCCCTCGGGCCAGCGGATGTGCGAGTTTATCCATGTCAGAACATCCTGTATTAAGGAGCCGTCATAGCCCCTGCTGTGTGCCGGCAGTTAAAGTGAAACGGTGGCCTGCCAGTAAACCACGTGTTTATCCGGAGTGAGTCTGTCGGGATACGACAACGGCAAACCCAAGGTCAGAGACTGGCTAAGCCTGCGGCCGGCCAGCTCCAGTCTGACGGAAGCCCCGGTCAGCGTCCCGCCGTCGGTTATCCCTTCCTGGCGCATGACATGCCCGGTATCCAGTGCACCCGTTGCTGAGAATGCCCCCACGCCCGGCACCGTCATCCATTGCCATGTCAGTTCATTGCGCCAGTAGCCGCCGCGGTTGCCGCTGAGATACTGCTCTTTAAACCCCCTGACCGAATACTGTCCTCCGACAGACAGTTGTTCACTGGCGTAGAGTCTGTCAGGTGTGGTCTGCCCCCAGGCTGAGGTCAGCCAGTACACAGAGGATGTCATGGGGTAAAACCAGCTTGCGCTTGCACTGATGCGCCGGAATTCGCTGCGGGGCAGGCCAGGATGCGCCGGGTCATCCCGTGTCGCGCCGGCGAACGGGACGCCGTGAGAAAGGGACGGGCCCAGCGTGAGGTAACCACCACCGATACTCCGGCTGTAGCTCAGTCCGGCCGTCACGCTGCTGAGCGTCGGGCTGCTGACGTCAAGACGTACGCCGCCCAGCCGGTTTTCGGTTTCCCGGCGGGATAAGGCGACATCCAGCGCCAGACGTTGCTTACCGTCACGCAGTAGTGTCCGGCTGGCGGCCAGGCGCTGTGACTGCACGGTGCCTTCATAGCGCCAGTGCTGCGGTGTCCCGCCAACAGAAAGCGTCTGATAAAAATCAGACCACGCATACTGCGCGCTGAACAGCCAGTACCCGTAAGGAACCGAAACGCCGGCCTGAATATTACGGCTGCGTCTGTCATGGTGAAACTCACTGTCCCTGCCTGCGGCCAGCGTCCACTGGTCAGCCAGTCTCATCACATTGTCTGCCGTCAGGCGGGCATTCAGCTGCCCGCTGCCGGTACTTTTCTGCCCGCTGTTATCTGCACCCACATCAAGACTGACAGGAAAACGCTGGCTGACCGGTACCAGCTCTACCCGGGAAAACCCCTCCAGACTCCCCGGCAGAATATCTACGGTCAGCGACCGCGAAGTCAGGCGGTTAAGCTGCTCCAGACCCTGTTCAGTGTCGCGGAGATTGAGTACCCGGCCCTCCGCCCGGGGAAAAGCCATCCTGATGGCATTTTCCTCATGCCCCTCCAGCGTGACGGCTTCCACCTTCCCTTCTGTGACGGCAATGACCAGCGTTCCTCCGGAAATATCCTGTTCCGGCAGCCAGGCGCGTGAAGTGATGAATCCCCGGGAAAGGTAGTCCTGGGTGACATCCCGCACCCGCTCCCGGATATCCGGGAGCGTCATACACCCCGGTGCCGGAATGGTCGTCAGCTTTCGCACGGCAGAGCGCGGGAGCACTGTGGCGTTCACCAGCCGGATATGCCGGAGCTGAAAACACTGACCGTCAGGTTCTGAAGGGGGTGCTTCCGGGAGAGAGGGCGCGGATGTGGAATGGCGGAGCATGTCGCGTTGCTGTTGCGTCTGTTCCAGCAATGCCTTTTGTTGTTGCTCAATGGCATTCTGGTCCGCAGGACTCAGGGGGGCTGCCGGGAGGGCTGTGGCCGTGAGACTGGCCAGCAGAAGCCCATACCTGGGAAATGACATACACAACATCAAAAACTCCGTTTTCTGAAATGTTATGAAATCAAATGTAATGATTTGTAATCTGATGTCCATTTGATTTTCACATTTATTCGATATTTGCGCCGAAAACTCAGCCTTCATGATGTGAAATTAATCTTCACCTTAAATACAAAGTATTGTTCGATAGATCTTATGCATGCGACAAGCAGCGGATTTTTCACGCTGCCAGGGCATATGGTTGGGTTATCTTTATTTGCTGATAGCGGGTTTGAATGAAAACACGAGGCGACAGGATGTATTAACCGTCTTTCTCAGAGCTCATAGTCACTAGCAGCAGGCAGTAAGGACCATCTGGATTCCATACCCAAATGGTCCTTTCGGAGCCAACGATCGTGTCCGCATCGGCTAATGCCGATCGCAGGCTGGTTCTTGATGAGCTATGTTATGCTTTAAAAAACACGGACAAGGAACGGCACATGCATATCAATACCAAAATGAGGATTGCGGCCCTTTTATACCTTATGGCCGCGTACGCCGTTGCCCTGCCGGCGATTGCGCTGTTTACAGATCTGGTGATAAACGGTGGCATTATTGATATGTGGAAAGGCGCGTATTCATTTGTCGACCTGCTTGTCCGGCGTAAAATGCTTTATCTGCAGTTTGCCGGGCTGGGCGCTATTCTGGGCTTTATCTACTGGCTGTTTTTCTTTAGAAAATACCGCCATTACGATCCACTGTATAAATATTTTAAGTAACTACCGACGCTGTGTATGGGTATTTCCCTGCAGAGAACTACTCCGTGAGACATTAAACCAGAGCCAGAAGCAGCGCCGCTGCCGCTGTAGCATTCGCTGGACATCTGCCAGCAACGGCGATGCTTTTCGGCCCTGTGCCAGAGGCTATTTTCCCAGGAGCTCCCTGCGGATAATCTCCGCCCCGGCGCTTAACGCCTGCAGCTTACCTGTCGCAACCCGACGCGATAATGGCGCCATGCCGCAGTTGGTTGAAGGATAGAGCTTGTCTGCATCCACAAACTGCAGCGCTTTACGCAAAGTCGCGGCGACCTCCTCCGGCGTTTCAATTGTATTGGTTGCCACATCTATGGCTCCAACCATGACTTTTTTACCGCGAATCAGCTCAAGCAGATCCATAGGCACCCGCGAGTTATGGCACTCCAGTGAGATAATATCGATGTTGGATGTTTGTAGCTTAGGGAACGCTTCTTCATATTGGCGCCACTCCGTTCCCAACGTCTTTTTCCAGTCGGTATTGGCCTTGATGCCGTATCCATAGCAGATATGGACCGCGGTTTCGCATTTAAGCCCTTCAATCGCCCTTTCTAACGCCGCGATGCCCCAATCATTGACCTCATCAAAAAAGACATTAAAGGCTGGCTCATCAAACTGAATAATGTCGACGCCGGCGGCCTCCAGCTCTTTGGCTTCCTGGTTAAGTATCTTCGCAAATTCCCAGGCCAGTTTTTCGCGGCTTTTATAATGAGCGTCATAAAGCGTATCAATCATGGTCATGGGCCCCGGCAGCGCCCATTTAATCGGTTGTTTGGTCAACTGACGCAAAAAACGCGCATCTTCAACGAATACCGGTTTTTGTCGCTCAACGGCCCCTACCACGGTTGGTACGCTCGCGTCGTAGCGATTGCGGATTTTAACAACTTCGCGTTTTTCAAAATCAACGCCGCTGAGATGCTCAATAAACGTGGTGACAAAATGCTGACGCGTTTGCTCGCCATCGCTGACGATATCGATACCGGCGCGCAGTTGGTCGAATAAGGACAAACTCAGCGCATCTTTTTTGCCGTCAATTAATTCCTGATCGTGTAATTTCCAGGCAGACCACAGTTTCTCCGGCTCAGCAAGCCAGGAGGGTTTCGGTAAGCTGCCGGCTGTTGAAGTGGGTAATAATTTTGTCATTATCGATAGCCTTATATATGCGATGTCTTAAAGAGCGTAATGAGCAGACCATTGCTGCAGAATATTTTTGTTCGGTTTAATAAAGTGCTCTTCGGTAAACTTCCCCTGCTCTACAGCCAAGTGGCTGCGCTCTTCACGATCGTAAACAATTTTTGTTAGCGAATGGTCCTGATGATGCAGATCGGGCTGGTAGCAGAGCCCTGCGGCAGAGTTCGCATTGTAGATCTCAGGGCGGTATATTTTCTGGAACGTCTCCATCGTGCTAATGGTGCTAATCAGCTCAAGACTCGTATAATCGCTCAGCAAATCCCCCGAAAAATAAAATGCCAGAGGCGCGACGCTGTTTTTCGGCATAAAATAACGAACCTGTAGGCCCATTTTGCCAAAATATTGCTCAGTCAACGATGAGGCGGCAGGCCGGTATTCGAGGCCCAGCACCGGGTGTTGATTTCCGGTCTGGAGTTAGATGTCTTTGCTGGAGACGCTAAGGCAGATGACCGGTGTTTTTTTGAAATTGGCCTTGTACTGCGCTGAATTGACGAAATGTTTAAATATATTGCCGTGTAAATCGCCAAACCCCTCGGGAATGCTAAAACCTGCGCGCCCTTTATTATGTTCCAACAGCACTACGCTAAAGTCGTAATCACGAACGTACGAGGAGAAATTGTTGCCGACAATACCGTCAATGCGTTTATCCGTTTTTTTGTCAATAATGCTGGTTTGCAATATTTCAATTACCGGAAAAGTATCGCCAGTGGCGTTGAACTTCATTTCGGCTGAAATAATTTCCAGCTCACCCGCGTAGCGATCGCCTTTGGGGTTATCCCAATGCGCCAGGTTGTTGAAACGGTTGTTTATCATGGCTAACGTATTGCGCAGATTCTCCCGGCGATTTTCCCCTCTGGCTAAATTAGCAAAGTTGGTTGTAATACGCGTATTTTCAGAGGGGTTATAGTTTTCATCAAAGAGAGTGCGTTTAATAGTATATGTAAATTGTTGATTCATCGCAGATGTGCATCCTAAGTCCTGAGATAAAAAACCGCTGTCCTTTCTGATGGTTGCAGGCTACCGCATGCTTCCATAAGCAGTCTTTATCTTCATATTATCTATATCGAATACAGCATGTTATGCCAGAGTCATTAGATGAGTAAAAGCGAGTTAATTTCATTACAACATGAGCCATATTCATGGTCGGGCGTCAGACCATGCTGTACCTCGATGCAAAGCGATAGCCGCTTTTGCAAACGCGTCTGTCCTCACGGCCAAACATCCTAAAATTTTCCGGTTCGTCCGGTATGAGTTGATGCTGAAGTAAGAAACATCAGAGGTCGGCCAGGCTTAACACGACATCAAGTCTGCCGTCTTTCTTTTCAACACCGCTCTCTTCATGCTCCCTTACGTGCTGTCGGGCGCGACCGCTGGAGGAAAAATGGAAGAGGGACCGGCGCGTTTTCATGCTTAACTTTGCTGATGTCTAAAACCTGACTATCGCTACCGATATTTTTTCTGGCATATTGATGTCCTATGGTTATTTCGGACTATCGACATCGAAGATAGCCATCAACAACCCGCTCTAACTGATCGATTTGAGGGATACAATGAATAATGTCATTCTCAGCATAATTGCTAAAATTTCCGCCATGGATGCCGAAAGTAAGCAGCTTGCTGCCCAGGTCGAGGCGCAGTCTTTGCTCATTAGCGCTCTGATGCTTGCTATCGGCAAGGAAGGCGGCGTCGCGGAATTAGTTAGCAACGTAACGAAAGCGATAAATTCGGTACTGGAATCATCTGAAGACGTTCTGAAGACGGACGCAGAACTGCTTCTGACCAAGTTTCAGGAACAAATAGCGCTTACGCAGTTGATAAACACCCACGAAGATGAAATCAGTCATGACAGGATCGATGATTAACAAAGGTCAGTTTGTTTTAGATTGGGAATAGGCAGAGTTTGCAGTTATTCATGAGCTTACCGGCCATCATCAACTCTTGGCCGGTTCAGCTGCAGAAAATAGGGACGATCAAGGCTGAATACTCAATTTCTACTCGCCTGCGCTGCTTCTGGAAGCAAACCGCTCAGTATATTAAGGCATATCAGGCTTCACTTTTTCCTTAGGCCAGCGTATATCACCGACGCCGTTGACTTTCGGCATGGCAAATAAAAAGCCCTGGAAACGTTTGATACCCGCAGATTCGAGCCAGCACCACTCCTCTATCCGCTCTATGCCTTCAGCAACCACGGCAATCTCAAGTTCACGGCAGCAGTTGATGATCGATCTGACCACCGCCTGTTTAGGGCCGCTCTGATGGATGTCGGAAATAATCTCGCGGTCGATTTTAACTTTATCAGGCTGAATTTTTGTCAACAACGAGAGCCCAGCATAACCGGCGCCAAAGTCATCAATTGCCAGCCCCATACCAGAGACGCGCAGTTTTTTTATCGCGCTGCTGAACTGGCTAAAACCGGAGATCATTTCATCTTCCGTCACCTCAACGATCACCTGTTCGGGTACCAGTCCCTGTTTTTTTATTTCCTGCAACAGGTATTCAATGGCATCAGGAATAACAACCAGCGACATCGGAAGGATATTAATGGATATTTTATGGTCGCCAATATTGATTTCTTTCGCCAGGGCAAAGGCAACTGATTTCGCTTTGAGATCAACTTCATAACGTTTCTCTGGCGGAATCGAGGCAAAGAAATTGGCGGGACTACCGCCCTCTTTATCACGAATAAGCGCTTCAAGCGAAGTGATATTCCCTGCCAACGGTTCGATAATGGGCTGGAAAGCAAACTGACAGCATTGACCGGCAAAAAACGATTCTTGCGGCGCATGAAATGCATGTTTACGCGAATGAAGCGACCATTTGTCAGGCCGTAAAAAGGGTGACGGCGCGGCAGTCCTTCTTTGGCTGATAAAAGTATGGATAAATTTATAAACGCGCTCTTCGGTGGAAAGATAACCTTTCAGTTGGCTAAGCTGGCGCACCTTTGTCAGGACGTCAGCGGTTTGCCGTTTATTCAGGTCAAAAAACATCATCCCTACGTTTTCAAAGCGCCGGCGCGGCGCGTAATCACGCATCAGCTCGACAACCTGATAGTGGCGATCGTCTTGCTTGATCTTGCTGAATAGCTGCTCAAGCACGCACTCATCCCCCTCAAGTATCTGAAGGTAAACATTATCTTTTAAAAGAAGTATGCCCGTAATCCCGCGAGCTGCATTCTCAGCATTCGCTTTTTCAACCAGCAGTGTGAGATCGGTTTCTTGTGTTAAATGCATCTGACTTCTGTAAATCAGAGTTGTCAGCATAATCCCATCCAGATTTTTGCCAGGAGAATGAGACTGTGTAACACAGTTTACCCTTTTAACCCAGGCTATCTGTCATAATTTACTGGACCCGCTATAGCCGACCAAGGTTTGGTAAATGCATTTTTTTAGGTGGTGTTTGCTAGCCAACAAATCCCTGCTCGCGCATACGCGCTATCGTCTCTTCGCTGGCGCATACCATGCCCGTCGCCAGCAATTCAAAACCGAAGCGGCGATAGAAATCTATTTTATCCACTACCGAGTAGATAAAGGTTTTGCCATACGGCCGCAGCTCATCGCTGACCGCCCGCATCAGCTGCTGGCCGTATCCTTTACCCTGGCAGCGCGGGTGCACCGCGACATCCGCCAGATAGCTACACCAGGTCAGGTCGCTAATCGCCCGGGCAACGGCAATGAGCTGACCGTTTTCATAGCCGAACCAGCAAAAGGTACTATGACGAAACGCGCGTTCAACCAGCGCAACGTCCCGCTGATTAAGCCCTGCGGCGGCGATGGTCTCCGCCACCGTCTGCCAGTCAACCGAGTCAACGTGCTCTTTTCCTTTTAATATCATCATGACCTTGCCTTTACTCGCTGCTATTGGCTTTCAGCATAGCCGAATGGCGCTAAAAGAAGAGCGTCCTGTCGCCTCATGCTCTACAGTATTTTGTGCTGGTTCAGAAACTATAGCCCCGGAAAACCTTTTAACACACGGCCGCAAAAACAATGCGTTTATGCTTTATTCAGCCGATTTAACGCGCAATAAGCAGAATAAAATAAAATAATGTCATTTCCCATTGGCAAAAAAAGGCCAAAAAAAACCGCCATGTGACTGGCGGTGAATAAATGCTTGCATGGATAGATTGTGTTTTGCATTTTTACGTTCAGTGGATAAATCCCCTGAGTACGTTTGTTCCATAAACTATCACACGCAACATCAATGAAAGCTAAACGGCCCGTTGCTTAGAGCTTTTCCACCAGCGCTTTAAGCTGCGCAATGAGCTCGCCTTTCTCCCTCTCCTCATCTCCCGCATAGGGCCAGGTGGAATGGCGGATAATCAGACGCGTCGGCAGCAGCTCGCGAATTTTTATCTGCGGAGCGGCCATGAGCTTGATAAGCAGCTCGACCGCCCGTTTCCCGAGAACATTAAAATCCTGAGCGACGGTGGTCAGCGGCGGCTGGAAATAGAGACTGTCCGCCGTATCGTCATAGCCGGTGACCGAGATAGCCTGGCTGCCGGTGCGGTTAAGCTGCGCCAGCGCGCTCAGCACCCCAAGCGCCATCTGATCGTTAGCCACCACGATGGCGCTGAGGCGCGGATGGTGATGCAGCAGCTCAAAAGTTTTGTGCCAGCCGCTGGCGGCGCTCCAGTCGCCAAACACCGTCACCGCATTACTGACCCCCAGCCGGTGCAGCGCCTCGCGCCAACTGCTCAGGCGCATACGCGCGGAAATCGAACTTTCCGGCCCGGCAAGCAGGCCGAACTCGCGGTGCCCGGCGTCCCAGAGATGACGCACGCAGGCGCCGCAGCCGTCGCGGTGATCGAAACGCACGCTGCAAACGTCGGCCTCCGGCGAGACGTCAAGAAACAGGCAGGCAATGTCGGGATTCTCCGCCACCAGCCGCTCCGCGAGACTGCTTTCCAGCGGCAGGCTGATAATCGCGCCGCGGATATGCTGGGCGCGAAACTCATTGAGCCTGGCCTGAAGCGACGGATAATCGATCTGCACCGGCATCGCAATTGAAACTTCAAGCTGATGCAAACCCGCATAGCTTTTCACCGCCGCGGCGATTTGCGAAGGCGCGTGCAGCGTTAGCGAGGCGGTAATCAGGCCAATTGACGGCGCGGATTTCCCCGCCAGCAGCTGCGCAGAACGGTTCGGTACATAGCGCAGCGCCTGCATTGCGCGGATCACTTTATCGCGGGTTCTTTCAGACACCACGTCCGGATTATTCAGCACTCGGGAGACCGTCTGCTGGGATACCCCGGCCTCGCGGGCCACATCTTCTAGCGTTGCCGATCGACGCTGCATAGCGCGCTCCTTCCCTATTTTGAACCCTCAATGTCGTCCGCTAACATTTTATGTTTAAAGGACGACAAAAATCAGCCCTTTTTCCAGCTTTTCGTGATCGCCAGTAGGTTTCATTTTCGCCAATATTGCGGCCTTGACGAAAATAACTGATAACAAATTTATATTGTCTAGCGAATGACATTTTTCTCACTTATCCGTCAGGTATGCGTATGCAACAACACGACTCAATCTCCGCCGCAGGAGCGACGTTTCATCAGGTTCTCGCCCGCGAAGACTGGCAAAACCAGACCATTACCCATCTCAACCGTTTACCGGCCCACCCGACGTTCGCCAGCTGGCGCGATACCGACGCGGCGCGGGACAACCGGCCTTCGGCGTCTCGTCGCCGGCTTGACGGCCAGTGGCAGTTTTCCCTTGCCCGCAGCCCGTTTGCGGTGGATGCCCGCTGGCTGGAAGACGAGCTGCCGGACAGCCGCAGTACGCC
>OKAF01000218.1_pt1 | contig 10978 bp, 9 predicted proteins | sample 1612971 | NCBI WGS metagenome assembly OKAF01 (sample SAMN04436826, study PRJEB24849) | human gut metagenome | biome: human gut; feature: NICU; material: stool | host: Homo sapiens | place: USA: Saint Louis, MO | collected 2011-06-21
GAAGCCCCGGTGCGCGCAGCGCCACCGGGGAGTCGCTCGGACGTTACTGCCAGCTCACCTCGCCTTTCGGCTCATAGGCCGCCGCGTCCAGCGGTGAGTTTTTCTGGATATACTCTTTCAGCACTTCGGCATCGATAAAGCCGGTATTCACATAGCCGGGCCTGGTATCGATATGCGGGTAGCCGTCGCCGCCAGTGGCGTTAAAGCTCAGGGTCGCCATACGGTAAGTCTTCGCCGGATCCACCGGTTCGCCTTTGATGGTCAAATTGTTAAGCTTGCCGTCTTTGGCCACAAAACCGACGTTGGCAAACTGCGGATAGGCGCCGGAGTCGGGCTTCATCTGCGCCACTGCGGTCAGATACTCCGTCACTTCCTTACCGCTCATATCGACATACACCAGCACGTTGCCGAAAGGTTGTACCTTCATCACGTCTTTATAGGTGATATCGCCCGCTTCAATCGAGTCACGTATCCCGCCGCCGCTCATCACCGCGAAATCAGCATTGCTCCGCGCCATCTGCGCCGCCAGCAGTAGACGTCCCATATTGGTTTGCACAAAACGCACTTTGCTGCGATCGCCCTCCAGATGCGCGTTCACACTACCGATTTTCACCTGCAGCTGCGCTTTGCCTTTATTCTGGTACGGCGTCAGCAGAGAGAGCATCTGCGGGCTTTCGGCGATTTGCGGCGTATAAAGCACGCGCTCGCTCTCGCCGTTGTCGTAAGTGACCTTTTTCTTCAGGTTGACCGGGATCAGCTGATAGTGCACCAGCTTCATTTCACCGTTGCGGAATTCAAAGTCGGCGCGGCCTACATATTTACCCCATTCATGTGCCTGCACGATCCAGATACCGTTCTGCTTGTCCGGCGCGCACGGACTGCCCGGGACATAATCCACCTGCTTTTTATTCTCCGACGCCATGCATACCGGATCCTGCGAGTGACCGCCAACGATCATCGCCAGCGCCCCCGTCGGCAGGCTGCGCGCCATCTCAACGTCGCCAGGCGCATTAGAGCCGTGGGCGCCGTTGTCATAATGTCCCATATGGGTAGTGGCCAGAATCACATCCGGTTTTTCGTTCTGCTGCAGTTCCTGGATAACCAGTTTGGCCTCTTCCGCCGGCTTACGGAACTCGATATCGGTAAAGAACTCGGGATTGCCAATCTTAGCCGTATCGTCGGTCGTCAGGCCGATAACCGCAATATTTAGTCCGCCGCGCTTGAACAGCGCCCACGGCTTGAACAAACGTTCACCGGTGCTTTTCTGGTAAATATTGGCGGAGAGGAACGGGAACTTCGCCCATTTTTCTTGCTGACGCAGTACGCTAAGGGGATTATCAAACTCGTGATTACCGACTGCCATCGCATCATAGCCAATCAGGTTCATCCCGCGAAAATCGGGTTCCGCGTCCTGCAAGTCGGATTCCGGCACGCCAGTGTTGATATCACCGCCGGATAACAACAGCACGCTGCCGCCCTCGGCCGCCACCTCTTTGCGAATGCCGTCCACCAGCGTTTTTTGTGCCGACAGCCCGTATTCGCCATAGTCGCTGCGCCAGAAGTGGCCATGATGATCGTTCGTATGCAGGATGGTAATTTTATAGGTTTTATCCTGCTCATAAGCCTGCGCAGACAGGCTCCCCAGCGATACCGAGGTGAATAGCGCCAGCGCGACGCCTCGCTTAAGAAGGTGCATATTTCTCTCCCTGACAAAGTAACAAGTGCCGAAAGTATAGCGAGTTAGCGGATTAGACAAATATGTTTTCAGAATTGCGACTTCCTTCAAACCTTAGCGGCAGGTATGTTAGGCAGATAATAATTCCACCTGCATCCTCTATAAAAAACACTTAAGCGAACCTATGGCAATGAATCAGACCGCACAACCCTTATCCGGCCCTGCTGCTGCGCCGCAAAAAGCACGCACCTCGTTTCGCATTCTCGGGGCTATCAGCCTCTCGCATTTGCTGAACGATATGATCCAATCGCTTATTCTGGCTATCTACCCGCTGCTCCAGGCCGAGTTCTCACTAACCTTTGTGCAGATTGGGATGATCACCCTCACTTTCCAGCTGGCCTCATCGCTACTACAGCCTGTTGTCGGCTACCTGACCGACAAACATCCGATGCCGTGGTCGCTGCCGATTGGCATGTGCTTTACCCTGAGCGGTCTGGTGCTGCTGGCAATCTCGGGAAGCTTTGGCATGGTTCTGCTCGCTGCAGCGCTGGTCGGGACCGGATCGTCGGTCTTTCATCCGGAGTCTTCTCGCGTGGCGCGCATGGCCTCCGGCGGGCGCCATGGCCTGGCGCAGTCGATATTCAAGGTCGGCGGCAATTTCGGCAGCTCGTTGGGGCCGCTGCTTGCGGCGCTGATTATCGCCCCCTACGGCAAAGGGAACGTTGGCTGGTTTGTCCTGGCGGCGCTGCTGGCGATTGTCGTGCTGGCGCAGATCAGCCGCTGGTATGCCGCTCAGCACCGTCTGAACAAAGGTAAACCGAAAGCGGCCATTGTTAATCCGCTGCCGAAAAATAAAGTCATTCTGGCGGTTAGCATCCTGTTAATGCTGATTTTCTCGAAATATTTCTATATGGCGAGCATCAGCAGCTATTACACCTTTTATTTGATGCAAAAATTCGGATTATCGGTACAAAATGCCCAGTTCCACCTGTTTGCCTTTCTATTTGCCGTCGCAGCAGGAACGGTGATTGGCGGGCCTGTTGGCGACAAGATTGGGCGTAAATATGTTATTTGGGGCTCTATCCTTGGCGTAGCGCCATTTACCCTTGTTTTACCCTATGCATCGCTGGAATGGACCGGCATTTTGACGGTGATTATTGGTTTTATCCTCGCATCGGCCTTTTCCGCTATTCTGGTCTATGCCCAGGAGCTCCTCCCGGGGCGGATCGGCATGGTTTCTGGTTTGTTTTTCGGTTTCGCCTTTGGCATGGGCGGCCTTGGAGCCGCGGTGCTGGGGCTTTTAGCTGACCATACCAGTATCGAACTGGTCTATAAAATCTGTGCTTTCCTGCCTCTTATCGGCATCCTGACGATATTTCTACCTAACAACCATCAAAAGTCCTGATTTTTCGGCAGCCAAAGTGTAACTTTGGCTGCCACAATCCCTTACTCCACCAGCATTACCCCGCATAAGCTGATGCCATTTTGCGCTCCGTGCTTTTTAGCACGTCAATTGCATTTTTCTGCAAAATTCAACGATTATTCATAAACAAAACCGCTAAAAGTGTCATAAACTATTATTCGGTTTTTTGGTTTTTGTGCCGAAAATGGATCAGCTCACCACTGCAAGGAGACGGAATGCACCACGCAACACCGCTAATCACCACCATTGTCGGCGGCCTTGTGCTCGCCTTTATTCTCGGCATGATTGCCAATAAGCTACGTATTTCTCCTCTGGTGGGATATTTATTAGCGGGCGTGCTGGCCGGACCTTTTACCCCGGGTTTTGTTGCTGATACCAAGCTGGCGCCGGAATTGGCCGAGCTTGGCGTGATCCTGCTGATGTTCGGCGTGGGTCTGCATTTCTCCTTAAAAGATTTGATGGCGGTTAAGGCCATCGCCATCCCGGGCGCTATCGCCCAGATAGCCGTGGCGACGCTGTTGGGTATGGCGCTCTCTGCCATGCTGGGCTGGTCGTTAATGACCGGCATCGTCTTTGGTTTGTGTCTTTCTACCGCCAGTACCGTGGTGCTGCTGCGCGCGCTGGAAGAACGACAGCTTATTGATAGCCAGCGGGGGCAAATCGCCATCGGCTGGTTGATTGTTGAAGATCTGGTGATGGTGCTGCCGCTGGTGCTGCTGCCAGCGGTCGCAGGCATGACGGAGAAAGGCGACGTGGGTCTGGCTTCCCTGGCCCTTGATATGGGTATTACCATCGGCAAAGTCGTCGCCTTTATCGCGATTATGATGCTGGTGGGCCGCCGCCTGGTGCCGTGGATTATGTCGCGCAGCGCGGCAACCGGTTCGCGCGAGCTGTTTACCCTATCGGTACTGGCGTTAGCGCTCGGTATCGCTTTCGGCGCCGTTGAGCTATTTGACGTCTCCTTCGCCCTCGGCGCCTTTTTCGCCGGTATGGTGCTCAATGAATCCGAACTCAGCCATCGCGCGGCCCACGATACGCTGCCGCTACGCGACGCCTTCGCCGTGCTGTTCTTTGTCTCCGTGGGAATGCTGTTTGACCCAATGATTCTGCTCGAGCAGCCGCTGGCAGTACTGGCGACGCTGGCTATCATCATTTTCGGTAAATCGGCTGCCGCCTTCTTCCTGGTGCGGATGTTCGGCCACTCGCCGCGCACTGCCCTGACCATTGCCGCCAGTCTGGCGCAAATCGGTGAATTCGCCTTTATTCTTGCCGGTCTGGGAATGGCGCTGGATCTGCTGCCGCAGGCCGGGCAGAACCTGGTGCTTGCCGGCGCCATTATCTCCATCATGCTCAACCCGGTCCTGTTTACCCTACTGGAAAAATACCTCGATAAAACCGAGACGCTGGATGAACAGACTCTCGAAGAAGTGCTTGAAGAAGAGAAACAGATCCCCGTCGATATCTGTAACCATGCGCTGCTGGTCGGTTTCGGCCGCGTCGGGAGCCTGCTCGGTGAAAAACTGATGGCGCAGGGCGTTCCGCTGGTGGTGATTGAAACATCGCGGACTCGCGTAGACGAACTGCGCGCACGCGGTATTCGCGCGGTATTAGGCAACGCCGCCAATGAAGAGATTATGAATCTGGCGCATCTGGACTGCGCCCGCTGGCTGCTGCTGACCATTCCTAACGGCTATGAGACCGGTGAAATCGTCGCTTCCGCGCGAGAAAAATGCCCGAATATCGAGATCATCGCGCGCGCGCATTACGACGATGAGGTGGAATATATCGTCGAACGCGGCGCTAACCAGGTGGTGATGGGCGAACGGGAAATCGCCCGCGCCATGCTGCAGCTGCTTGAAACGCCGCCAGCCGGCGAGCTTATTACCGGTTAATGTTTCGGCCCCGGTTGACCGGGGCCAGCTTTATCCGGACTCTTAACGATCCCAGTAAGCTTCTTCCAGGCTGTCTTCACGCTCCGGCAGGCCACGGGTCAGGCGCGGCGAATGCTGGTTCAGCACCTGATAGCTCACGCGGTTAGCGTATTTACACACCTGTGCCAGCGAGGAATAGGTCAGCCACTTGCACTTGTGCTTGCTGGAGTTCGGCACGTTGTTGCGATGATAGTTATTGGCGGTAATATCGTGCAGCAGCGCCGCCAGCGCGCCGTCTCCCGCGCCGTTGGTATTCATGATCTTCTCCGGCCCGCCCATATAGGGTGCGATATGCGAATAAATACGCAGCGGATTTTCGCAATCCTGATGGCGCATCGCACGGCTGAATTCATACTGGTTAAACTCGGCAATCGCGCCCGGCAGCAGCGGATGCTGCGTTTTGCGCTTAGCCTCATCCTCAGTAAAGCTGGCCATATACAGCCCGGCAGGCCCGGCGGTGCACAGCACCAGGTCAACCCATTCCAGCGCCTTGTCGGAAGCCAGCAGCGGGTCGGACAGCCCGGTCAGCGCCTCCGCCTCCTCTTCATTCATCGCCAGAATGGAAACGTGCTCTTTAAGGAACGTCTGCCACCACGCCGGGTTATCGGCGACGACGTATTTGGTGCCCAGAGTCAGAACCACCGGTACATCGTGCTTTTTCGCATATGCGATGGCCTGCATCGTCGCGTCCGGCATCGGCTCGCCCGGCTTACAGCGTACGAGATAGGAGGTCAGCACCAGCGCGGAAGCGCCGGCGATCACGCTTTCCGGAATCCTTTCCGGACGGAGCTTGTTCATATGCCCGGGGCTGATCGCAAAGGTGCGCTCGCCGGAGTCGCTAATCAGCGTAAAGCAGCGCCCAATCGCCCCATCCACCCCTTGCAGATAGTTCAGATCGGTACGGCTGGAGGTGTTGCACAGGTAGCGGTAAGCGTAGCCGCCGATTTCAATATTGCTGCACATGACGCCAAGCAGAACCGAACGGTCATCCGCCAGCACCGAGTAGTTGTGCATAGTGTTACCGATGGTGCCGCCGGCGAACTGGTGGGTAATCAGGTCGTTGCGAACCAGTTCCTGATACAGCGCTTCGGCGACATCATCTTCAATCACCAGCGAATGCCCGGCGCTCAGGCCGTAGCGTACGATAAACGCCTCATCCACTTTCGCTTCGATATCGACCAGGGTTTGATCGATACCAACCACCCAGGCGACGTTAGACTCATTGTCCGGCTGAATTTGCTGCAGCAGCGGATCGCGAGCGTTGACGGGAAAATAGTGTTTGGATTTGCGTTTACCGGGAAATTTCATAGTGGCGATTTATTGACAGTGAACAAGCGGGGAATAGTAGCATACTCCCCGCCGCACGCGCGATCAGCGATATTTCGCCGTCAGGTTGACCATCATTTCAATATGCGCGGTGTCCGCATTAAGCGCCGGAATGTACTCATATTGCTGGCCGCCGGCTTCGAGGAAGATTTCCCGGTTCTGCACCGCGATCTCCTCCAGCGTCTCCAGGCAATCGGCGGAAAAGCCGGGGCAGATAACCTGAATATGCTTCACCCCTTTCTCACCGAGCATTTTCAGCGTTTCGTCGGTGTAGGGCGTCAGCCAGGGCTCTCGACCAAAGCGCGACTGGAACGTCATCATCACCCGGTCAGGCGGCAGCCCCAGGGCTGAAACCAGCTCACGGGTGGTATCGCGACAGCGCTGAGGATAGGTGTCCCCTTGCTGGGCATACCGCTGCGGGATGCCATGATAGGAGAGCAGCAGTAAATCCGGCTCGCCGTGCACCGCAAAGGACGCGCGCACGCTGGCGGCCAGCGCGTGAATATAGTCCACGTCATCGGCGTAGTCGCGAATAAAAGAAATTCCGGGGATCGCGCGTTTTTTGGCAAGGATACGTCCCAGCTCATCCCACACCGCCGCCACGGTGGAGCAGGAGTATTGCGGATAAAGCGGTAGCACCACGATGTGATCCACCCCCTGCTCCAGCAACTCATCAACCGCGCTCTCCAGCGACGGCGAACCGTAGCTCATTCCCAGCGCCACCGGCGTATCCGGAAGCCGCGCAGCCAGCGCCTGCCGCTGCTGCTGGCTATAGACCATCAGCGGCGAGCCGTCTTCCATCCAGATGGACTGATAGAGCTTAGCGACCCGGGGCGCGCGCAGGGGCAGTATCACGCCGCGCAGCAGCGGCCACCACAGTAGGCGGGAGGTATCCACCACGCGCCGATCGCTAAGAAACTGTCGTAGATAGCGCTTTACCGCGTCGGGCGTGGGCGCATCGGGAGTGCCTAAATTGGCTAATAAGATACCTGTTTTCGTCTGATGCATTACCGCCTCTTAACCATTTGAATCGCTGACAATTGTAGCTGAAATGGCGCTAAACGGAACCAATCATAGAAAAAGGTAAAATGAGAGGAGTTCTCATCCCGCCGCGACGGGATGAGAACTAACGGAATTAACCGAGGATTTTTTCCAGTTCAGCGCGAACGTCGGCCACCGCTTTGGTGCCATCGACTTTCGCGTATTGGGTGTTGCCCGCTTCTGCTTCTTTCTGATAGTAGCCGATCAGCGGCGCCGTCATCTGATGGTATTCAACCAGACGCTTACGCACGGTCTCTTCCTGATCGTCTTTACGGGTGGTCAGCTCTTCGCCGGTCACGTCGTCTTTGCCTTCAACTTTCGGCGGATTAAATTTAATGTGATAAACGCGGCCGGAAGCTGCGTGAACGCGACGGCCGATAATGCGGTCAACGATCAGTTCGTCAGGAACGTCGAATTCCAGCACGTAATCCACGGTGATGCCCGCTTCTTTCATGGCGTCAGCCTGGGGAATGGTGCGCGGGAAGCCGTCCAGCAGGAAACCATTGCGGCAATCTTCCTGAGTAATACGCTCTTTAACCAGGGCGATAACCAGTTCGTCGGTGACCAGCTTACCGGCGTCCATAATATCTTTCGCCTGTTTGCCCAGCTCGGAGCCTGACTTCACCGCGGCACGCAGCATGTCGCCGGTGGAGATTTGCGGAATACCGTATTTCTCCATGATGAACTGAGCCTGAGTTCCTTTACCCGCGCCCGGAGCGCCAAGCAGAATAATACGCATTACGAAAATCCCCTCAAAAGTTGATTCAATTTTTCAAAAAACGCTAAACCATACCACCAGAACGCGGATGGCTCAAGGAAGGCGGGGCGGCTGAAACGGTTAATGGTGAGATATTTTACGTAGCGTGCGGTTTGATACCCTCACCCCGGCCCTCTCCTGCCGGGAGAGAGTGAGGGTGAGGGTAAAGATTACGACGCCAGCAGCTGGTTCATACGGCGGATAAACTGGTTCGGATCTTCCAGCGTACCGCGCTCGGCCAGCAGCGCCTGATCGAGAAGCAGCTCAACCCACTCGCCGAACTGCGTATCGTCCTGAGTATCCGCCGCGCGTTTTACCAGCGGATGCAGCGGGTTCAGCTCAAAGATGTACTTCACTTCCGGCGCGGCCTGGCCCGCAGCGGCAAACAGCTTCGCCATCTGGGTGCTCATTTCATCCGCGACAGTGGTGACGATGGCCGGCTAATCGGTCAGACGATGGATCAGACGAACCTCTTTCACCCGGTCGCCGAGCAGGGTTTTGGCACGCTCAACGAACGGCTCCAGCGCCTTCTCGGCTTCTTTAGTGGTTTCATCCACTTCGTCCGTCAGCTTATCCAGCGACTCATCGGCTTTCGCCACCGACTGGAACGGCTTGCCGTCGAACTCGGTCAGATAGCTCATCATCCACTCGTCGATGCGATCGGAAAGCAGCAGCACTTCAATGCCTTTCTTACGCAGCAGTTCCAGATGCGGGCTGCTCTTCGCAGCGGCGTAGCTGTCGGCGGTAATGTAGTAAATCTTCTCCTGCCCTTCTTTCATGCGGGAGACGTACTCTTCCAGCGACACGGTCTGCGCGGCGGAGTCGGTATAGGTACTGGCGAAGCGCAGCAGTTTGGCGATGGCCTGCTGGTTAGCCTGATCTTCCGCTGGGCCTTCTTTCAGCACGAGGCCAAACTGCTGCCAGAAGGTCTGATATTTTTCCGCGTCGTCTTTCGCCAGTTTTTCCAGCATCTGCAGGGCGCGCTTGCTCAGCGCGGTGCGTAGATTGCGGGTGACGCTGCTGTCCTGGAGAATTTCACGCGACACGTTCAGCGGCAGATCGTTGGAGTCGACCAGGCCGCGAACGAAGCGCAGATAGTTGGGCATAAACTGCTCGGCGTCATCCATGATGAAGACGCGCTGCACGTACAGCTTCAGGCCGTGTTTATGATCGCGATTCCACATATCCCACGGCGCCTGCGACGGGATATACAGCAGGCTGGTGTACTCCTGCTTACCTTCAACGCGGTTGTGGCTCCAGGTCAGCGGATCGCTGTAATCGTGGGCAATATGCTTGTAGAACTCGTTGTACTCGTCGTCTTTGATTTCCGACTTATTGCGCGTCCACAGCGCCTGGGCTTTGTTAATTTTCTCCCAGGAGATCACGGTTTCGCCGTCCACTTCTTCGCGTTTTTCAATTTCTACCGGCAGCGCGATGTGATCGGAGTATTTACTGATGATCGAACGCACGCGCCAGTCGTTGAGGAAATCATCCTCGCCTTCGCGCAGGTGCAGCGTGATCTCGGTACCGCGATCGGCTTTGTTAATGTCGGCAACGGTATATTCGCCTTCGCCAGCAGATTCCCAGAATACGCCGTTTTCGGCGCTGTCGCCCGCCGCGCGGGTACGGACGGTGACTTTATCGGCGACAATAAACGCCGAGTAGAAACCTACGCCGAACTGACCAATCAGCTGGCTATCTTTCGCCTGGTCAGAGCCCATGGACTCAAGGAACGCCTTGGTGCCGGACTTCGCGATGGTGCCGAGATGGTCGATGCCTTCATCGCGGTTCATACCAATACCGTTATCGGCGATGGTCAGGGTGCGGTTGTCTTTATCAAATGAAACACGCACGCGCAGTTCGCCGTCGCCTTCGTACAGATCCGGCTGGGACAGCGCGCGGAAGCGCAGCTTGTCGGCCGCATCGGAGGCGTTGGAAATCAGCTCACGCAGGAAAATTTCTTTATTGGAGTAAAGAGAATGGATCATCAGGTGCAGAAGCTGTTTGACCTCTGACTGAAAACCACGAGTTTCTTGTCCTTTCATCTAAATCAACCTCAACAATGCCATTGTTAATGGTAAAAAAACCGTTGAGGGTGAGATGGGGACAGAGGGAGAGGTTTTCAAGCGGAGGCCCCGAAAAGCGCCTCCGTTTGATTAAAAACGAATCTTATGCCGCCCGGCTAGAGAGTGGGACAGCGTCGTGCCGTCAACCATTTCCAGCTCGCCGCCAACCGGAACGCCATGGGCGATACGGCTCGCGTCTACGCCATACTGCGCGCAGAGCTCGGCGATATAATTCGCCGTAGCCTCTCCTTCCACCGTTGGGTTGGTCGCAAGGATCACTTCCTGGATCGATTCGTCACGCAGACGCTGTTCCAGACGATCGAGCCCAATGTCATCCGGCCCAATCCCGTCAAGCGGCGACAGGTGGCCCATCAGCACAAAGTAGCGACCGGAAAACTGCCCGGTCTGCTCGATAGCGTAGATATCCGCTGGGCTCTCTACCACGCAAATCTGGCCGTTTTCCTTGCGCCGAGGGTTGCTGCAAATATTGCACACCTCCTGCTCGGTGAAGGTGCGGCAATCGGCGCAGTGGCCGATTTCCGACATCGCGCGCGTTAGCGCCTGCGCCAGGCGCATCCCGCCGCTGCGGTCACGCTGCAGCAGGGTAAACGCCATGCGCTGCGCCGACTTCGGGCCGACGCCCGGCAGGCAGCGCAGTGCTTCCATAAGCTGCGTTAACAGCGGACTGGTCTGCATCAGAACGGCATCTTAAAGCCTGGCGGCAGCTGCATACCGGCGGACACGGACGCCATTTTTTCT
>OKAF01000237.1_pt1 | contig 10237 bp, 11 predicted proteins | sample 1612971 | NCBI WGS metagenome assembly OKAF01 (sample SAMN04436826, study PRJEB24849) | human gut metagenome | biome: human gut; feature: NICU; material: stool | host: Homo sapiens | place: USA: Saint Louis, MO | collected 2011-06-21
GTTAGATTAAAGATATAAAATAGTGATTTGTGCGTTTTATATTTCATTTTTGTTGAGGAAAGAGGGGCCGGCAAGCGCCTCATGGCGAGGGTAAAAGCGCGATGTAAGTGATGCCGCGAAACAGGAGGGCGCTTTGCATCACCAAAAGAAAAAAGAGGAGCAGCGCTGCATTTACTTGATAATGAGATAGTTGCGCAGTTGTGTTAATCGAAAGTAAATGCAATGATAAATCTAATAAGGAAAAAATTTATGACATTAACTTGATAAAAAAAATCTGTGAGCTACGCGGCATTATCGACTGATAGCCACATTTACGCGGTCAGCGTTAATCTCATTAAATTCCCCTCAGCGACGAAATAAATGGACTATCATTTTCAGTAACCGATGATACCGTTGAAAAACATATTGTTAACCTAACGTTTACCTGTGAGGCACACGGTATACATAATTAACATTTAAAATGAAAATTGATTTAAATCAATGTTTAAAACTTGGAAAAGAACACGAAAAGGAGTTAAATTGTCGCGGATCAAATTGACCGAAATCTGGTATTTTCGCTATAAATTGATCGCTGTCGAAAACTGCAAATTTATCACAATAAAAACCTATTTATTGTAAGGGTTTTGCAGCGTAATATAATCACGGGATCAATTTGGGTGTTTTGTTAACATGTTTGTAACTTTTCAGTGCTTCCGTTTTCTTGAAAGAGAACACGGGCGTAGCGAGAAGAAGCAAATAAATTTGTATTGGGGCATGCGTGTGACCCTTTCTAACGGGGTTCACTCTCGGAGTCTTCATGCGATGAGCAAGGAGTCATGATGTTAGATATAGTCGAACTGTCGCGCTTACAGTTTGCCTTGACCGCGATGTACCACTTCCTTTTTGTGCCACTGACGCTAGGTATGGCGTTCCTGCTGGCCATCATGGAAACGGTCTACGTCCTTTCCGGCAAACAGATTTATAAAGATATGACCAAGTTCTGGGGCAAGTTGTTTGGTATCAACTTTGCTCTGGGTGTGGCAACCGGTCTGACCATGGAGTTCCAGTTCGGGACTAACTGGTCTTACTACTCTCACTACGTGGGCGATATCTTCGGTGCGCCGCTGGCCATTGAAGGTTTGATGGCCTTCTTCCTCGAATCTACCTTTGTAGGTCTGTTCTTCTTCGGTTGGGATCGTCTGGGCAAAGTTCAGCACATGGCTGTCACCTGGCTGGTGGCGCTGGGCTCCAACCTGTCGGCGCTGTGGATCCTTGTCGCTAACGGCTGGATGCAGAACCCGATTGCGTCGGACTTCAACTTTGAAACCAAGCGTATGGAGATGGTCAGCATCTCCGAGCTGGTTCTGAACCCGGTCGCTCAGGTTAAGTTCGTTCACACCGTGGCGTCAGGCTACGTGACTGGCGCGATGTTCATTCTTGCCATCAGCTCCTGGTATATGCTCAAAGGCCGCGACTTCGCTTTTGCCAAGCGCTCCTTCGCTATCGCAGCCAGCTTCGGTATGGCGGCGATTCTCTCCGTTATCGTTCTCGGTGATGAATCCGGCTACGAAATGGGCGACGTCCAGAAGACCAAACTGGCGGCTATCGAAGCAGAATGGGAAACTCAGCCTGCTCCGGCGGCCTTTACCCTGTTTGGTATTCCTGACCAGAAGGCGCAGGAGAACCGCTTCGCGATTCAAATCCCTTACGCGCTGGGCATCATTGCGACCCGCTCCGTGGATAAACAGGTTACCGGCCTGAAAGACCTGATGGTTCAGCACGAAGAGCGTATCCGTAACGGGATGAAAGCGTACGCGCTGCTGGAGCAATTGCGTGCCGGTTCAACCGACCAGGCCGTGCGCGATCGGTTTAACGACGTGAAGAAAGATCTTGGCTACGGTCTGCTGCTCAAGCGCTATACCGACAACGTCTCTGACGCGACGGAAGAGCAGATTGCGTTGGCGACCAAGGATTCTATTCCTGCCGTTGCGCCGCTATATTTCGCCTTCCGTATCATGGTGGCGTGCGGCGTACTGATGCTGTTGATTATCGGTGCCTCCTTCTGGAGCGTGATTCGCAACCGCATTGGTGAGAAAAAATGGCTGCTGCGTGCCGCGTTTTATGGTCTGCCGCTGCCGTGGATTGCCGTTGAATCAGGCTGGTTTGTTGCCGAGTATGGTCGCCAGCCTTGGGCTATCGGTGAGGTGCTGCCAACGGCTGTCGCGAACTCGTCGCTGACCGCAGGCGACCTGATCTTCTCAATGGTGCTGATTTGTGGCCTGTACACGCTGTTCCTGGTGGCTGAACTGTTCCTCATGTTCAAGTTTGCCCGTAAAGGACCAAGCAGCCTGAAAACCGGTCGCTATCACTTTGAACAGTCCTCTGCGGCTATTCAGTCGGCACGCTAAGACAGGAGTCGTCAAATGATCGATTATGAAGTATTGCGTTTTATCTGGTGGCTGCTGATTGGCATTCTGCTCATTGGTTTTGCTGTCGCCGATGGCTTCGACATGGGGGTGGGGATGCTCACCCGTTTCCTCGGTCGTAACGACACCGAGCGTCGAATTATGATCAACGCCATTGCCCCGCACTGGGATGGAAACCAGGTGTGGCTGATTACCGCCGGCGGCGCGCTGTTTGCCGCCTGGCCGATGGTCTACGCCGCCGCGTTTTCCGGCTTCTATGTAGCCATGATCCTGGTGCTGGCGTCTTTATTCTTCCGCCCGGTGGGTTTCGACTACCGCTCGAAGATTGAGGACAACCGCTGGCGCAACATGTGGGACTGGGGCATCTTCGTCGGCAGCTTCGTGCCGCCGCTGGTGATTGGCGTGGCGTTCGGCAACCTGCTGCAGGGCGTTCCGTTCCACGTTGATGAATATCTCCGCCTGTACTACACCGGTAACTTCTTCCAGCTGCTGAATCCGTTTGGCCTGCTGGCCGGTATTGTCAGCGTGGCGATGATCCTGACGCAGGGCGCGACCTACCTGCAGATGCGTACCGTGGGTGAACTGCACCTGCGCACCCGCTCCGTTTCTACGGTAGCGGCGCTGGTGACGCTGGTCTGCTTCGCGCTGGCGGGCGTTTGGGTCTACTACGGCATCGACGGTTATGTGGTGAAATCGGTGATGGATCATACCGGCCCGTCTAACCCGCTGACCAAAGAAGTCGCGCGTGAAGCCGGTGCGTGGATGGTGAACTTTAATAACATGCCGGCGCTGTGGGCGATTCCTGCTCTGGGCGTGGCGCTGCCGCTGCTGACCGTCATCTCGACCAAAGCGGACAAAGGCGCGTGGGCGTTTCTGTTCTCCTCATTGACGCTGGCGTGCATCATTCTGACTGCCGGTATCGCCATGTTCCCGTTCATTATGCCGTCAAGCACGGCGATGAACGCGAGCCTGACCATGTGGGACGCGACCTCCAGTCAGCTGACGCTGAACGTGATGACTTACGTAGCGATTGTCTTCGTACCGATTATTCTGGCCTACACCACCTGGTGTTACTGGAAAATGTTCGGTCGCATTACGCGCGAAGACATCGAAAAGAACACCCATTCGCTGTACTAAGGTAAGGAGCTATATATGTGGTATTTCGCATGGATTTTGGGAACGCTTCTTGCCTGTGCCTTTGGGGTGATTACCGCGCTGGCGCTCGAACACGTGGAAGCGACCAAAGCAGGTAAAGAAGAACACTGATGAGTATTATCGTGATGCGATATACGAAATCATTCGGGTTGCATCGGGGCGGCAAGTCTGTGAATCCCCAGGAGCTTACGCAAGTAAGTGACTGGGGTAAGCAGGCGTAGCCAACAAAGAGGCGACGTGAATGATAAAGTATATGTATGCGATAATGGACAAGCGCCCGTTAAGGGCGCTTTCCTTATTGATGGCGCTGGCTTTGGCGGGCTGCATCTTCTGGGATCCGTCGCGCTTTGCGGCCAAAACCAGCGAGCTGGAAATTTGGCACGGTTTCCTGCTGATGTGGGCGGTTTGTACCGGCGTTATCCACGGCGTGGGCTTCCGTCCGCGCGCCATTCACTGGCAGGGAATTTTTTGTCCGCTTATCGCTGATATTGTGCTCGTTTTGGGCCTGTTCTTTTTCTTCTTTTGAATAAGAAATCTCTGTTAAACATATGTGCTTGCATAAGCCCATAAAAATTTACTCCTCGTTTACTTTCCCCCATTCCAAACCACGATTCCCGCGCGTATAGTAGCGAAGTTTGAAAGCACTAACCTTTTGTTGCATTACCGGGATGTAAAGTGAATACAACGCTGTTTCGATGGCCGGTTCGGGTCTATTATGAAGACACCGACGCCGGTGGTGTGGTTTACCACGCCAGCTACGTCGCTTTCTATGAAAGAGCACGCACAGAGATGCTGCGCCATCATCACTTCAGCCAACAGGTTTTGCTGGCTGAACGAGTTGCCTTTGTGGTTCGCAAAATGACTCTCGAGTATTTTGCGCCCGCCAGACTCGACGACATGCTCGAAATTCAGACGGAGATAACCGCAATGCGCGGTGCTACTCTGGTTTTCACGCAGCGAATCGTCAACGCCGAGAACGTCGTTTTGAATGAAGCCGAGGTTCTTATCGTGTGCGTTGATCCACTCTTAATGAAGCCTCGTGCGCTTCCCAAGTCTATTGTCGCGGAGTTTAAGCAGTGACTGAGATGAATATCCTTGATTTGTTCCTGAAGGCGAGCCTTCTGGTTAAACTTATCATGTTGATTTTAGTTTGTTTTTCCATCGCCTCCTGGGCCATCATTATTCAGAGAACGCGTATCCTTAACTCGGCGTCACGTGAAGCCGAAGCGTTTGAAGATAAGTTCTGGTCCGGTATCGAGCTTTCTCGCCTGTATCAGGAAAGCCAGGGCCGTCGCGATAATCTGACCGGTTCGGAACAAATTTTCTACAGCGGTTTCAAAGAGTTTGCCCGTTTGCATCGTGCGAACAGCCATGCGCCGGAAGCGATTGTCGAAGGGGCATCGCGCGCGATGCGTATTTCGATGAACCGCGAGCTGGAATCCCTGGAGACCCACATCCCGTTCCTCGGTACGGTCGGCTCTATCAGTCCGTATATCGGTCTGTTCGGCACCGTTTGGGGGATCATGCACGCCTTTATCGCGCTGGGCGCGGTAAAACAAGCGACGCTGCAAATGGTGGCGCCGGGTATCGCAGAAGCGCTTATCGCAACGGCAATTGGTCTTTTTGCCGCTATTCCGGCAGTTATGGCCTATAACCGTCTGAACCAGCGCGTGAACAAACTTGAGCTGAACTACGACAACTTTATGGAAGAGTTCACCGCTATTCTGCACCGTCAGGCGTTTACCAGCAGCGAAAGCAATAAGGGGTAAGCCATGGCCAGAGCACGTGGACGCGGGCGTCGCGAACTGAAGTCCGAGATCAACATCGTTCCGCTGCTGGATGTCCTGTTGGTGCTGCTGCTGATCTTTATGGCGACAGCGCCGATCATTACGCAGAGCGTAGAGGTCGACCTACCGGACGCAACGGAATCGCAGGCGGTGAAAAGCAATGATGATCCGCCGGTGATCGTTGAAGTTTCCGGTGTCGGACAGTACAGCGTGAAAGTTGGCCCGGAAACGCTATCGCAGCTGCCGCCGGAACAGGTTATTGCGGAAGCCAGGCGTCGACTTGAGGCGAATGAGAAAACGGTGTTCCTGATCGGCGGCGCTAAAGAGGTGCCATACGATGAGATTATTAAAGCGCTTAACCTGTTGCATAGCGCAGGGGTTAAATCGGTTGGCTTGATGACCAAGCCGATCTAATCGCTCGCAATATGCACGCCCGCCAGCATGTCGGCTTTGGGACAACAGCGTCTCGTGGCCAACGTCATATAACGGGAACAGGCGAACAGTTTTTGGGAACCGATAGTGTCAAAGGCAACCGAACAAAACGACAAGCTTAAACGAGCGATCATAGTATCAGTCGCGCTGCACATCGTATTGATAGCGCTGCTGATCTGGAGTTCGTTTGACGAGCATCTGGATGCTTCTGCCGGTGGCGGCGGGGGGTCCTCTATTGATGCAGTAATGGTCGATCCGGGGGCGGTTGTGAAGAATTATGACCGCCAACAGCAGCAGCAGGCCAGCGCCCGACGCGCCGCCGAGCAGCGTGAAAAGCGGGCTCAGCAGCAGGCGGAAGAGCTACGTGAAAAACAGGCCGCCGAGCAGGAACGGCTGAAACAGCTGGAACAGGATCGTCTGCAGGCGCAGGAAGCGGCTAAAGAGGCGAAAGAGCAACAGAAACAGGCGGAAGAAGCCGCGGCGAAAGCTGCCGCAGCGGCCAAAGCCAAAGCGGACGCACAGGCGAAAGAGGCGCAGGAAGCTGCCGCCAAAGCTGCCGCTGACGCGAAAGCGAAGGCCGATGCTCAGGCGAAAGCAGCCGAAGCGGCCGCGGCGAAAGCAGCGGCGGATGCGAAGAAACAGGCAGAAGCGGAAGCCGCGAAAGCGGCCGCGGACGCGCAGAAGAAAGCCGAAGCCGATGCGGCGAAGAAAGCTCAGCAGGAAGCTGAGAAGAAAGCGCAGCAGCAGGCAGAGAAAAAAGCGCAGCAGGAAGCGGCGAAACAGGCTGCTGCTGAAAATGCCGCCGCCGAAAAAGCGGCGGCAGCCAAAGCTGCAGCAGCAGAGAAAGCCGCCGCGCAGAAAGCTGCTGCTGAGAAAGCGGCAGCCGACAAAGCCGCTGCAGCGGAAAAAGCCGCCGCCGAGAAAGCCGCGGCAGCCAAAGCTGCAGCAGCAGAGAAAGCCGCTGCGGACAAAGCGGCGAAAGCCGCCGCCGCTAAGGCCGCCGCCGCGAAGAAAGCCGCTGCGGCCAAAGAGGCCAATGGCGTTGACGATCTGCTCGGCGACCTGAGCTCCGGTAAGAATGCGCCGAAAGGTAATACCAGCGGTAGCGCTGGGGGCTCATCTCCTGCTAAAGGAAGTAAGCAGGGGCAGGGTGGGGCATCCCAGGCTGAGATTAACAGCTATATTTCACAGGTTCAGGCTGCGATTAAAGGTCATCTCTACGACTGGGATACCTACAAGGGTAAAACCTGTACTTTACGTGTGAATCTGGCTCAGGATGGAACGCTGTTAAGTGTGAAATCGGAAGGCGGCGATCCGGCTTTCTGTCAGCAAATGCTGGCGGCAACGAGCCGGATGACGAAGTTCCCTAAACCGCCGTCGCAGGCTGTTTATGAAACATTCAAAAATGCGCCACTGGACTTCAAACCTCAGTAATCGTTTTCCCCATTTATGCGGGGAAAACAAACTTCGGTAGTCCCAGGGTTTTGGTAGTTTTGTGTATTTGAGTTTGTTAACATTCTGCTAAATTATCGTGGGCTTTCCGCCTGGATAAGGGAGATATGATGAAGCAGGCATTACGAGTAGCATTTGGTTTTTTAATGCTGTGGGCGGCAGTGCTGCACGCAGAAGTACGTATCGAGATTACCCAAGGGGTCGACTCGGCACGCCCAATCGGCGTTGTGCCGTTCCAGTGGGCGGGGCAGGGTGCTGCGCCGGAAGATGTGGGCGGTATCGTGGCGGCTGACCTGCGCAACAGCGGCAAGTTTAACCCGCTCGATCGCTCGCGTCTGCCTCAGCAGCCGGGTAGCGCTCAGGAAGTGCAGCCGGCGGCATGGTCTGCGCTGGGCATCGACGCCGTCGTGGTGGGGCAGGTGACGCAAAACCCTGACGGCTCCTACAACGTGGCCTACCAGCTGGTTGATACCGGCGGCGCGCCGGGCACCGTGCTGGCGCAGAACTCATTTAAAGTCACAAAACAGTATCTGCGCTATGCCGCGCATGCTGCCAGCGACGCCGTATTTGAGAAGCTGACCGGCATCAAGGGTGCCTTCCGTACCCGTATCGCCTATGTGGTACAGACCAACGGCGGCCAGTTCCCGTACGAACTGCGCGTATCTGACTACGATGGCTACAACCAGTTCCTCGTTCACCGTTCCACCCAGCCGCTGATGTCTCCGGCCTGGTCTCCGGATGGCGCGAAGCTAGCCTACGTGACCTTCGAAAGCGGTCGTTCTGCGCTGGTTGTGCAGACGCTGGCTAACGGCTCCGTTCGTCAGATTGCTTCGTTCCCGCAGCACAACGGCGCGCCGGCGTTCTCGCCGGACGGCAGCAAACTGGCCTTCGCTCTGTCGAAAACCGGTAGCCTGAACCTGTACGTGATGGATCTGGGCTCTGGTCAGATTCGTCAGGTGACCAACGGTCGTAGCAACAACACCGAACCAAGCTGGTTCCCGGATAGCCAGAACCTGGCCTTTACTTCCGACCAGGCGGGGCGTCCGCAGGTGTACAAAGTCAATATTAACGGCGGCACGCCGCAGCGTATTACCTGGGAAGGTTCACAAAACCAGGATGCTGACGTGAGCGCTGATGGTAAAACTATGGTAATGGTAAGCTCGGCCGGCGGTCAGCAGCACATTGCCAAACAAGATCTGGAAGCGGGTGGTGTGCAGGTTCTGTCATCAACGTTTTTAGATGAAACGCCAAGTCTGGCACCTAACGGCACTATGGTAATCTACAGCTCTTCTCAGGGGATGGGATCCGTGCTGAATCTGGTTTCTACAGATGGGCGTTTCAAAGCGCGTCTTCCGGCAACTGATGGACAGGTAAAATCACCTGCCTGGTCGCCGTATCTGTGATAATAAATAACTGATTATTAAAGGAATCAAAGAAATGCAACTGAACAAAGTGCTGAAAGGGCTGTTGATCGCTCTGCCGGTTATGGCAATCGCGGCGTGTTCTTCTAACAAGAACGCCAGCAACGACCAGAGCGGTGAAGGCATGCTGGGTGCCGGCACTGGTATGGACGGTAACGCTAACGGCGGCAACATGTCTTCCGAAGAGCAGGCTCGTCTGCAGATGCAACAGCTGCAGCAGAACAATATCGTTTACTTCGATCTGGACAAATACGATATCCGTTCTGACTTCGCTGCAATGCTGGACGCGCACGCAAACTTCCTGCGTAGCAACCCGTCTTACAAAGTGACCGTAGAAGGTCATGCGGATGAGCGTGGTACGCCGGAATACAACATCGCTCTGGGCGAGCGTCGTGCTAACGCCGTTAAGATGTATCTGCAGGGCAAAGGTGTTTCTGCTGACCAGATCTCCATCGTTTCTTACGGTAAAGAAAAACCAGCAGTACTGGGCCACGACGAAGCGGCTTATGCTAAAAACCGTCGTGCAGTTCTGGTTTACTAAGAGAATCGCATGAACAGTAACTTCAGACGTCACTTGTTGAGTCTGTCGTTACTGGTTGGCGTAGCGGTCCCATGGGCCGCTACTGCCCAAGCGCCAATCAGTAATGTCGGCTCCGGCTCGGTCGAAGACCGTGTCACCTCGCTTGAGCGCATCAGCAATGCTCAAGGCCAGCTTTTAAACCAACTCCAGCAACAACTCTCTGACAATCAGCGCGATATTGACTCGCTCCGCGGGCAAATCCAGGAAAGCCAATATCAACTGAATCAGGTCGTTGAACGCCAAAAGCAAATCTATCAGCAGATGGATAGCATCAGCCAGGGCGGCGCTCAGAGCTCTGCTGCCGCAGCGGGTGCCGTGGGTGGAGCAGCAGCGGCTGCGTCCTCCGAAGGCGCTGACAGTGCGTCTGCGGGCGCTACAGCAGCAGCGCCGGCCAGCAAGGGTGATGAAAACAGCGACTACAATGCCGCGGTTTCATTGGCGCTGGAAAAAAAACAGTATGACCAGGCAATTTCTGCTTTTCAGACCTTCGTAAAACAGTACCCAAAGTCTACTTACCAGCCTAATGCCAACTATTGGCTGGGCCAGTTGTATTACAACAAGGGTAAGAAAGACGATGCGGCTTACTATTATGCGGTCGTGGTGAAGAATTACTCAAAGTCACCTATGGCGCCGGACGACATGTACAAGGTAGGTATCATCATGCAGGAGAAAGGGCAGGCTGATAAAGCCAAAGCCGTGTTCCAGCAGGTGATTAAACAATACCCAACCAGTGCGGCGGCCAAACAGGCGAAAAGTCGCGTAGCCGGTTAGTCAGAGAAAATAATGAGCCCAGAAGTTAGTCGATTTGACCGCTTTCTGGGCTCATTCGCGTGAAGAACAAGCAGTTGAACCCCTTGTTCAAAAATTTAGGTTGCGCTGCCAAGATAAATTAGTAATATATGCCGCCGTTGCCAAGACATCTTGCAAGATGTTAAAGCAGCAAGGAAATTGGGTCGTTAGCTCAGTTGGTAGAGCAGTTGACTTTTAATCAATTGGTCGCAGGTT
>OKAF01000247.1_pt1 | contig 9894 bp, 10 predicted proteins | sample 1612971 | NCBI WGS metagenome assembly OKAF01 (sample SAMN04436826, study PRJEB24849) | human gut metagenome | biome: human gut; feature: NICU; material: stool | host: Homo sapiens | place: USA: Saint Louis, MO | collected 2011-06-21
GCCCCAGCTTTTCCAGCGTTGGCAGCCGCAGCGCAGGAAAGCGTTGCAGAATATGCCCGCAGGTATTCGCACCGATATCCTGCGGCCTCACTTCGGGAACATCAGCCATCGCGCCGACGCCAAAGCTGTCTATCACCAACACCACAAATCTCGCCATTAGTCCTCCAGAACGTTGCCAAGACTGTCATAACGGGCAACGATTTCAGGGCTGCCGCTTTGAATACCGGCAATCAGCACCACATCGCTACGGGTAACGAAAATCTGCGTGCGGAAACAGAAGATTGCCGCACTGCCGACAGGAAACTCACCTTCCAGCGGCAGGTAGTAATCAATGCTGCTGTCATCTACCGCATTAAGCTGCGCCAGTTGGGCTTTTTCGCTGGCCGGAGCGAATATCAGTGCATGCTTAGCATGACCACGCCGATAATAGCCGCCGCCGTAGCAATAGCTTTGCCCGGCAAAATGATGGGAAATTTCACTCAGCCACAGCATGGCAACACGCTCCGGTTGATCTCCCTGCTGGTTGGCGGGGATGGTACCGGTCAGCGCATGCCCCGGCTCAGCGTGGGTGACGCCAAACTCCGCCAGTAGCGGCAGAGAGCTGCAGCTGGTTGCCGAAGGCGCATTCAGTTGCTGAACCGTCACGCCGAGACTTTCGAGCTTGTCTCTCGCGGCGAGCAAAGAGCGTAAATTCGGCGTTGGCAGAATTTTTTCCTGTTCGTCATCCCACAGCAGGCAAGGGAAGTGGGTGAGCCCGGTCAGTTCAATGCCCGGCAGGCTTTGAAGATGAGCCACCACGTTGTCCAGCTCAGCCAACGCGAATCCACTCTCCTGTCCCGGATAGAGGAAATCGCTCTCTCCATAGACCTTAAGCATGACCGCCTGCGCCCGACCGCTTGCTACCGCCGCCGCCGAAACTTCCTGAGCTTTCTCCAGAGAGAACAGGGTAATGACTTCGGTACCCTGCTCTACCGCGCCCGCCACCTGCGCGGAAGGTATTTGCACCAGATGACCCTGATGGGAAACGGGCAAACCGGCACGGCGCATCACCCGACTCTCTTTGTAATCCACAACAACAATGCCCTGATACCCCAGCGCCAACAGCTTTTCTGCCAGCCACGGATTTCGACCAATCTGCTTGGTCATCACGTACAGGCTAATTCCATATTGCTGCGCGGTCTTCAGCAGCAGCTTGCCATTTTCCAGCACCTGATCGACATCAATAACCCAGCTATCCGGGGCGATAAGCCCTTGCTGCCAGAAGCGGAGCGCTGTCGCAATCAGCGCCGGGTTCTGCCGTTGTAATGCTTTAATAAACATTTACTTGCCTCTGCTTTTATTCCTTTTTTAAATATTCATTTTTTTGAATATTTAAGTCGCATAGCGCCAATTCCCAATATTCTTCACACGGCCTGCTGCGCCGCTCCCCACAACCCATACCAGTTAGCGAGCAAATAACCTTTTTCATTAGCATGTAGAGTGACGTCAAATTCTTGCATCAGCGCCTGATGCAATTGATGAATCTCATCCCAATGCGCCGAACTGGTTATCTCTGCCATGAACTCCTCATCCAGCGGCTCAATAACCTCACCGCGGCGGCTGCGCATCAGCGCATTTGCCATATGAGTTATCGCGATTTCCCCTTGCTCGCTAAAGACGGGAAGATGCCACTGCTCGTCCAGCTGGCGGACGACCTGCATCATTCCGCGACAAATATCCTGGTCGATAATCCCTGCCTCACACAGCAAGTTGAGCCTGTTTTCCATAATCACTGCCTTAATGTTAATAGCTTGGCTCTTGCTCTCCGCTCACCACCCGTTGTTGATGAGCTAATAGCGCCTGTTTATCAACGAATGCACGTAGCAGATGTTGAATCGGGTAATCATCTGCCCTGGCCAACACTACCGCCTCAGTCGCCTGCAAAAAACGCGGATCGTCACTTAGCGGCAGGGCTTCCAGCCCTAACATGGCCAGCTCCGCGCCAGCGGTGACGTTCCAGATAACGGCGTCAATTTCGCCTTTGACGATGCGACTTAGACTCTCGTGATAAGAGAGGTCGACGCGCTCTACGTCGCTATTGGCAAAATAAATTTCGGTCATAATTTTCTGGTCCGCCGAGCGGTTATCAAGCCCCACTCGCCGCACCGAATCGATTTCGCCTTTCCGGCAAATCAGCTGGTGCTCACCGACATAGGTGTGCGGCCCAAGGGTCATTACCATCCGCAGCCCGCTCTGCGCTAAATAACTTTCTGCCGCCAGGCGCGAAACCACCGCCATGTCGTAAACACCGTTAAGTAAGCACTCCACGCGAATGTCGGCGCCGCGCATATGCGCATAGTAAAAAGGAATACCTTCAAACTGCGCTTTCAGTCCGCTCGCCAGCCCTTCATACAATCGCGTATAGGGCAGAGGCATTGCGCAAACGACGTTAGTGATATCGATATGCGCCAATAGGGCCTTGTTATCCATCTCAACCAGGTAACTGCCGTTGCGCCCTCGGCGTTCAATACGAATGGCCCCGGAAGACTCCAGCGTTTTTAGCGCCGCCTAAGTCAGCCCAACGGAAGAGCCGCATTCACCCGCTAACTCATCAATCGTTTTTAGACGATTACCGCACTGCTCGCCCAACAAATAACGAGCCAGGGTCGTTAGTGCCATGCCCTCTTTTTTAATGAATGTCCGACGCATCTATAATCTTCACTAAATTGAATATTTATATCTTCACTAAAATGAAGATAATTAACAAGGAGCAAATAATCAAATCACGACAGTTATCACAAATTAAAAAGCCGGATGCATTGCACCCGGCTTTGGATATGACGACAACCATCAGATAGATTAAGGCTTAGCGACGAAACCAATCGCTTCGTAGACCGCCTTCAGGGTAACAGAAGCGCGAGCGCTGGCTTTCTCCGCGCCCTCTTTCATCACCTGATTCAGGAAAGCTTCATCGCCGCGGAAACGGTTATAGCGCTCCTGCAGTTCGGTCAGCATACCGGAAACGGCTTCAGCCACTTCGCCTTTCAGGTGGCCGTACATTTTGCCTTCAAAATGCTGCTCCAGATCTGGAATGCTCTGGCCGGTAACGGCAGAGAGGATATCCAGCAGGTTGGAGACGCCCGCTTTGTTCTGGATGTCGTAACGAACAACCGGCGGCTCGTCGGAGTCGGTGACCGCGCGTTTAATCTTCTTCACCACCGATTTCGGGTCTTCCAGCAGGCCGATAACGTTGTTGCGGTTATCATCTGACTTGGACATCTTTTTGGTCGGCTCCAGCAGCGACATCACGCGCGCGCCGGATTTTGGAATAAACGGCTCAGGGACTTTAAACACGTCGCCGTAAATAGCGTTGAAACGCTGGGCGACATCGCGGCTCAGCTCCAGGTGCTGTTTCTGGTCTTCGCCAACCGGGACCTGGTTAGTCTGATACAGCAGAATGTCGGCAGCCATCAGCACCGGATAGTCAAACAGACCGGCGTTAATATTTTCCGCATAGCGCGATGACTTGTCTTTAAACTGGGTCATACGGCTCAGTTCGCCGAAATAGGTGTAGCAGTTCAGCGCCCAGCCGAGCTGCGCGTGCTCCGGCACGTGGGACTGAACGAAGATGGTGCTTTTTTGCGGGTCGATACCGCACGCCAGATACAGCGCCAGCGTGTCCAGCGTGGCCTTACGCAGCTGCTGCGGGTCCTGACGAACGGTAATCGCGTGCTGATCAACGATGCAGTAAATGCAGTGGTAATCGTCCTGCATGTTTACCCACTGACGCAGCGCACCCATGTAGTTGCCAATGGTCAATTCACCTGAGGGCTGTGCGCCACTAAAAACGATGGGCTTAGTCATTTTTTATTCCTGAGTTTCACTGTACGGTAGCCCGAAAGCGGGCAAGAGTTCATTAAATTGGTCAAAGATATGATCCGGCTCGCTCAGCGAAATCGGCTCGCCGTAGTTGTAGCCGTAGGTCAGGCCGATCGAGCTGCAGCCCGCGGCCTTCGCGGCCTGAATATCATTGCGCGAGTCGCCAACGAACAGCAGCTCTCCGGGTGCCAGCCCCAGTTTCTCCGCGACCAGAAGCAGCGGTTCCGGATGCGGTTTTTTGTTTTTTACATCATCGCCGCCGATAACAACGGTAAAATATTTGGCGATATCCAGCGACGCCAGAATCGGCGCGACAAAAGGCGTCGGTTTATTGGTCACCAGCGCCAGCGGCAGGCCCTTTGCGTGCAGCGCGCCCAGCGTATCGGCAACGGCTGGAAACAAAAAGCTCCCCTCTTCCGCCACTTCGCCATAGTAGCGGTCGAACAGCTTGCGCAAAATGGCCTGCTGTTCAGCCTGCGGGATATCGTCATGATCGACGGAAGGTTTACCCTGCGCAGCTCTCAGCGCCGCGCGCTCCTGACGGGCCCAGGTCAGAGCCCGCTGGATCAGAACGTCCGCGCCGTTGCCAATCCAGGTCACGACACGTTCTTCGCCCGCCATCGGCAGTTCCAGCGCATACAGCGCGTTATCAACGGCAGCGGTCAAGCCCGGCGCGCTATCGACCAGCGTCCCATCGAGATCGAACGCCACACCGCGAATATTTTGTAACTTATCCATGGCTAACCTTTGCTAATTCGCTGCGCATTTGATCGACCACTTTTTTGTAGTCAGGCTGATCGAAAATGGCCGACCCAGCAACAAACATATCCGCACCGGCGGCGGCAATCTCAGCGATATTGCTGACTTTTACGCCGCCGTCGACTTCCAGACGGATGTCGTAGCCGGATTCATCAATGCGACGACGAACTTCACGCAGTTTTTCCAGGGTGTGCGGAATAAAAGACTGACCGCCAAAGCCAGGGTTGACGGACATCAGCAGAATAACATCCAGCTTATCCATTACGTAATCAAGGTAGCTCAGGGAGGTCGCCGGGTTAAACACCAAACCGGCTTTGCAGCCGTGCTCTTTGATAAGCTGCAGCGTGCGGTCAACGTGTTCGGAAGCTTCCGGATGGAAAGTAATGATGCTGGCGCCCGCGGCGGCAAAATCAGGGACGATGCGGTCAACCGGCTTGACCATCAAATGCACGTCAATCGGCGCAGTGATACCGTAATTTCGCAGTGATTTCAGCACCATCGGGCCAATGGTCAGATTCGGCACGTAGTGGTTGTCCATCACGTCAAAGTGCACAACATCCGCACCCGCAGCCAACGCATTGGCGGTGTCCTCGCCCAGACGGGCAAAATCAGCCGACAGAATCGAAGGGGCAATCAAATACTGCTTCATCCGCATCTCCTTGAAATTTATTTGGTCTTGGGCGGACGGTACAGAGCCAGAAGCTCGTCCACCTTCTTACGTGTACCACCGTTGCTGCTGATGCTGCGTCGAACCTTCACAATATGCGTCTCAGCGGCGTTCTTGTACCACTCCTGAGTGAGCGGCGTGCGATGGTTTGAAATAAGCACAGGAATACGCTTTTTCATCAGCAATTCCGCTTTTTTAGCCAGCAGCTCCTGCTGCTCCTGGCTAAAGCTATTCGTATGATAAGCCGTAAAATTCGCCGTAGACGACAGCGGCGCATAGGGCGGATCGCAGTAAACAACGGAGCGGTTATCCGCCCGCTTCATGCACTCTTCATAAGATTCACAATGAAACTCTGCATGCTGCGCCTTCTCCGCGAAATGATACAGCTCAGCTTCGGGAAAATAGGGCTTTTTATAGCGACCAAACGGCACGTTAAACTCACCGCGCAGATTGTAGCGACACAGGCCATTGTAGCCATGACGGTTCAAATAAAGGAACAGTACCGCGCGACGCAACGGCTCCTGACTCTGGTTGAACTCATCACGGAACCGATAATACTGCTCTGCGACGTTGTTCTCTGGCGTAAACATCTTACGCGCCGCCGTAACATAGTCATCGGTACGCAGCTTGACGATGTTATACAGACTAATCAAATCACTATTGATATCAGCGAGGATATAACGAGAAAAGTCGGTATTCAGAAATACCGACCCGGCGCCTACAAAAGGCTCAATCAAGCAGTCGCCCTGCGGCAAATGCTTTTTAATATCGTCAAGCAGGGGGTATTTACCCCCTGCCCATTTCAGAAAAGCGCGATTCTTTTTCATGCTGCCTAACTAATTACACATTCTCCGGCTGCGGAGAAAGCTCCGACAGCATCCTGCGCTTCAGACTACTCTGCGGCATTATTTCAGGTCAGACTGAACCTGATGCAGCGGTTTTGCCCACGGGTTTTTCGCCTGTACATCTGCTGGCAGCGTAGCAACAGCACGTTTCGCTTCATCTTTCGAAGCGTAAATGCCGCTCACCAGGACATACCAGGGCTGACCATTACGCGTAGTCTCATAGACAACATATTTTTCCAGCTTCTCTTTCTTCGCCCAACTGTTGAGGTTGTTGTAGTTAGAAGAGCTGCTGAGCTGCAGCGTGTAGTGACCGGACGGCGCAGACTTCATCGAACTGACGTCACCAGAGCTTTTACCCGCAGCAGCCGTTGCTGCCGGAGCGGCAGCGGCAGTTGCTGCTGGCGCGGTGGTCGCAGCAGGCGCGGTAGTCGCGGCTGGTTTGGTCTGGGCCGTTGCAGCAGGCTTAGTCGGCTGCGCTGCTGCCGGCGTCGTGGTCGCGACGTTCTCTACACGCTTAGGCTGGACCGGAGCCGATTTCGGCTGGGTCGACGCTTTCGCCGTGGCCTGCGGTTTCGGTTCGATAACCGTATGCTTACGCTCAGCCGGGCGCGGTGCTGTTGCCGTCTGACGCTCTGTCGTCGCCTGACGTGGGGCAGTGGCGCCATTGCGCACCGGCGCAACGGTAGCAGGCTCAGTTGGCAAAGTAGAATTCGCTACCGCGCTATCAATCTGACCCTGCTGCTGGGTCAGCGCATTATTCAGATCGCCCTGAACCTCAACGCGCTGCTGCCCTTGTGGTTCAGCCGTAGCCTGACCTTGAGTCGGGTTAGAGGCGATAGGCGGCAGAGAAACATCCTGCGGCTGCGCGCTGTTAGCCGCTGATGAATCCTGAGCAGCAGGCTGAGTATTATTATTGTCCTGCTCACCGGAGAGGTTGATGCTCTTCTCACCGGAAGCCGTTTGCTCGTTGGATGAGGATGGTGATTTCAGCGCGGAACCCACGCCAACAATCAGCAGCAGCAGAACGAGGATCCCCACGCCCATCATGATGTATTGACGAGAGGCTGGTTTCGCAGGCGCCTTCTTACGCTTACGAGGACGACGCTCAACCTGACGCTCTTCGTCATCGCCTTCGTCAGACTCTACCTCTTCTTCGTACTCTTCATACTGTTCTTCGTCGCGCTCACGGCGTGCTTTGCTGCCGCGCGTCGGGCGACCATCGTCAGCATCATCAAGATCGACATCATCAAAATTGATTTGCGGATCGGCATCACGCTCTGAAGACTGACGAGAACGACCAGTACGACGATCGCTGCGATCGGCTTTCATATCGTCTTCTGGTTTTAATTCATCCATTTAACACCCCACTAAAAGGCTTATGCTCACGACTATTGCACATCACCCGAAATGATAACGCCGCGCGAACGCGGCCAGACCTTCTTATTGTTGCGCCTGCTGAGTATCAGCAATCGCGCCAAGAACAACATCATGCGGTACTCCGCCGCGTATCTCGCTCTTCCCTATCGCGAGGGGTAGCACCAGCCGCATCTCGCCTGCCAGCACCTTTTTATCACGCATCATGTGGGGCAAATACGCCTCTGCTGCCATCGCCTGCGGCCCGCATACCGGCAAACCAGCACGCTGCAACAGATGAATAATTCGCTGCGTATCCTGCGGATCAAAGCGCCCCAAACGCTCGGACGCATGCGCCGCCATCACCATACCGGCCGCGACAGCTTCACCATGCAACCAGTTACCGTAGCCCATTTCAGCTTCGATAGCATGACCAAAAGTATGGCCAAGATTGAGTAAAGCACGTAACCCGGTTTCGCGCTCGTCGGCGGCGACAACTTCCGCTTTCAGCTCACAACAGCGACGGATACAGTACGCCATTGCGGTTTCATCCAGCGCCATCAATGCATCAATGTTATTTTCCAGCCAGTCGAAGAATTCGCCGTCAAGAATAACGCCGTACTTGATCACTTCAGCCAGGCCGGAAGAGAGCTCACGCTTCGGCAGCGTTTTGAGACAGTTGAGATCGACAACAACAGATACGGGCTGCCAGAAGGCGCCAATCATGTTTTTACCGAGAGGATGGTTGACGGCCGTTTTGCCGCCGACCGAAGAATCCACCTGCGACAGCAGAGTGGTCGGAACCTGAATAAAGCGCACGCCACGCTGGTAGCTGGCCGCTGCAAATCCCGTTAAATCACCAATTACCCCACCGCCGAGCGCCACTAACGTGGTGTCGCGGCCGTGTGGTTTTTGCAATAGCGCGGTAAAAACGGTATCCATCACCGCCAGGCTTTTATACTGCTCGCCGTCGGGAAGAATCACGCTATCGACTTTTACTCCCGCTTGCTCAAGTGCGGAGCGTACGGTATCCAGATAAAGCGGCGCCAGCGTCTCATTGGTGACCAGCATAACCTGGTCGCCTGATTTCAGTGGCAGGAAGGAAGCTGGATCGTTAAACAAACCAGCCGCGATGGTAATCGGGTAACTACGTTCCCCGAGGGTTACAGTAAGCCTCTCCATAACGCGACGTCCACCTCAGTTGCTTTTACTCTGACGCACTTTATTAAGCCAGAATCAGTTGCTTTCCAGCATATGAATAATCTGGTTTGCTACCACTTTCGCGCTTTGATCGTCAGTACGGATAGTGACATCAGCAATCTCTTCGTACAGCGGATTACGCTCATCCGCCAACGCTTCCAGTACTTCGCGAGGCGGCGCATCAACTTGTAGCAAAGGACGCTTTTTATCGCGCTGCGTACGGGCAAGCTGCTTTTCGATAGTTGTTTCCAGGTAGACCACCACGCCGCGGGCGGAGAGACGGTTACGCGTTTCACGGGATTTTACAGAGCCACCGCCGGTTGCCAGCACGATTCCCTGTTTTTCCGTCAACTCATTGATAATTTTTTCTTCACGGTCGCGGAAGCCGTCTTCGCCTTCTACATCAAAGACCCAACCCACATCTGCGCCAGTGCGTTTCTCAATTTCTTGATCGGAATCGTAAAATTCCATGTTGAGCTGTTGGGCTAACTGGCGCCCAATAGTGCTTTTGCCGGCACCCATAGGCCCAACCAGAAAGATATTGCGTTTCTCTGCCATTTTTTCGGTACTACTAAGACTATTCGTTAATGGTAAACCCGCTTCGCAGACACCCAGCGCAGCAGGACATGAACTGAAACCTCATATGCAATAGAGCGAGAGTCAGACTAAAAATTATCTCAATACTCCGGCTGGTTTGGCAACAGAATAAATCACCGGACAAGAAAGGGAGGATTGATGTCGTACCCGACTCTCAAATCGGTACCCCTTGTATGCTAAATCCGTCCTCACGTCAAACACCTGAAACGTGTTTAGCAAGAAAAACCCGCTTAATGCACTGCCAGAATACGTGGAGTAATGAAGACAACCAGTTCACGTCGTTCGTTATCCTTACCGTCACGGCGAAACAACTGGCCAAGCCAGGGGATATCGCCAAGAAGAGGAATACCATCACGAGACGTTTTATTTTTTTGCGCAAAGATACCGCCTAACGCCAGAGTCTCTCCGCTTTTCACCTCAACCTGCGTTTCTATTTCTTGTTTATCGATAGCCAGCGCTTCGCCATTTTCCTGTTTGAGCACCTGGCCCGGCGTATTTTCACTAATCCTGAGTTTTAAACGCACGCGATCGTGATATAGCACCGTCGGCGTCACCTCCATCCCCAGCACCGCCTCTTTAAATTCAACGGAGGTCGCGCCGCTTTCTCCGCTGGAG